>Ga0209596_1004382_pt1 | contig 10789 bp, 8 predicted proteins | sample M_130807_MF_Meta_FD_187314 | JGI IMG/M metagenome (GOLD analysis project Ga0209596, IMG submission 187314) | Freshwater microbial communities from Lake Montjoie, Canada to study carbon cycling - M_130807_MF_MetaG (SPAdes) (version 2) | ecosystem: Environmental > Aquatic > Freshwater > Lake...
ATTTTTTTTAGCAAAGGATACACACTCTTCTAGAGAAAATGCATACACTTGCTTAGTTTTATTTTGTGCCTGTGTATTTAGTATAAATGCAAAGCTGACAAATAGGATAAAAAATGGTTTCATTGGTATATATTAATTAATATTTATTTACTTAGGTTTTCTGATTTGTATCTATCCATAAGTTTATGACCTTCTAATGTGGCTACGCCATAAACAAAATGCTCAATAATTTGTAAATTCACTTTTAGCATATCAAATTTGTTGGGATTAAACACATGAATATTAAAAGGGATTAAACTAGTTTCCAATCGGTATTTTGATAAAATATTTATATCTATTTCCTTTCGATATAAACCTTCATTGATTCCTTTCTCCAAATTTTTACTGATCATTGAATAAATAAAATCGTCTTTATGCGTTTTAATCTTTTCGAAAGCCAAAGGATAATATTTTTCAATCTCAAACAAAGCGAGTGGATTCATCCTATTAAACATTTCTTGAATCACCGCCATTAAAAGAAATATTTCGTGCACCGCATTTTCAGCACTCAGCATACTGGTGTTACAAATTTGGGCATGATTGTTCAGCTCCTTTTCAACGACAGCCGTAACCAAACTATCTTTGTCCTTATAATATTGGTAAATGGTCTTTTTGCTGATCCCCAATTGGGTAGCCAAATCGTCCATAGTGACATGCTTGACCCCGGTTTGGAACATCAATTCCTGTGCTTTATTAACTATTCTATCTTCCATAGGTTGATTTGAAGGCGCAAAACTATGGAAACTATTCGCGTTTTCAAAGTTTCCAAGGTTATTTTTTTATATTTTATGCCAAATGGCAAATTTGTTTGAAATTTGAGCCTAAACCCATTCAAAAATGACCAGTGTAAGGCAACAAGTCATCAGAAAAAAGATTTTAAATACAGTTGCGCAGTTATTTTTTCAAGGCGTGGTGGTTTTGGCCCCGATTGGTGTTACCATTTGGGTAGTGGTTAGCTTATTTAATTGGGTAGATAATATTTTACCCAACCTGCTCAATTTTATTTTCCCTTCACAATTTGCCGAGGTCAATGGTCAAATTCCTAAAGTTACCGGACTCGGTTTTGTGGTCGCAATAACATTGGTATTATTAGTTGGCTGGTTGTCCTCGTTATTTTTTGTTGAAAGACTAATGTCCATCTTTGATAAAATTTTAGAAAAAACACCAGGCGTTAAAATTATTTATTCTTCGGTGAAAGATTTTTTAGAAGCATTTGCAGGGAACAAGAAAAAATTTGACCAACCCGTTTTAGTCAACGTTGATTCATCTGATGTATGGAGAATAGGATTTATCACACAAAAAAATACAGAGCATTTTGGATTAAAAGATTTTGTTACGGTGTATGTTCCACATTCCTATGCAATTTCAGGAATTACTTATATTGTATTGGTAGATCGAATCAAGAAAATGCCAAAAGGTGTGACTGCATCTGAAGCAATGAAGTATGTGGTATCGGGAGGTGTAACAACGGTAGATGATGCAGAAAGCCCATCAAACCTTCATATTGGGAATAGTAATACAGAAGCCTAATTTTATAAGCGTTCTAATTAATTAAAAAAGATTTTAAAATAATTTATTTCAAATAATGCAACTGCACAATTTTAATTCAGGCCCATCTATTTTACCACCCGAAGTTTTGGAACAAGCAGCTGCGGCGATTCATAACTTTAATAATACCGGATTATCTATATTAGAAATAGGTCATCGTACCTCACATTTTGTTGAAGTAGTCACAGAAGCACAACAAATTATTAAAAGATTAATGGGTTTAGATGATGCGTATGAAGTACTTTTTTTACAAGGGGGTGCTACGATGCAATTCATGCAAGTGCCCATGAATTTATTAGATGAAAATGGATTGGCTGCCATCTGTGATAATGGTGTTTGGGGAAATAAAGCAGTCAAAGAGGCAAGTATTTTTGGGCCTATAAAAGTGGTATCCGATACTTCAGATAAAAAGCATACTTATTTAAATAAGCAGTTGGATTTACCAGCTAATACTACTTATTTACATATTACGACCAACAATACTGTAGAGGGAACCCAATGGCATCAATATCCACAGACCAATGCCTTATTGGTTGGCGACATGAGTTCAGATATTTTTTGTAGACCCACTGCGTTTAATCAGTTTGATTTAATATATGCTGGTGCTCAAAAAAATATGGGCGCAGCAGGAGTTACCATCGTGGTGGTTAAGAAAGAAATTTTAGGAAAAATAAATCGAAAAATTCCAGCCATCCTCGATTATAAAAAACATATTGAAGCAGGATCATTATTAAATACGCCACCCGTTTTTTCTATATATGTAAGCTTACTAACTCTGCGTTGGATTGAAGCGCAAGGCGGATTGGTTGAAATGGGTAAACAAAATAATGCAAAAGCGCAACTATTATACGATACCATTGATCAGCTTCCTGCTTTTCATTGCCCAATTGCAAAAGAAGACAGAAGCATTATGAATGCTGTTTTCTTTTTAACAGATCCAACAAGAGAAGCCGCATTTTTAGACCTTTGTAAAAAGGAGGGAATGATTGGTGTTAAAGGATACAGAACTGTTGGCGGCATTAGAGTAAGTATGTATAATGCAATGCCAATTGCAAGTGTGCAAACTTTTTGCGACTTGATGAAATCCTTCGGTTAAAAAATTTAAATCTCAAAAAAAAGAACGAACTTCGCGCCCATGGCAAAAATTAGTCCCTTTGAAGCAGTGCGTCCACAGCCTCAATTAGCAAAGCAAGTTGCAAGCAAACCATACGATGTTTTAAATAGTGCAGAAGCAAAAGTAGAAGCAGTAGGAAATGCCTATTCTTTTTTACATATCACCAAAAGTGAAATTGGATTACCAGATACGATTGATATTCATAGTGCAGAAGTGTATGAATTAGCACTTAATAATTTAACTGCATTTATACAACGTGATGTATTATTTAAGGAATCAAAACCATGCTATTATATTTATCAATTAATCATGGATGGTCGCGCACAAACAGGATTAGTTTGTGTAAGCAGCATTGATGACTATAATAATGATATTATAAAAAAGCATGAATTTACGCGTCCTGAAAAAGAATTGGATCGCATCAATCATATCAAGACAACAGGCGCACAAACAGGAAATGTTTTTTTAGCTTACCGTAATCAAGCAAGTATTGATACTTTGATTGAAAAATGGAAAACCAATAAAACGCCTGTCTACGATTTTACTGCTGATGATGGCATACAACATACCGTATGGGCTGTGAGTGATGAAACAGTGATTGATCAAATCACCAATATTTTTGAAACAGAAGTGCCTTGCACTTATATCGCTGATGGGCATCACCGAGCAGCTTCAGCAGCAAAAGTATTGGTTGCATTGCGTGAAGAAAATAAAACCAAAGCGGGCGATGAAGAAAAAAAGATCTCTCCATATTTTTTAACTACTTTATTTCCTTCCAATCAATTACAAATCATGGATTACAACCGTGTGGTAAAGGATTTGAATGGACATACTGCGGATGCTTTTATCGCAGCTTTATCTAATCAGTTTGAAATAGCTACTAGCGAAACTGCTTATAAACCAGCAGCCTTACATCATTTTGGCATGTATGTAAATAAAACTTGGTATAGTTTAATTGCAAAGCCAGGCACGTATAATGATGCCGATCCTATAGGTGTATTAGATGTAACTATTTTACAAAATAATATTTTAGCGACTTTATTAAATATACATGACCAACGCACTGATAAACGTATTGATTTTGTGGGCGGCATTCGTGGATTAGGGGAATTGGAAAAACGTGTTGATAGCGGTGATATGGCGATCGCATTTAGTTTGTATCCAGTGACCATTGATCAATTGTTTAATATCGCTGATGCAGGTGAAGTAATGCCACCAAAAAGTACTTGGTTTGAACCAAAGCTTCGCGATGGTTTATTGACCCACTTGATACATTCTTAAAATAGAAAAATTGTTGAACACGACACTCAAATAATTCGGTGATTTAATCAACAAAGAAATTTAAGTTTTTAAAAATAGCAAATCATTGAAAACCAACCGGTATGGTTGGTTTTTTTATTGATTAAATTGACGGAAATTCTTTTTTTTATGCCCCTATTTTTGTATTTTGTTGTGTAAATAATTGCCTGCTATATGGAAATCAAAAGACTCTTTGATTGTATTGATCATCAATTGACCAATTTTCCGCAAGAAGCCATGTTGGCTGGAAAAGAAAATTGCAATTGGCGTAAATATTCAACTCAGGAAGTGGCACAAACTGTCAATGAGCTTAGCGCAGGTTTGTTAACCTTAGGTTTGTCAGGTAATAATTTTACAGCCGAGGGAAGTGATAAAATTGCCATTATCAGTAGCAATCGCCCTGAATGGTTAATTGCAGATATGGCCACCCAACAAATTGGAGTTATCTGGGTGCCTGTTTATCCTACAACCAATCCATTGGAGCTAACGTTTATTTTAAATGACGCATCGGTACAATATATGTTTGCGAGTAATCAAGAACTATATGATAAAGTAATGTCTATAAAGGATAAAGTACCTTGTTTAAAAGAGGTATATACCTTTGATAAAATCGCTGGCGCCAAACATTGGACTAGCTTATTTAATAAGGATGCAGATATTCTTTCCCAGGTGGATGTAATTAAAAAAACAATACCTGTCGATCAGGTAACCACCTTTATTTATACTTCGGGTACAACGGGCACACCGAAGGGTGTGATGCTTACGCATAAAAATGTGTACTTCAATTTGATGATGGGAAAAAAATCATTTCCTTTTTATGATGCGCCCGAACAAAAAGTGTTAAGCTTTTTACCTTTGAACCATATTTTTGAAAAAGTAGCTTCCTACATCTATATGTTTAGTGGCATGAGTATTTATTATGCGGAAAGCCTGGAAACCATTGGTGATAATTTAAAAGAGGTATCTCCCGATTGCTTTTCAACCGTACCTAGGTTATTAGAAAAAATGTTTGAAAAAATAATGATGAAGGGAGAGGAATTAACTGGAATTAAAAGAAAATTATTTTTTTGGGCAGTGGCCTTGGGTGAAAAGTATGACAATTTAATACCTGGCAGTTGGTGGTATCGCTCGCAATTAAAACTCGCAAATAAATTAATATTTGTAAAATGGCGTGAAGCTATTGGAAGTAATGTGAAATTTATAGTAACGGGTGGTGCAGCCTGTCAAGTAAAATTATTACGCATTTTTAATGCTGCGCAAATCCCCGTATATGAAGGTTATGGCCCAACTGAAAATAGTCCCATCATTAGTTTGAATATGAGAACCCCTGGAGGTACTAAATTTGGTACTGTAGGAAAAGTAATCCAAGGTGTTGACTATAAGTTAGAAGCAGATGGAGAAATTTGTGTGGCAGGTCCAAGTGTGATGCAAGGTTATTATAAGCGTCCAGATTTAACCGCCGAAACGATTATTGATGGTTGGTTACATACAGGCGATATTGGCGTGATTGATGAAAACAACTTCTTAAAAATTACCGATCGTAAAAAAGAATTATTTAAAACCAGTGGTGGTAAATATGTTGCGCCGCAACCGATTGAAAACAAGATGAAGGAAAGCCCATTTGTAGAGCAAATTATGTTGGTGGGTGATAATAAGCGTTTTGTAAGCGCTTTAATTGTGCCTTCATTTGCAAAGTTAAAAGAGTGGACAAAGCAACATGGTATTCAGTTTACAAGTAATGAGGAAATCATAAAAAATTCAATGGTATTGGCACTTTTCGAGGATGCCGTAGGCGAGTATAATCAATTATTTAATCAGGTAGAACAGGTTAAAAAATTCACTTTGATTCCGCGTGAGTGGACTGTTGATAAAGGAGAGATGACACCCAAATTAAGTATCAGAAGAAAAATAGTATTAGAACATCACGATAAGGAAATTGCCGAGATGTACGCATAGGGGATTAAAGTTAATGTGTAAATATTATTTAGTTCAGCTAGGTCACGTAATAAGTTACGAATTCGCCAAAAACTTTTCCTTAATAATTGTTTGTACTTGTTTGTCCTGAATTTTACTTTCCAGCCAGGAAATAATATCCAAGTACATAAAGGCGCGGCTTTCCAATTTATTAACCGTAAGTGGTTGCAGTGTTTCGAGTAAATGAATAAATGATTTTTTTATAATTTCTTTATTACTTAATAAGCTATTTTCTTCCCCGCCTTTTTGAATGGACTTCCTTAAAAAATTGAATAGCACTTCTTCCACCGTACTTAAGTTTTTCATTTTATACATAAAACGATAAACCGATTTGGATAAATAATTAACTACTTCGTTATTCCCTAATTCATAGTGTGCAATCAAATGTAATAAACGCGCATAACATTGAATATCATCACGTAGGTTCACTTTCCAGTTGATAATTCTATTTAAATAATCAATCGCTTTTGCAGGTTTACCAGCACCAAAATACAAACAAGCAATTTTATAGTAAAACACTAAAATACGATGACTATCTAGGTACAATTCAATTTCCTTCAATTTGGCTTCCATGGCGGGTATCATGGCTAATCCTTCACTAAAACTTCCTTCTAAAAAGTGTTGATTTATTTTTGCAATGTATAAATAAATAAAACTTTGAATGAGGTTGTTTTTATTGTTTAAAACAATGGGTGTTTCACTATAATTTTCTAAAATGTAAATGGTCTCCTTTAATTTTTGAAAGTTTTTCAAATCAAAATGTGAAGTAATTAAATTATGCAGCCCTTTAATATACTGTGCAGTTTCAATTTGTTTCATGTTCTCATTTGCATCAAACAAATCCACCCATTTTTGAGAATACCTATAGTGCAATAAAAAATCCTGTGTTATAAAACCATACCAACAATAACATTGGTAACGATATAAGTTTTCATAAAATCCATTAGATGACTTTACTAAGTCCATGATGGGATCATGCATGAGTTTGTCAAGTTCAATTCTGTCTTCATCATTACGTGCATGTCCGTGTTGAATATACCAACCATACAATTGTAAGGAAAGGTTGGACGATTTTGCAATTAATTCTAAGCGATGATTTACTTCATCAATTTCAACACTTAATTGTTGTGCGCGATCTTGCATACTTCTAGTAATATGCAAGGCCTCAATCTTTTTTTCTAAAAATAATACTTGTAATAAATAAGTAACCTGATTATTTTGCTTGGTTAATGATTTTATTTTTTCAAGTAAGCGTAAGCTTTGAATGTATAAACCTTTGTTGTATAAAATTTTTGCATGGTCCAATTGTTCATGAATTTGTAAATCAATATTTTCATTTTGTTTTACAATTCTTAAACTGGACAAAATTTGATCGTATAAATGCGCTTTTAAATTGGACAGCTGTTGTTTTTGAATGGACTCGTTTTTGCGTAGTAATTCCTCCTCGTCGTACTCCTTCATTTTGTCCAGGGCGTCAAATAATTGGATGATTTTTAAGTCAGCCGATGCCGAGTTCCGCTTCACATATAATTTGAAGTTGCGTTTTTCGGCCCTTTCCAGGGATTTAACCAAAATAAATAGAACCTCAGTACTAAGGTTGGGCATCGTAGCTAATTTATATTCAATTTATTGATAATCAGTAGTTTATTTAAATTTGACCCTGATTACACATTGTAATTTAACCATAAAAATGATGTGAATTACTTGTGAATAGTGGGTAAATTTGAAGAATAAACGGGCTTAAAGCCCGTTTTCTATCTGTAAGAGGCTCATTATCAATAAGATGCTTACAATTTGCGCCCTACAAAAACCGAAAAAAGAGACCAGAATTATACATATTTAAACGATTGAACAATGGGGCAACAAGTTTTCATTTTTGATACCACTTTGCGTGATGGCGAACAGGTTCCGGGTTGTAAATTAAACACCCAAGAAAAGCTAGCGCTTGCAGTAAGATTAGAGGAGTTGGGCGTTGATATTTTAGAAGCCGGATTTCCAGTTTCAAGTCCAGGTGATTTTGAATCAGTGCATCTAATTGCCAAGACCTTAAAAAATACAGTCGTGTGTGGTTTGTCAAGAGCTGTACAAAATGATATTGAAGTAGCAGCAGCAGCATTAAAACCTGCGAAGCGTTTTAGAATTCATACAGGGATTGGTACTTCTGATTTGCATATCAAATATAAATTCAATGCAACTCGTGAAGAAATTATTGAACGCGCAATAAGCGCAGTAAAATTGGCGCGTAACTTTACGGACGATGTTGAATTTTATGCAGAGGATGCGGGACGCACCGATAATGAATATTTAGCACGCGTTATTGAAGCAGTGGTAAAAGCAGGCGCAACTACTTTAAACATTCCGGATACAACAGGCTATTGTTTGCCTTACCAATACCAATCAAAAATGGAATACTTGGTCAACAATGTTCCAAATATTGACAAAGCAATTTTATCCTGTCATTGTCACAATGATTTAGGATTAGCTACTGCAAATTCAATTGCAGGTGTGATGGGTGGTGCGCGACAAATTGAGTGTACCATTAATGGATTGGGTGAGCGTGCAGGTAACACTGCGTTAGAGGAAGTAGTGATGGTGTTGAATCAACATAGTGATTTGGGATACAGAACAAATATCAATACAAGATTATTAAACCCAATCAGCCATGAGGTTTCAGAAATCATGCGCATGGGTGTGCAACCTAATAAAGCCATCGTTGGAGCGAATGCGTTTTCACATTCCTCAGGTATACATCAGGATGGATTTTTAAAGGAAGCGCAAACCTATGAAATTATTAATCCAGAACTAGTAGGTGCAGAAGCAAGTAAAATTGTTTTAACCGCACGCAGTGGTCGTAGTGCATTAGCGCATCGGTTTCACAAATTGGGCTATGCTTATGAAAGAAATGACATTGATGTTTTATATCCTATCTTTTTACAATTAGCAGATAGGAAAAAAGAAGTATCACATGACGACCTAGTAGAAATAGCAACTGCATATACAAAATAAATAGTGACAAATAATATTTTAGATCATGGGTAAAACAATATTTGATAAAATCTGGGACAAGCATGTGGTAAAGATCATTGAAGATGGTCCATCGGTATTGTACATCGACAAACATTTAATTCATGAAGTAACCAGTCCGCAAGCATTTAGCGGTATTGAAAAAAGAGGCGCGCAATTATTTCGTCCAAAACAAATCGTAGCTACTGCCGATCATAATGTACCTACGATGAATCAGCATCTACCTATTGCAGATCAATTATCAAAATTTCAAGTAGATACTTTAATAGACAACTGTAAAAAACATGGTGTTGAATTATACGGATTAGGACACGAACACCAAGGCATTGTTCATGTGATTGGACCAGAATTAGGAATTACACAACCAGGTATGACCATAGTTTGTGGCGATAGTCACACTTCCACCCATGGTGCATTTGGATCAATTGCTTTTGGTATAGGTACGAGTGAAGTGGAGATGGTTTTTGCATCGCAATGTGTGATGCAATCCAAGCCCAAAGTAATGCGTATTAATATTGACGGAGCAATACAAAATGGCGTGGTATCAAAAGATATCATTTTATTTATCATCGCACAAATTTCTGCAAGTGGTGCAACCGGATACTTTGTGGAATATGCAGGATCTGCTATACGTGCATTAAGCATGGAAGCGCGCATGACTATTTGTAATATGAGTATTGAGATGGGTGCACGTGGTGGCATTATTGCACCGGATGAAACTACTTATGCGTATATCAAAGGACGCCCCTTCGCGCCGAAGGATGCACAGTGGGAAATAAAATTAGCCGAGTGGAAACAATTATATACAGATGCAGATGCAAAGTTTGATGTTGAAATAAATATCAACGCTGCTGATATACAACCCATGGTTACTTATGGAACCAATCCGGGTATGGGCTTGGCTGTCACAGGAAAACTTCCTACGCTTGAAAGTATTACGGATCCAACGGAGCAACAAAATTTTGAGAAGGCATTAAAATATATGGGATTAACCCCAGGCCAAAGTTTATTAGGCATGCCAGTACAAAATGTATTTATAGGCTCATGTACTAATTCACGCATTGAGGATTTTAGATTAGTAGCAAGTATTATAAAGGGCAAACAAAAAGATCCGAATGTAAAAACATTAATTGTACCAGGATCGCAAGCCGTAGCCAAACAAATTAAAGCGGAAGGTTTGGATAAAATATTTGCGGCAGCAGGTGTGGAAATACGACAAGCGGGATGTAGTGCATGCTTGGGTATGAATGAAGATAAAATTCCTGCAGGTGAATATTGCATTAGTACCAGCAATCGAAATTTTGAAGGGCGTCAAGGTGCAGGTGCAAGAACTATGTTGGTGAGCCCATTCACGGCAGCAGCAGCTTTATTGACCGGAAAGATTAGTGATATTAGAACAATGTTAAATTAAAAATATACATGCAATCATTACAAAAAATAACAAGTAGGTTTATTCCTTTACGCATTGAAAATGTGGATACGGATCAAATTATACCTGCGCGTTTTTTAAAGGCCACTACAAAAGTGGGTTTTGGAAAAAATTTATTTCGGGATTGGCGTTATGAAAATGATGACGAAACAAAACCAAAAGCTGACTTCGTATTCAATCAAAAACAATTTAGTGGCGATATATTGGTTGCAGCTAAAAATTTTGGATGCGGTTCATCACGCGAACACGCAGCTTGGTCCATACAGGATTATGGATTTAAAGTGGTGGTTTCTAGTTTTTTTGCGGACATCTTTAAAAATAATGCCTTGAATAATGGGGTACTTCCAGTAACAGTGACCGAT
>Ga0209596_1004387_pt1 | contig 10784 bp, 9 predicted proteins | sample M_130807_MF_Meta_FD_187314 | JGI IMG/M metagenome (GOLD analysis project Ga0209596, IMG submission 187314) | Freshwater microbial communities from Lake Montjoie, Canada to study carbon cycling - M_130807_MF_MetaG (SPAdes) (version 2) | ecosystem: Environmental > Aquatic > Freshwater > Lake...
ACAAGGTGTATTCGTTATTGAACGAACCGCTGCCTGGAAGCGAAGAAGAATAACCACCTTCCACATTCCGATGCACGTTTAGTGACAGGCTGTGTGCATGGGAAATCTTGAACAAATACTTGGCTATCAAGGCGCAGTGCGCGATGGCGATGCCGCAATGGTGGGGCAAGAGATTGTGCAGATGCCGTTTTGGACCCCAGAGTTTTGTGCAACGTTGATTCAAGCTGCGCAAGCAGCAGGTGGGTTTGCGCAACAAAGCGATGACCCAGTGCCAGGGTATGAAATCTCGTTAGCCGCTATTGCGCCGCGGTTGTTTGAAGCAGTGGAACAAGACATTGGCATTCGTTTGTGGCCGGCGTTGCAACAGTGGTGGCCGCTGATTGATTACCACGGTCTACGCGACGCTTTTGTAATTCGTTATGCAATGGGTGAACAAGAAGAACTACGTATGCATCATGATGTGGCGCAAGTGAGTGCAAGCATCAAGTTGAATGACGACTATGAGGGCGCAGTGCTGGAGTTTCCTCGACAGACGTTCTCAAATAGCGACGTGCCGGTGGGCGATGTGATCGCATGGCCAAGCTTGGTGACTCACCCTCATGCCAGCAGTCAATTGACTCGTGGTGTGAAATACAGCCTCACTATCTGGTGTGAGCTGCCCATGATGCTCGACTAATAGGTTGATTATCTAACCTATTAATTCCGGCAGTTATGAGCGTTTTTTAATGCGGATGGGGCGTTCTTCGGCGTTGCGGCATGCGCCAGTTTCAAGATCAAAACGCCAGCCGTGCAATGTGCAGACAAGGTCATCGCCATCGATTTCGCCGAACACGTTGAGGTCAGCGTTGCGGTGTGGGCACCGGCGTTGCACGGTGTAGTCACCGATTTCAATATCGCCTTCGTTCGATGGAACGCCGTTCAGCTTGCTCTTGGCCTCTGACTCTGTACGCGACATGCGTTCAACGGAAAGTGACTTAAAGAAGTTGTAGATGTATTCGTTGTAATCACCGGCACGCCATGCGGTGAAGCGCGCAGATAGGAACAACGAGTTTGACCAGTCAACGGCATGCTTGGCAACAACGTTTTCTACTAAGTCACGAGCAATGTCGAAACGGAAACCGAACGGTTGGTCTGTGTATGGCTCAACGAGGCCGTCTGCGAAGTTGATATAGATCTGAATGTCGCCAGCATTTAAGAGACAGTTGGCGCCGATACCTGCACGCACACTGGTGGCCATTGCCATCAACGGCTCCCACCACAATTTCAATGTTGCAATGATGTCGGTAGATGGTGACGCCCATGAAGCGCGTGCATCAACAAGCCATTGCGCGTAATCGGCTTGGTACTTCGCTAAGTATTCAGCCTTGTGCGTGAAGATGCGCGTGATGTCTTCACCTGACATCGGTTGTTCCACGGTGACGCCGCCACCAAGAACGGTGAAGGTGGTGCCAGGAACGGTGGTCGCGGCATTGAGACGACCTTCGTCTGACAAGCGACGTTGAAACTCTGTCTGATCGGGAAAGATACTGATTTCGTCACCAGTGATCATATTGAGACCGAACAGTTCAGGATCTAAGAAACATGGCGGACCAGCAGAGGGGACAACGGTGGTGGCGTGGATTGCTTCGACATAACGAGTGGCACGCGCGAACTGGCTTTCCACTTTTTCTACGCACAGTTGCTTCTTCTTCGCTTCATCCATTTCGTAGACCATGGGGTACCAAATGGCGCCCGAGTACTGCAGCCAATGCAGATCAACAGGGCCGTGTTCAAGAAGTGCGGTGAGATCATTGGTGCGGCAATCGTTCTGGTTGATAAGGCGCGCTTCGCCGTCTGACACCATGAGGGCTGAATCGCCACCAGGACCATCAGTAATTGATATCTCTGTATGAATAGCAACAGTGATATTCGGTGCGATGACATGTTCTTTAGTACGAATGGTGCGAACAAAATTACGAAAGCCGAGTTTGTTGAATTCACGTTCCATTTCACGTGTGGGGAAATCTGGCAACAACACCGTGGTGTTCTTGTTCATACGTTGCGTGAGAAACGCTGCGTCGAAGTGGTCGCCATGTAAGTGCGAGATGTAGAGAAAGTCAGGGTTGCACACGTCGTGCATGATGTCTGGCGCTAATTGGTCATTACGTGGAAAGACAAACCACGAGCCAAAGAACGCTGGTTCAAACCACGGATCACACGCAATGGTGATTCCTTGTGTGCGAATGAGAATGCCCGCGTGACCAATTGAGATGGCCTGCATGACTGATTACCGAGGAGCGTCGGTGGATTGAGTTCCGCCGGTTGCAACGTGCTCGGTCCAGGCGGTGCCGTTCCAGTAACGCAACTCGAAACGACCAGATGGGTCTTTGTACCAGTCAGCCGGAACGTTCGGAGTGGTTCCGGTTGAGGCAGTTGCTGCGGTTGCAGAGAATGGAGCAGCCGAGGAATTTGCTGTGGCAGTTGATTGTGCGGCGGGTGCAGCACCACCGGTGCGACGCACAAACGCGTGCACCCAAGTGTCATCAGTTGTGATCTGCACGAGTTCCCAACCCAATGCGGAACGTCGCGTGAGTTCTGATGCAAGAGCCTGAGGATTACGGACTGATTCGGAAATGACGTCGTACGTGAACATAACTACAGACTAGTGCCGTTCTCCGTCGTGTTCCCCTGCAGGGTCTTCGGTGCGAACCAAGCCATCAACGTTGATGCCATCTGTTCCGCCGTCATACACAAGACGTCCGTCACGTAGGGCAATAACGCGGCTTACGGTGTGCACAAAGGACAATTCATGTGTGGCAACCACCACAGTGGACCCATGCGCAGTGGCATCGGCGAGAAGTTCAAGAAGGGCTTCCTTGCCGGCAGCGTCGAGACCAACGAAGGGTTCGTCGACAAGTAACAAATCAAACGGACGAATGAAGCCGAGTGCAATTGCTGACTTCTGTTTGAGTCCACGGCTGAAACGGTTTGGCATGTCGTCTGCGCGGTCATACAAACCGAGATGGCCTAATAAATCTGCTGCAGTTTGTTCCCACTCTTCAACGCCGTGCAAACGTGCGATATATTCCATGTGTTCCCACAGCGACAAGTCATCGTAAAATGTTGGTTGGTCGGCAATGAAACTTAACGCTGCACGCGCGGACAACGAACCAGATGCCGCACCACCAATGCTGACGCTGCCGGTTGACGAATCAAGCAAGCCTGCTGCAATGCGAATAAGGGTTGTTTTACCGGAACCGTTGTGGCCGATGAGTGCAACACGATCACCTGTATTGATGTCAAATGAAATGGGGTCAAGTGCTGGCGCAGTGCCGTATGACTTCGACACATTGTCGATACTGAGTGCTGAGTGTTCTTTTGGTTGTGGAACGTTGCGACGTGAGCGAGCCATGTTATTTACCTTCGGTTTTCGATGTTTTGGCAGATGTTTGTGCATTGCGGAACCAGATGTGAATGGCGTCGCGTTGGCGTACCCAACCAGCGACAAGTCCGAGCACCAGTAATATGCCGACGGAACCGCGAATGGTGTTGCCTAACACTGGCCCGCCTGATTCAACGCTGTGGTGCAATGCAATTACAGGCAGACAACCAATGATGGAAATTGCAGGGGGGAATACAGCACGCAAAACGGTGCCCATGCCGCTCATTTCTGGTGGCAATGCAAGACCTTCGTTTGCACCACCCACAGGGTCTGGTGCGCCTTTGACTGCATTGATGGACGCACCTGCAACACCTGCAAGAACTGCAGGGATGCCTATGAGAAAACCATACGCAATGGTGGAAGTGCGTGGTTCAAGAACAAACGCAGTGAACACGCCGGCAAGAAGAAACGGTGTCATTGCAATGGCCGGAACAATGAGATGTTTTGTCATTAACAAGCCACGTTCAATTGGTAATGAATCGGTGCGATCTGGTTGATCAACTTCTTGCGACAACGGCTCAACAGCGTCAAGCCCCACAATGAACAACAACAGCCCTGCAACAACGATTGCAGGCGACGTACCGCGGTACGCCATTACTAATGCAGCAGCCGCAGTCATGGTGAGAAGTTTCATGCGCACGATGCGACGCCATGGGAAATGCATCAAGCTGCGAAGACCGCGGCCAACAACGATGTCACGGCGAAGTGCGCGAGGCACTTTGACCCATGGCTTCACGCGCATGTGTTCTTGACTGAGTTGGCGGCGCAACAACACAACGGTTCGAATATCTTGCAAGGTGACAGCAAATTTCATTTGCGATACCAAGGCGCTGCGGCGAGATAACGCTTCGAGCGACAAGTTGCCTGCCAGGTACACAGCTACTGCAGCGAATACGAGCACGACAACAATGCCGATGACATCTTGTAGTTGAACGCCGTCTAACCACCAACGACTAATGCTGCCGATGAAATCAAAAGGGCCAGCTGCATTCGTGTCGCCGAATGTGACTGCAACTTGCCACCCAACAAGAGTTGTACCAATTGAAGTGGTGAGCCATCGTGAAATGCCAAGACCATGAATCAGCAATGCAGCAATGACAAACAACATCGCCATCAGCGCGCCGGCGATAGCACCCCACAGTGCCCACTCAAGAAGAGGTGCTGCAGATGACGTGACGCGGCGGCTGAGTAATTGGTTTGCAGTTGCGCCAGCGATGGCGCCCATGAATGCAAACGTTCGCAGTCGTTGAATAGCGGGGTGGCGCAGAACAGCAGAGTGGGGAATTGGCGCCAACAACACGTGACGCACTTCAGGTTCTTCCACGGCGATTGGCCCGCCGTTTGCACCGCTGCGCAAACCGAGAAACACGATGATCGAGGCAACAAGGCCAACAGCATGAGGAGTATTGGCCACCATGTTTCGTAGGTCGGACCCGAGAATTTGCTTGTCGCCCGATAGTCCGGACAGGAACAAAATGGCTCCACCGCCCAGAAATGCCGAGATATAGACCCGATACAGGGCCTCGAACCAGTCCATATCGGCCACGCGATGCTTGCGGCGCTCGGTACGCATGGCGTGGAGGGCATCGATGCCAAGGGCCTGGGAACTCACGGGTTCAAGCCTGCCACTATTTAGGGGTAACGACACCATGTGTGCCTGTGGATTGGCTCCTCCACACGACAGAATGGGCGGGTGAATAAGGAATCCGTCGAGCTGTTTTGTGCCATCTTGGCCCTTGCCACTCTGGCGGGCGGAATCATCACCCTTGCGGCCCTCGCCCTTGAAGAGCGAATGACCTGGACCAGCGCCTGGCTGACCCAGGTTCGAGCCAGCGGAATCTGGATTATCTGCCTGATCACCACCGGCGCCATGCTCGGCAGTTTGTACTTCAGCGAACACGTGGGGTTTGCGCCGTGCAAGTTGTGCTGGTACCAACGCATTGGCATCTTCAGCATTGCCATTATCTCGTTGGCTGCTGCATTGCGAAACGACAAAAACATTGCGCGTTACACCATCGTGTTGGCGCCTATCGGTCTCGTTGTGTCCACGTACCATTATTTGCTTGAGTGGTTCCCAACGTTAGAGACCAATGTATGCAGTCTTGATGTTCCGTGTACCGCAGTGTGGTTCCGCGAACTCGGCTTCGTTACGCTTTGTTTCATGGCTGGATGTGCCTTCATTACAGTCATTGCAGTGTCGCTTGCAATTATGCGCGAACAGAAAATCGATTCAACCTCAACCCTTCAGGAGAACTAATCATGGCTCAGAATCAACGTAAAAAGAAGCAGTCGAGCGCTTCAAGTGTGAGAGATAGCGGCAATCTCAAAGTAATCATGTACATCGTGTTGGTTGTTGTTGGTATTGCTGGCGCAGTATCGCTCGGTACCGCCGGTGGTTCATCGAAGCCCGCAACAAGCTCAGGTGTCACTGTTCCTGGTGGCGTTGCCGCTGCTGAATATCAGAAGGTCACCGTTGCTGGTGAAGCGCTTCCACAATTGCCAGAAAGTGGCAAAGACCCAGCAGTGGGCAAAGCAGCGCCCACTCTCACTGGCTATGACTTGTTTGGTCGCCCCGTCACTATTGACCCAGGTTCTGATGGCAAAGCGACAATGGTTGTGTTCCTTGCGCACTGGTGTCCTCACTGCAACCGTGAAGTTCCGGTGTTGAACGAATGGAAAGCCAAAAATCTTGTGCCGGCAAATATTCGTGTTGTTGGTGTGACCACTGCATCACGTCCAGACCAAGCCAACTGGCCGCCGTCGAAGTGGATCGTTGCTATGAAGTGGCCATTTGATCAGTACGCAGACAGTGAAAAGCAAGAAGCTGCTGCTGCATACGGCGTTGGCGGATATCCATTCCTTACGTTCATTGACGCAAAAGGCAATGTCACTAGTCGCACATCTGGTGAAGTTCCGGTGGAAGACATCACAAAGGCAGCTAACGCAGCTGCTGGCGTAAAGAACTAGAACAAATCAGCCTGATCTCATGTAGGTCAGGGCGTAACCTTTCTTCTCGTGATATCAACACCACAACGCATCGGGTTCTTTGGCCCATTCGGTACTTTTACAGAACAAGCTCTGCTCACGCAGGCTGACCTGGCTGCGTCTGAATTGGTGCCGTATCGCAGTGTGCCAGACGTGCTTGATGCCGTTGCGCGTGGCGATGTTGATGCCGGATTCGTGCCCATTGAGAATTCAATTGAAGGAACAGTCAACTTCACACAAGATGCGCTGATCTTTGATTATGAATTGCTGATTCAACGCGAAGTTGTTCTTGATATTGAACATTGTCTGCTTGCAGCTGCTGGAACATCGTTGTCTGATGTTTCAGTTGTGTTGTCTATTCCTGTTGCAACGGCACAGTGCAGTGCATGGTTACGTGACACATTGCCGAACGCTGATGTTCACGCAGCAAACTCCACTGCTGATGCTGCGCGCAGTGTGGGCGAGCGAAGTGCTGCTGGCGAAAAAGGTTTAGCAGCCTTAGCGCCTGCCAACGCTGCAGAGATGTACGGTCTCACCGTTGTTGCACGCGATATTGCAGATCATGCCGGAAACCAAACACGTTTCGTGTTGGTGTCGCAGAATGGCATTCCGCAACCAACGGGTCATGACAAAACAGGCATCGTGGTGTTTCAGCGTGCCGACGAACCGGGCAGTTTGATTTCGATTCTGCAAGAGTTCGCAGCACGTCGCATTAACTTGTCGCTTCTGTCATCGCGCCCCACAAAAGCTGGTGGGCTTGGTGACTACTGCTTCATTATTTATGCGGACGGCCACGTGGGCGACGAACTAATGGCAGACGTATTGCGCGACCTGCACACGAAGCAGGGCGGCGTGAAATTTCTTGGGTCGTACCCCGCAGCGGGCGACCATGCGCACTCGGCACGGGAACACGCCGATGCTCGTTGGCAAGATGCCGACGACTGGGTTGCCCATTTGCGCACCCAAATTCGTGACTAACTCGGGGTTCTCGTCCGATAGCGTGTCAGGCGGAACGGTGGCAGAGCGGCCTAATGCACTTGTCTTGAAAACAAGAGGGTTAATAGCCCCGAAGGTTCAAATCCTTTCCGTTCCGCCAGATGATGTACACCTCAACGGAGTGCATCGAGCACCAAAGTCCCACTCGTTCATTGCAACGGCTGGGATTTTTGCTTTTGTTGGGATACGTGCATAAGTAATCGATGGGGTTCGATAGGTCCTACGATCATCCAATGAAGTGCATCGCAGTTGTCATGGCCATGAACTCAGAGGCATCGCCAATTGTGACTCTGCTGAACGCAGAGCCATTAGAACCGATTCCGTTTATGCCCTTTCAGTTGTATGAAGCCCATCGAAACGATTGTCGCATCGTTATTTCCGTCAATGGACGCGACAAGCGACATGGAGTTGATTCGATTGGCACGCAAACAGCAGCACTTAATGCATATGTGGTTGCAGAACGTTTTTCACCAGAATTGATGATTTCAGCGGGAACGGCGGGAGGTTGGATACAGCGCGGTGCTGAGATTGGTGATGTATATGTGAGTGACCAAAAATTTGTCCATCATGATCGTCGTATTGCAATACCGGGTTTCACAGAATATGGAATTGGTTCGTATCCGGCTGTGCCGACAACCAAACTTGCGCAATCACTGAACTTAAAACAGGGAATCATCACAACCAGTAATTCACTTGATGAGAATGATGATGATCGTCGACTGATTGCTGAGACTGGTGGAGTTGTCAAGGAGATGGAAGCAGCGGCTGTTGCGTACGTGTGCGACTTAATGGGTATTCCAGTGATGGCGCTGAAGGCGATTACAGATCTGGTTGATCACCATGCTGCAACGGCAGATCAATTCGCTGCCAACCTACGCATGGCATCTGAACAACTTGCTGAAAAATTGGTGCAAGTGATTGATTTTTGTGCTTCACGGTCGATAGCTGACCTGGGATAGCGACGACTGTTGCCGTAGAGGCAGTGTTACGCCAATAGGCGCGACATGATTCGTCGAAATTCCACCGTGTTGCGGTCTGCACGCGTGTGTACCTGGCCGACCTCTAACGGTATTTCGTTGTCCCACAAGTGTTCCAAAATGCCGATGTCTTCGGCGAGAACTGCAAGTTCATACGTCACCGCAGCATCACGTGATGCCTGATCGGTGAAATCATTGCGCAACATGGCGCAATATAAGCGAGTTGAATGTGAATCAAGTGGTTGCAGAAAGATTGCTATTGCATTTATTTGCTTCGCCAGTGGCAAGTCGAGCCGCAAGCAACATACGAATGGTGCACCAAACGAATACTTCATGACGCGTGGTTGCAGCAAGGGATTTTTTCCTGTTGCGACTAACGGATCTTCATGGTTATTGATGAAGTGGTGATAATCAACTGTGAAGCCCCATCCGTCCATTGTGGGTTGTACTTCATACGGAGCGATATTCTCATCTTCGCCAGCGCCAAATGTTCCGGTGTGAACGAAAGGGAAGTGGCCAAAGTCAAGAAAATTATCAATGAACTGACCAGCTGTTGCTTTGATATCAATACAGGGCATCCACACGGCAGACAAGGTTGGGTCAGACCATTCTGGAATATCTAAGACGTCGCACACTGGATCATCGGGTGCAATCCAAATGAGGTCGTACTTTTCTTGTACGTGAGCGCTTGGTTGCAGGCGGCTAGTTGGCGGCACTGTTGCACCTTCGCCCAATGCAGGAATGTGCGTGCACTTACCACTCGAGTCAAATTCCCAGCCGTGATACGGACACTGCAATTGGTCTCGCACTATGCAACCATCACTGAGACGTGCATTGCGGTGCGGGCATTTATCAATAAACACGCTGATAACACCATTTAGTCGAGCCAATACCCAGGCATCGCCAAGAAGTTCAACGCGAATCGGAGCATCGGTGAGTTCTGATGCTCGCATCACTGGGTGCCACGACTGGCGCAGGCCAGGAGAATCATTGCGAAGGGGAGCGACCATATCTTGATGCTAACGACGCCAGCATCACTGGCGAAAGGTGGCGAGTAGAATCAAGTTATGTCACGTCCCCCCGCATCACTTAGGGCTCTCGCGGTTGCACGCGGCGATGAGCCAGCCGACATTCTTCTCACAGGGGGCTTTGTCCTGTCACCTGCAACTCGTGAATGGGTCAAGACCGATCTTGCTATTGCCGATGGTGTTGTCGCCGGGTGGGGTCACAGAGAAGCAAAAGAAGTTATCGATGTCAGCGGTTGCTATCTGGCGCCGGGATTTGTAGATGCTCATATGCACCTTGAGTCTTCAAAAATGTGGGTCAGCGAATATGTAAAGGCCGTATTACCGTATGGCACTACAGCTGTTGCAGCAGACCCGCATGAAATTGCAAACGTTGCAGGCATGGAAGGTATTCGTGCGCTCATCGATTCCGCGGAGCAGTTGCCGTTTACATTTGGTGTTGCAGCGTCATCGTGTGTTCCTGAATCTCCGTTTGCATCAGCTGGTGCAGCATTCACAGTGAAAGAAGTGAGAGCACTGATTGAAGAGCATGGCGCAATTGGTGTCGCTGAAGTGATGAACTACCCCGCCGTCATCAACGGTGACCCGATGTTCCGCGACATTATTGCAACTGCTGGTTGGCGTCGCGTAGACGGCCATGCGCCGGGACTTCGCGGCCCACAGCTTGATGCGTACCTGGCAGCAGGTGTTGAGAGCGATCACGAAGTGTTTGAACTTGATGAAGCACATGAGAAGCGTCAAAAGGGTATGTGGGTGTTCTTGCGGCAAGGCTCTGTAAGTCAAGACCTCGTGCGACTACTTCCAACTGTTGTTTCACACGGCACCACAGCAACCTCGTTTTGCACCGACGATCGCGAGCCCGACTTGCTGCGCGACGAAGGCCACTTAAACCATTGCATTCGTCTCGCTGTTGAATCCGGACTCAGTGTTATTGATGCACTGTGTGTTGCGTCGTATTACCCCGCCCAGTATCACAACTTCTTCCACCTTGGTTCTTTGGGGCCCGGTTATCAAGCAGACGTCGTGGTCTTCGACAAACTTGAAGGTTTTGTGCCGTCGCTGGTTTTGCAAAAAGGACGTGTTGTTGCGCGTAACGGAGAAATTGTGCCTGGCATAGTTCCAGAAACGTCACCTCCGGCCTCTCTGTACAACCGCATCAATTTGCACCATCTTCCGACGGCAGAAGAACTCACGATCGAACCACCAACAAGTGGAATGGCAAATGTAATTGGTGTGAAGTCTGGAACTGTGCGTACATTTGCCTTAAAACTTGATGTCACTGATCCATCTGTTGACATTGCCCGTATCGCCGTTGTGGAACGACACAAAGCAACGGGACGTATTGGTCTTGGTTATTTGTCTGGTTACGGCATGACCCGA
>Ga0209596_1004388_pt1 | contig 10784 bp, 7 predicted proteins | sample M_130807_MF_Meta_FD_187314 | JGI IMG/M metagenome (GOLD analysis project Ga0209596, IMG submission 187314) | Freshwater microbial communities from Lake Montjoie, Canada to study carbon cycling - M_130807_MF_MetaG (SPAdes) (version 2) | ecosystem: Environmental > Aquatic > Freshwater > Lake...
TGCATCACATGTTCTCAGTGGGTTTGCCGCCGTGGCTTAATTCTATTTTCGCGGCCAGCACATTCTTAATCGCCGTGCCAACGGGCATGAAAATGTTCAATTGGATTGGCACCATGTGGGGCGGAAATATTCGCTTCACCGTGTCCATGATGTTCGCCACGGGATTTCTAGTCATGTTCCTATTTGGCGGTTTAACTGGAATTATGCTGGCGGTTGTGCCATTTGATTGGCAATTGTCCGACAGTTATTTTGTGGTAGGGCACTTCCACTATGTGTTGTTTGGCGGAACCATGTTGGCAGTGTTCAGCGCCGTGTTCTATTGGTTTCCCAAAGCCACGGGCCGCTTGTTGAGCGAGCCCATGGGCAAGTGGACATTTTGGATGTTCATGATTGGACTCACATTGACATTCTTCCCCATGCATCTCAGCGGAATTCTTGGCATGCCGCGACGCGTGTACACCTATCAACCTGGACGCGGATTTGAATTGTGGAATTTAATTTCCAGCGCGGGCGTGCCATTTCAAATTGTTGGCGTGTTGTTGCTCATGACCAACATCATCAAGTCGCTTATCAATGGACGCGTTGCTGGAGCTGATCCATGGGACGCGTGGACTTTGGAATGGGCCACAAGCAGTCCACCACCAAGTGAGAACTTTCCAAAAATTCCAACCTGCACAAGTCCGCGGCCTTTGTGGGATCGCAAGCACCCTGAAGACCCTGATTGTTTTTACGAATGACGCTTTAAGAGAACTCCATGACTTCCATACCACACACAAATTTAATTCCAAGCAGCGCGCCCAGTCGCGGCAAGGTTGGCATGGCATGTCTTATTTTCGCCGAGTGCTGGTTCTTCGCGGGATTTATTGTGGCGTATTTGTTTTACATCGGCAAAAGTTCATCTGGACCATTGCCACGCGAAGTGATTGATATCAAGCCTGTTTTGGTGAATTCCGCAGCCTTGATCGCCAGTTCATTTACCGTGATCGCGGCGTTGCGTGGTCTTGCGCGCAGCAACATGGGATCGTTCCGCTTCTGGATGTTGCTCACCATTGTGCTTGGCGGTTATTTCATTTACGGCACCGCCATGGAATGGAAAGGTTTCATTGTTGACCACCATCTCACCATCAGCACTAATTTGTTTGGCACCACGTATTACAGTTTGGTTGGCTTCCATGCGTTCCACGTGATCGTGGGCTTGTGTTTGCTTACAGCTATTTTGGTCTTGTCGCTCATGGGCCACATTCATGTGGTGCGTGATCATCTGCGCGTTGAGCTTGTCAGTTGGTACTGGCACTTTGTTGACGCAGTTTGGATTGTGGTCTTCACAACCGTCTACATAGTGGGAATGCGACCATGAGCCGTGACCCAATGCAAAGTCAAGTCGAGAAACAATTGACCCAGCACGAGGTTCCATATCTGCGTGGCGTTCCAGAGCCAACCGGCGCGCCCATGATCTCGGCGTTCGGCCTCACGTTGCTCTTCATGGGACTCATCACCAGTCGCGCGGTCATGGCCGTGGGAATTATTTGCATGGTTGTGGGATTGATTGGATGGATCAAAGTTGTATTTCCAAATGAGGCGCTTGAAGAGCTTCCAAATGGCAGCGAAATTCCGGATCCCGCGCCGCAATTTGCGGCGCGTCCCGAGGTGGCCAGAGTGTCATTGCCAGAGCACATTCATCCATATGGCGCGGGTGTTTGGGGTGGTTTGATCGGCGGCATTTCCATGGCCGTGGTCGCCGTAGCGTGGGGATTGATCAAGGAAAAAAGTTTTTGGATGCCCATTAATTTGCTCGCGGGAGTTTTTCTTCCATCAGTTGAGGCCGCCAATGTGGACGCTTTGAAAGTGTTCCACATGGATTGGTTCTTGATCGCGCTCTTGATCCATGTTGTTGGCTGCATGATTGTTGGATTGGTCTACGCCATCACCTTGCCAATTGCGCCGCGGCGCCCGATTTTGTTTGGTGGAATTGTCGCGCCTATTTTATGGACCGGCGTGCTGTACGGCAGCATTGGCATTATTAATCCAAAGCTGGAGGCCTTTGTTTCCTGGCCGTGGTTTGTGGCCAGCCAATTCGCATTCGGTGTGACCTGCGGATTTGTCATTAGCCGCTGGACGAAAATTCCAACCATGCAGAAGTGGTCCTTGCAAGAGCGATTTGGATTTGAAGCCAACAAGGAAATGAAGAAATAATGTCAACCGCTTTTAAAAATATCGCTGCGCTTGTTGGGGTGATCTTCGCGGCAGCGTGTTTGCAAGCGTGCGGAAAAATTTCCGCCACTGATCCAGCCGACACGGTTGTTGCTTCTTTGCCGCAAGCCGCCATGACCAACTATGCGGAAAATTGTTCCGCATGTCACGGAGCGAATGGGGTCAATGGCGCGGCGCGTCAATTGGCCGATGCAAATTACTTGGCCAGTGTTGGCCGCGAGTCATTGATCAACATCACAACCAACGGTGTTCCAGGCGGTTTTTGTCCTGGTTCTGGACCTGCTTCGCTTGCGCATTGGAATCCCAAACAAGTCGCGGACTTTGTTGATGGAATGCTGGATGCATGGGGCAAGAACGGTGTTGCGTTGAGTATTCCATGGTCGGTCAAGTTGGCGTCTGTGGGCAATGCTTCCAATGGTCAAGCGGTGTACGCGGCAGCATGTCAATCGTGCCACGGCGCGCCAAACTTCAAAGGTGTTACAGGCGCGGGCAGCGTGACCGATCCAAACTATTTGCGCTTGATCACGGACCAAGGACTTCGTTCGGCAATTTTGTTTGGCAGACCAGATCGCGGCATGCCAGGTTGGAGTGGTCCGTTTCCCCATCAAGCGGCGGATCGCAAACTTTCATCGCAAGAAATTTCTGATGTCGTTGTGTTTCTTCGTTCAACGGCAAGTCAAAAGCAATAGGAGCGCCACATGAGTTGCGATTGTTCAAACACGCCTTCAAATCAACCACCGCCACCAAGCGCGCGCCGTGGATTCATGTTGAAATTTGGAATTGGTCTCATGGGTATTGGTGGAGCAATCGCATCCATTCCAATTATTGGCTACGCCATTACGCCCGCGTTGAAGAAGTACAAGAACTCATGGATTGATTTGGGCGGCACTGCGGATTTTCCGGAAGGCGAAACACGCCTAGGCAAATTCACCAATCCAAACGCATCTCCAACGGATGGCGAAAGCGCGGAGCAAGCGGTGTGGGTGCGCTCGTACAAGCCCGCTCAATTTCAAGTTTTTGCCGTCAATTGCGCGCATTTGGGCTGCCCCGTGAAATGGTTCCAACAAAGTAAATTGTTCATGTGTCCTTGCCACGGCGGCGTGTACTACGAGGACGGCAGCCACGCCAGTGGTCCGCCACCGCGCGGATTGTTTGAATACAAATGGAAGATAGTGGATGGACGACTGCTGATCGACGCTGGGCGACTTCCTGGCTTGGAGCAAACGGTCTAATGTTTCGCAACATAAAAACAGTTGGCACAAAAATGATTGGTGGCCTGCTTGGTTGGACCGAGTCGAGATCAGGCGCGATCGGTTTTGTGCAACCTATTTTAACGCACCGAGTCCCTCGAGACGCCAAGTGGTGGTACGTCTTTGGCAGCGCCTCGTTGATGTTCTTCTCCATTCAAGTGGTCACTGGAATTTTGCTCGCCACCATGTACGCGCCAAGCGCTGCGGAGGCGTATTCCAGTCTGCAATACATCGATCAACAAGTTCCATTTGGTTGGATGTTGCGGGCGCTGCACGCGTGGAGCAGCAACGCCATGATCCTCATGGTGGTCATCCACATGAGCCAGGTGTTTCTGCATGCGTCGTTCAAGTTTCCACGTGAACTCATGTGGATGGTTGGCGTGCTGTTGTTGTTCTGCACATTGGCGCTGGCTTTCACGGGACAAATCATGCGCTGGGATCAAGACGCCTATTGGGGTCTTGGCATTGGTGCGGCCATTGTGGACCGCGTGCCGGTGCTTGGAAACCAGATGCGCAATGTCATGTTGGGCGGCCCGTACATTGGCGGCGCCACGCTGAGTCGTTTCTTTGCGCTGCATGTTTTTGTGTTGCCAGGCCTCACAATTGCCCTGATTGGCGCGCATATGGCGCTGATTTTGAAAAATGGAATTAGTGAAATGCCCAAGCCAGGCATGGTGGTCGATCCTAAAACCTATGTGGAAGAATATGAGGAGCGCATCAAGAAGACTGGCGTTGCATTCATGCCCGACGCGGCGCAACGCGACATGGTGTTCTGCGGATTGATGCTGATCATTGTTGGTTTTTTGGCGTGGTATCTGGGACCAGTTGGTCCAAACGGCATTCCAAATCCAACAATCATTGATGCCAATCCGCGGCCTGACTACGCGTTCCTTTGGATCTTCACGGCCATGGCGCTCATGCCACCGCAAATTGAAACAGCTGTGTTGCTCATAGCACCGCCAATCGTTGTGATGCTCCTTCTTGGCTTGCCGTTGATTTCTAATCGTGGCGAGCGCGCTCCAAGTCGCCGACCTGGTGCTGTTCTTGCTTATGTGCTTATTGCAACGGCTTTGGGAACATTGACATGGCTTGGTGTGGTCAGCGCATGGAGCCCTGTCATGGATGCGTGGACAAGTTTGCCAACTCCTGTGAAATATTTAGTGGGACGTACTCCGCTTGAAATGCAAGGCGCCCTTGTCATACAACACAGCCAATGCCGCAACTGCCACAGTTTGGGTGGTGAAGGCGGATTGCGTGGACCCAATCTTGACAATGTTGGCTCGCGCAAATCTTGGGACCAACTTGTGCGTCAAGTGCAACAAGGTGGCGGCAACATGCCCGCTTACGGAAAAAATCTTTCTAGCGCGGAGACCACGGCCGTGGTTGCGTTCATGACAACCCTGCGCAACGCGGGCGCGCCAGAATCCACAATTCCAGGCGCAATGGAGCGGCAATCCTCGCCAGATCAGGCGCCCAAAGCCGTCGCTATCGACGCGGGAAAATAATTCATGAATGCTCCCGCGACCATTTGGTCGGCGTGGAATTTTCTTGCGCCATTCACCTTTGTCGCGTGCGCAATTCTAATTGTGTATTGGCGCGGCTGGCGTCGGCTTCATCGCGCCATGCCAGCGCGCTGGGGTTGGCGACGCGGATCTTTTTTTAGCGCGGGCGTGATCGCGTTGTGGATCGCGTTGCAATCTCCCATTGACGCGTTGGCGTCATGGTTGCTTGCTGCCCACATGACTCAACACTTTCTGTTGACCATGATCGTGCCGCCATTGTTGTTGCTCGGTTGGCCTATGCCGCCGTTTCTTGCGGGTGTTCCACGATGGTTGAGTCGCGACATGCTTGGACCAATTCTTGCGTGGCCACGCGCTCAACAAGTGGGAATGCGTTTGACTCATCCAGTGACTGGCTGGTTGGCCATGGTGTTGCTGACATGGGGTTGGCATTTGCCAGTGACGTATCAATTGGCGCTGGAAGTTCCCGCGTGGCACGTGGTGGAGCACATGTGTTTTCTGTGGGGCGGAATTTTATTTTGGTGGAGCGTGGTGGCGCCGTATCCGTGGCGAAGCCCTTGGCCGCGCATGGCCATTCCTTTGTACTTGCTCAGCGCGGATGTGGCCAACACCATTGTCGCGGCCATACTTGCTTTTTCGCCTAGCGCTATTTACCCCTGGTACGAATCAACGGCGCCAATTTTTGGTGTCTCAGCGCTCACGGATCAGCAAGAAGCCGCGGCAATCATGTGGGTTCCTGGTCAGTTGGTGTATTTAATTCCCGCAGTCATCATTCTGTTCAGCGCGCTCTCCAGCACGCGCTCGCAACGCGCGCAACAATTTAAATCCATCGCATTGCCGCAATTTTCAATTTCCAATCGTCGCGCCAAGAGACAAATTTTTGACGTACTTGCGTTGCCCGTGATTGGCGCGGCGTTGAAATCCGCGCGAGTTCGTGGCGCGATTCGTTGGGTGATGCTGCTTGGCGCTCTCGCAATTATTGCGGATGGTTGGTTTGGCCCGCGTGAGGCATCCACCAATATCGCGGGCACATGGACATGGACACATTGGCGCGGATTTGCCGCCATCACATTGGTGGCGGGGGGCAACTTGGCGTGCATGACATGTCCGTTGATCGCGCCGCGAACATTTCTTCGCCGCTTCATCACGCCGCGATTTCGTTGGCCGCGCGCGTTGAGCACAAAATGGTTGGCCGCGGCGTTGATTATGGCATGGTTGTTGAGTTACGAAATCTGGTCTCTGTGGGATTCCAGTTTCGCCACGGCCTGGATTATTGCGGGCTACTTTGTGGCCGTGACCGTTGTGGACTTGCTCTTTGAGGGCGCGACATTTTGCAAATGGTTGTGTCCCATCGGTCAATATCAAATGGCGCTCAGCGTGGCCAGCCCGATGGAGGTTGGCATGCGCTTGGCTGATGTGTGTTCAAATTGCCAAACGCAAGATTGCTTGCGTGGAAACGCGGCGGCGCCAGGTTGCGGAACTGGCTTGTTTATGCCTAAAAAAGTGGGAAATTTGGATTGCACATTTTGCCTGGATTGCGTGTCCGCGTGTCCGCATGACAACATTGGTTTGCTTACGCGCGTGCCGTTTGTGGACATAACGCAAGATCGTTGGCGCTCAAGCATTGGAGTTCTCGCCAAACGAATGGACTTCATGGTGTTGCTTGCGGTCATCGCGGTGGGCGGATTCGCCAACGCGATCGCAATGACCGAGCCCGCTCTGGCATTGGTGCAATATTGTCGTGAATGGATGGGCGGCAACTATCTCGCTGTCATGTGTGTCGTGCTTGCATCCATGATTGCCATCGCGTTGCCAATGGTGGTGGCTTCACTGATTGGGTCAACATCACGCGTCGATATTCGCATGCGCTTCTCGCATATGACGTTGTCGCTCTTGCCGCTATCGATTGCCATGTGGTTGGCGCACTTGGGATTTCACTTTGTCACCGGATTCCGCTCAGCGTTGCCACCACTGCAACGCGCTGCGCAAGACCTTGGCGTCAATGGATTGGGCTCGCCACAATGGAGCGCCAATTGCTGCGCCATCATGCCTGCGTGGCTTATTCCCGCGCAATTAATGATATTGGGTGCGGGGTTGTTGGTGTCCTTGTCCCTCATGTGGTTGCGTGCGGAGCGATCGATTGAATCAGATACACGCACTTCTCTTCCATCGATGTTTGCAGTTGCAAGGCGTGGCTTCATTGGCATGCTGGCTTCATTGTGCTGGTGGGCGATTGGAGTTTGGATTGTCTTGCAACCAATGCAAATGCGGGGGTTGCTCAACTCATGAATTTCCGCGCCAACATCATTATTTTATTAAGTCTGTTCATGTACTCCATCACAGGCAACGCCCAAGCCGATGGTGGACAAGTGATCGCCACCGCAACGCTTGGTCAAGAGCACGCGGTCATGATGGTGAATCCATCACCAACCACGGTTGGAATTGTCACGGTGATTGTCAGAGTCAGCGCGGGACTTCTGCCAGCGCAATCTTTTTTGACGGCACATGGCGCTTCAGGTGATGCACCCATTCAATGCGCGTTGAGCGATGACCCCGATGGTCTTGGTCAACGCGCCATGATTGAATGTTCCGACGCATCAAGATGGACACTTTCTGCGCGTGTCACAACCCCTCATGGAGACATTGAATTGAAAGGTGAATTTCAAGTCGCGCCTGCGCCCCCCAAGTGGCAAAGCCAGTCGCCGTGGATTCTGGCTTGGGTGCCAATCGCTGGAATTCTTTACATTCGACAAGTCGCCCGTCGGCATGCAAAGCATTACGATGCGTCAGTTGAATCATTTCTTCCAACACGAAACTTTTAGAGATCATCACCACACGTGACCCAACCGATCGACGACGCATCATCAGCGGAACAATTGAAAAGCGACGCGCTTGAAGTGTTGTTGATTGATGGCTCTGGCCAGATCATTGCCATGAGCGCGAATGCCGCCAAATATTTAGGTCGGCCACAACACGAATTACAGAGAAGATCGCTGAGCGAAGTATTTAGCAATGGAATTCATATGGCGTTTCCCTGGCTTGATCAATTGACGAAAGCCGGTTCACCGACTCCGCCATTGTTGTTGGATCTGGAGCATGCACAAGCTGAAACGGCCTCCATTCACATTGAAGGAATTTTGTATGCCATTGAATTTGGCGTTCGCCCCAAAGGCGAGACGGTGGCGGGTCTGGCAATTCGTCCAAGCACCGATACGGTTGTGGCAAGCGAATTGCTTACGGCTCAACGGCAAATTTTAGAACTTGTCGCTCAGCGATCCTCGCTTGGAGAAATACTTGGAGCGGTAGCCAAATTTTCCGAGAAGTTTCTTCCAAGTGAGGTGTTCTGTTTATTGACTCCGGTTTCTGAAGCTGGAGTTCTGGGTCAAGGAGTGTGTCCGACCTTGCCCGGTGATATTCAAAATCTGCTTAGCCTGTTTGAAAAGTCAATCGATGCCGCGCCGGGACTAGTCGCCTTAGATACGGAAAAGATTGTGTTGGCCAATGATCTTGAGCAAGAGCCAAGATGGAACAAGTATGCCCAGCGACTGCGCACGCATGGATTAGTTTCCGTATGGAGTTTTCCAATTCAGGATTCACGCACGGAAGTCGTGCGCGCTCTTCTAGAATTTTATTTGCCGGTTCGCCGCGGCCCAAATCGCTCTGAATTGAAAGTGATTGAAGAATTGTCTGAGTTGGTTCGATTGGCGATCAATTTGCATCAATTGCAATCGGATTTGGATGTGAGTGAATCCAATTTGCGCTCGACCGTGCAAGCCATTCCCATGCTTTTGTGGGAGACTGATCTGCAAGGCCGCTTCACTTCCTGCGAGGGCAAAGTGCTTGATTTGATTGGCTTGCGTGTGGGCGAGGTGGTTGGTCATTTGGTAGGGGAAATATTTTCTTCCGACGTGAACGCCAAGATTTATTTGGACAAAGCGCTTGCGGGTGACTCTGTCGCGGGTGAATTGGCCGTTGGAGCCACGCAATTAATCCAGTCAGCGGGACCGCTTCGCAATCAATCGGGTTCCATTATTGGCGCGCGTGGAGTGGCGCTTGATATCACGGCGCAACGACTGGCCGAGGCGTCCGCTCAAGCGCAAGGTGATCTTCTGAAGACCGTCATTGACACCGCGCTTGACGCTTTGGTGACTATTGATTTGCATGGAAGAATTGAATTATGGAACAAACAGGCGGAGTTGCTGTTTGGTTGGACGCATGAAGAAGTGCGTGGCAAGCGACTTGATGAGACCATTATTCCGCCCACGCTTGTGAAGGCGCACCAAGAGGGAATGCGCCGCTACCACGCCGAGGGCGTAGGTCCAATTTTAGGAAAGCGAATTGAAATCACCGCCATCAATCGCCAAGGAACTATTTTTCCTGTTGAGTTGGCCGTGAGTCCGCATGTTGGAAAATACGCTGGTGGTTTCAGCGCCTTCATCCGTGATATTTCCGATCGTCGTCGCAGCGACAACGCCGTGAAGACAAGCGAGGAACGTTTAAAGTTGGTCATTGAGTCCAGCAGCGATGGATTTTGGGATTACCGACTCGATGGCGCCGCGAGCGTTGTGAGCGATCGCTGCGTCACCATGCTTGGATACAAATCAGGCGATGCGCCGTTGACAACGCCCGATGTGAATTCGCTGATTCATCCAGATGACGCGCCAAGCGTGAAGCAGATTTGGGAGGCGCATGTGGCCGGAAAAACTGCGCGTTATGAATCACAGCATCGCCGCCGCGCCAGCGATGGATCGTGGCGGTGGATTCTTGACCGCGGAAAAGTTGTGGAGCGCGCCGAATCTGGACAAGCCGTGCGCGTCACTGGAACACAAACCGACATCACCGAGAGGCGTGGACTTGAGGCCAGTTTAGGTGCCGCCGAGCGCATGGAATCCCTTGGTTTACTTGCCAGCGGATTTGCGCATGAACTGGACACCGTTCTGTCGGTCATTCGGGCTCACGCGTCGCTGGCGAATATTGCAACGGGACTGCCAGCCAAGGCTGTTGAAAGTTTGGGCGTCATTCAATTGGCGGTCGCGCGCGCGAAAGCCTTGAGTCAAAATTTAATTTTGCTAGGGGAAGGCGCTGATGTTGGCAAAGAGGCCCATGCCATTGTGATCAGCGACGCCGTGCGCGATGCCGTTCGATTACTCAATCCCAACTTTCCGCGAACAATTTCCGTGGTGGTGGAGGATCTCACCGACGGACGCGAGCGCGTGGCGTTTGATTCAAGCCGCATGCAGCAGGCGATTTTAAACTTGCTCATGCGCTCAACGGAAGCGTTGGCCAACAATGGTGTGATCACGTTGCGCGTGACACAGGCCGTTGAGGGCGCGCAATCATTGGTGCGTGTCGAGTGCATTGATCAAGGCGAGCCATTGAACGCGGAACAACAGCAGCACGCCTTTGATGCGTTGGCCGCCGATGGATCGTTGCGTGGAAGAACCGCAATGGGTCTTGCCGCCGCCAAAAGATTCGCGAATTCGGCGGGTGGTCACGCCACTGTGTCTGTGAGCGCTGAGGGAACTATTTTCTGCCTCTCGCTTCCCACTGTTGCTGAAGCTTTTACTCGAGAAAAGTGGCCAATTGTATTGGCCGAAAATCATCCGTTGTTGCGTCCCATGTTGGTTGAGGCTTTGCAAGCCAATGGTCATCGCGTGAGCGCTGTTGAAAACAATGTGGAATTGCTCGCGGCCGCCAAGCGAGCGGGCACGCGCTGCATTCTGATTCTTGATCAAGCCAGCGTTTCTGGTTCTCTTGGCGAAGTCCTTCACACTATTCAATCAGGAAAAAAGTCCATGCCGCC
>Ga0209596_1004390_pt1 | contig 10783 bp, 8 predicted proteins | sample M_130807_MF_Meta_FD_187314 | JGI IMG/M metagenome (GOLD analysis project Ga0209596, IMG submission 187314) | Freshwater microbial communities from Lake Montjoie, Canada to study carbon cycling - M_130807_MF_MetaG (SPAdes) (version 2) | ecosystem: Environmental > Aquatic > Freshwater > Lake...
AATTTAATATAATAAAATGATATGTACATTAAAGTTTAATTGATTTATTCTGTCTAACTACTCTCTACTCTCTACTCTTTAATCACTTTCTTAGTGACTGTTCCTTCATTCGTTTGAACAAGTATCGTATACATACCACTAGATAAATTGCTCAATGAAATATCTGTAGAACTCGCCATTGGTGTAGCTTGTAAACATGTTTTGCCAACAGCATCTAGCACACGAATGGATTGAATGGTTTGTTTGTTTTTATTTTCAATATGTAATTTATCTGTTGTTGGATTTGGATAAATACTTATTGCATTGTCAACATTTATGTTTTCAGTATTTGCAGGAAATTGTTGCACAGTGACCTTTCCAAAATAGGGTGTATAATTTTGTTTGGTTGCGGTTACATACATGGTATCTAATACATTCAAAGAATCGAAGGCTAAGAAGGAAGCTACACCGCCAACCACATTTGCAGAAGCCCAATATTTGCCTTGATAATAAAGCCCAATATTTGCACCATCCACAGGACAGTTAACCCAAAATGTTGTTGAGCCTTTGCCGATATAAGGACTATGTGTGCAACTTAATGTTCCTTCATTTTTTGTATATAAAGAAACAGTAGGATCACCAAAATAAACCCAAGTATCTGTCATGTCATAACCGCCAGTAGTTCCATATTGATCATTCATACTCGCACATGCATCCATACAGATTGCACCTAATTTAGATTTTAAATTACTTGGCCTTGCACCACGAAGAACAGCATTAAATTCATCTTGTGCTTGCATAGGTTCATCCCATAATTGGTCTATCACTGACATATAACTGGAAATAGATCCAGTTGGATTAGTTGGTGTACCTCCTCGTTGCCATGCTTCGGAGAAACAAGTCGTATTGAGGAAGTTTCCAGTTTGACAACCTACTACTAAAAAGAAAGGCCATGATCCGTTTGTATTTGTAAGAGAGCTAACATCTCCTGTATTGAAACTGGTAGTTACAATTAAATCGGAACCGCCATGTCCACAATAATTGATTAAGCTACATCCTGTATTTACTTCGGTTGTAACTTCCGCAGCAGTTGGATATCCAGCAGCATCATACGTCCCATTGGACGCAACACCATCAAATAATTCTGTGTTGTGTAAGTAGTTATAATAAATTTTATTGCTATCCATAATGTCTTCAATATGTTCATAATCATATTGGTTGTCGTCGCCAGTACCTTGCTCACTTGCGATACCCAATTGACGTTGCATCCAAGCGGCTGTATTCACATGAGGTGTTTTTTCATAAGCTAAAATTTTATTGACTTGGGTTTCTATTTCTGTGCTATTTACACCAGAAATACGCCCCATGATTAAATCTGGATAATGGTCTACTGGCGTAATATAGCCATACGGATTATCGCCTGGGCCACCTAGTCCTGGGTCATTCCAGGCTGTGTTGTAAGTTGGAATATTGATTTGATCGCCAACCAATAAACAATAGGCAATTTGATAAGTTTGATAATATTTTTTAATCAGATTTTTAATATTGGTTTCGTTCACACCACCAGTAATCGTATCCGATTTTACCAAAAAAGTTTTGATGCCTTTCATTTGTTTCCATGTATTGAATGGTGCAATTTTGGTGAAGTAAGTGGAAGGACATAGTATCAACATACTACCTTGTTCGGTGATTGGTGCGTACCTTGTTTTATGACTTTCTTGCGTTAAGTTTTTTGGATAATTGATAAATTGATTGGCGTAAATACCATCAAATTCTTCAACAATTTTTGATGGCATTTGATTGGATGATAATGCAGTATTTGTTGACATCTTTTTGTAACTAACGCGTAATACCAGGGAACTAAACACGCGAAGAGTTTGCGTTACTGGATTATATTGTAATGGAAATACTTGTAATGTCTGTCCACGAAAATCACGAAGTATGTATGGCTCTAAAACATGACTTAATGGACCTGGGTAGAATTCATTTTTTGTATACACTGGATCATACACATAAGGGATAGAACTCGGTTTAATCGTTCGAGAAAAGCTTCCTTTGCTTGGCGCAATGTGGGTATTTGGATAATCCGTAAATCGACTTTCTACTATGGCTACTGTCGCATTTTTTTGATTAGGAAGCAAGACTGAAAAAGCTAATTTGGGTAAATTAGGACATCCCTTTTGGAGTATAGGTGTTCCAGATGGAATGCTGATGCTTACTGCTTCTCCGAGCGGTGTATTTACTTTTCGTTGTTGCATATCGCCTAATTGAATACGAATGGTAGTTTCCGATTCATTATCTGCAATTACCTGTATACTGGTATTTTTTTGTGCAAATAAACAGGTGGAAACAAAGATGAAAGCCAGGGATAAAAAGAGATTTTTCATTCTAGAAATAAATTAAAAAATGAAATTATAGGAAAAATCTGAATTACGGCGTTAATATTGCAGATATTCTGAATGAAAGAATAGATAATGACACAACGCTGATTTATTTACTTCTATTTTTAAATAAATCATACTGAGCCTAAATCCTACTTTCGTTTGTAATTACCTCGGGGTGTTTAGCACTTTGCTGATCTGAGAAGATACCCGTGAACCTAGAACAGATAATGCTGTTTAGGAAAGGTAAGTGAACAAGCAATTCTCTTACCCTTTTTTATTAATTAACCGCCGTGCAAAACGCATTTGTTTTTGTATGGCACAAAAAAAATGGATGATGAAGAAGTATTTACCAATGATGTTGACCTTAATTTCAACTAGTGTATTCGCACAAAATAACAAAGACACTTTACGTTCTATTGAATTGCCAGCGACTGTTATTAAAGAGTATAAACAAAACCTGAAGGATGAAGCGGCAACCAAAAAAGTAGATCCTAAACTGATGCAACGATTGAATCAAGCAAGTGATTTGCCTTATGTATTAAACGCCATGAGTAATGTAGTTGTCACTTCTGATGCGGGCACTGGTACTGGTTATACAGGCATACGTGTACGAGGAGCAGACCTTACTCGAATCAATGTTACGATGAATGGTGTTCCCGTAAATGATCCTGAAAGTCAAGCTACTTATTTTGTGGATATGCCAGATTTGCTTTCCTCAACACAAGCTATTGAATTGACAAAAGGTGTGGGTAATTCTACCAATGGGAATGCAAGTTTTGGTGCAGCAATTGCTATTCATAATTTAGATGTACAAGATCTAAAAGCACATGCTTCCTACCGTCTAGATTATGGTACATTCAATACCATAAAAAATACAGTTCGTTTGACAACTGGTTTAATCAAGCAACATTTGATTGCTACGGTTAGGGCATCCAGTATTTCTTCGGATGGTTATATAGACCGCTCTGCATCTGTATTGAAAGCTTTGCAAGGCACTTTCAAATATATTGTGAATCCGAATACGCAATTGGTTTTTAATTATGTAAAAGGAAAAGAAAAAACGGGTCAAGCATGGGATGGTGTGCCACAAGATAGTTTGGCAACGAACCGTCAATTCAATGATTTGGGTATGCGGAGTGACGGTACTTATTATGAGAATCAAACGGATAATTACCAACAAGACTATTATCAATTTTTTGCAGACCATCATATCAATAATCATTTCACTATTGGGTCTACTTTATTTTATACCAAAGGAAAAGGCTATTATGAAGAATATAAAATAGGAGAATATTTTTCGGATTATGGGTTGCCAAATTTTATACGTGGCAATGATACTATGGAGTCAACTGATTTGGCTCGACAACTTTGGCTCGACAATGATTTTTATGGAGGCAGATTATATTTAAACTATTTTTCTAAAAAAATGGATGCTGGTTTGTATTTAAATTATAACGAGTATAAAGGCAAGCATTTTGGTGATATTATTTGGGCAGATTATGGTGTGCCTAATGGCTATCAGTGGTATCATTTAACCGCACAAAAAAATGATGCAAATATTTACGGTATGCTGGATTATAAATTCTCTGAGAATCTTAGGTTATTTGCGGACTTACAATACAGACAAGTGCATTATACATTGAATGGCTTTAGACATCATCCTGAAATTAGACATGATTTAAGGTATCATTTTTTTAATCCAAAATTGAAATTGAAATATACATCCAATAAAACTATTTCTAGTTTATTGGTTGGCATTGCACAAAAAGAACCCAATAGAGATGATATAGAAGCAAGTGCTTCTAGTTTGCCTAAACCTGAAAAATTATTTGATGTAGAATGGAATGAAGTGTATAGTCCGAATAGACATTGGGCATTTTATGCAACTACTTTTTTAATGTATTATCAAGATCAGTTGGTATTGACAGGCAAATTGAATGATGTAGGTGCTTATACTAGAACCAATATTCCGGAGAGTTATAGAACGGGTATTGAGTTGGAAGCCGCTTGGAAACCAGCTTGTAGATATGTAGAAGTAAAAGGGAATATTGCTTTGAGTGAAAATAAGATTACCCAATTTGATGAGTACTTAGATGATTATGATAATGGTGGACAAGTAAAAAATAGTTATACCAAAACGGATATTTCTTTTTCGCCAAATGTGGTAGCTGCAGCAACGATTTCTGTTTTTCCATTAAAGAGAAAATGGAATAGAAAGACAGAAAATTTGTCGATAGATATTTTACCAAAATATGTAGGTCAACAGTATTTAGACAATACGCAAAATCCTGATCGTAAGTTGAAAAGTTATTTTGTAAACGATGTATTGATACATTGTCCTTTGCCATTGCAATCGGGTGCTAAATTGATTTTGCGAACAGGAATCTACAATGTCTTCAATCATTTGTATGAATCGAATGGCGCATCCTATAGCTATTTTGTAAATCAAAAAGCGCAAGCAGCTAATTATTATTATCCGCAAGCAGGTCGTAGATGGATGTTGGGAATTGGGGTTGAGTTTTAATTTGTAAAAGGAAGGCTTCGCTTTGAGCGAATCCTTCCTAAGCGAATCCTTCCTTTAATCTAATTTATAGATTTCCATGATATGTTGTAATACATCTTCACAATCAATTTTTAAATCAATTAATTTGCCTGTGTAAATATCGAATACCCAACCATGCACCATTAATCCTCTATGCTTGACGGCTTGCTGTACAGCTGCAGATTTGAGCAGGTTAACACATTGTTCTTGTACGTTTAATTCTATTAATCAGTCGTATCTTTTTTCTTCCAATTCTTTAGCATTCAATTCATCTTTATGCAATCGATAGACATCTCTTATGTTGCGTAGCCACGGCTTTAGAATACCTAAGTCGGCAGGTTGTATAGCAGATTTTACACCACCACAATGATCATTTCCGCATACGAAAATATGATTGACTTGGAGCACAGTAACCGCATAATTCAACACAGACATTACATTCAAATCGATATGATTAACTAGGTTGGCGATATTGCGATGTACAAATACTTCACCAGGTTTTACGTCCATTAAAACTTCGGCTGTAACTCGACTATCGGAGCAACCAATGTATAAAATTTCAGGAGCTTGACCTTTGGATAAATCTTTAAAATAATTCGGAACTAAGCCTATTTTTTCTGCCACCCATTTTCCATTATTCTTAAATACGTTTGCTATGTCTATGTTTTTTTATTGAATAGAAAGATGAAGTAAATTCCATTTCAGAAAGTCAGATATAAGGTATGAATGATGAAGATTTGGGAGAAGGAGAATATATATACTCTAACTAAGTCCTTTAAATTCAAATTGGCGAAAATCGTTTTGTTTTATAGGGAATTGCTTTTTGTGTTACGAACAATAATAAAAATTAATTGAAATGTAATGTATAAATTTGACGTTGGTAGCGAGTTTCTAACCAAATCAAACAAATTCAATATTTGATATGAATCAAGATTTACTAAAGGAGGACAGAGATTATTTCTTATCTCTTACTTGGACATTTAGAAAGTGGATTGCTAGTCCTGCATTAAAAGATAAATCAGTTGGTGGAGGTACAAGATTGTTTAATGGGCAAAATTATGATAATAGATTTTTTGAATATATTGAAGATGGATGGACACATGGTCATTGTGAAATATGTCAATCCTATTTAACTGAAAGTGATGATATTACTGAACAGTATGGTTATACGGACAATAATCACACATGGTTATGTTATACATGTTATAGAAATTTTCTAACTAAAGACTTCGTAACAAATGAATTTTTATTGAGTGATATAATAGAATTCAGCAACGGTTCAGTTGTTCTGTTTGTTAGACCACTTGTTAAAGATTTGAATTTTCAAATTACGAATATTTCAAAATTTGGGAATGTAGAAATTACGAATCATTTAGATATTCCAAGGAAAATATTAAATAACGGACAACAAGATTTATCGACTTATACCATGATATTAAAGAATAAATTGGATAAGGAAAAGCTTGTCAAAGAGAATTTGTATAAACTTACAGCAGAGTAAAATTGTCAATAGTACTTCATGAAAATGATTGCACTAATGTAACAATTCTATTAGTTCTTGATTTTTATGTTATGCCTTGAATGAGCGTCCCTATTATGTCGTGTGATTTTTATGTGTACTGAAAACACAACACCAAGAATATGAATTATTTATTACCTTTATCCAATGAAATCAAGCGACATCATTACAATTGATAAAGAGATTCTGAGTGGACAAGCAGTTTTTAAAGGTACTCGAGTTCCTGTAGAATCCTTATTTGATCATCTAGAATATGGTGTTTCACTTGACGATTACCTTGAAGAATTTCCTACCGTTACCCGTGAACAAGCTGTGATGGTTTTAGAAATGGCAAATAAAATAATTACATCCGCTAATATTGAAAGATTGTATGAAACTATTGCTTGATGAGAACCTTCCAAAGAAACTAAAATTAGATTTTGAAATTCATGATGTCTTTACCGTGCGAGATATGAATTGGCAGGGCATCAAGAATGGAGAGTTATTAAAATTATTGATTAAGAATGATTTTGATGCCCTACTCACATTCGATAAAAATTTACAATATCAACAGAATTTTGAAAAGTATACAATTGCTGTTTTTGTACTTAATGCATACATCAATACTTATGATGTACTCTCCAAATTATCACCTTCCATTCTCGCCATACTTGAAAAAGGAGAGTTGAAAAATGGTCCGATAATAGTAAACCCAAACTAATTGTTTTTTTTTGCTTTTAATGAAGTAGAATCTCAATTCATTTTTGCAATTAGTAATAGTAGAATAAACGCAAAATGTAAAAACTGATTCCAATAAGAAATTACATTTCAATCATCAGTTTATTGTGCAATGCTTAGCTTTTACACTTCCAACCTCTCCACTCACTTATGCCTCGGATGAAATCTTGTCAAAGTTTCTCTCAAAAATTCTCGATCTAAATGCGTGTATATTTCTGTTGTCGTAATGCTTTCATGACCTAACATTTCTTGCACTGCTCTTAAGTCCGCGCCGCCTTCTACCAAATGGGTGGCAAAGGAATGTCGTAATGTATGCGGATGTATATTTTTTCGAATACCTGCTTGCTCTGTTGCTTTTTTAATGATGTAAAATATCATCACTCTCGATAGTTTGCCGCCACGTCGATTTAAGAATAATATGTCTTCACATTTGTTTGCTACTTTGATTTGAACACGTATGTTTTCGGCATAGATAGAGATATATTTTAATGCAGAGGATCCTATTGGAATGAGCCTTTCCTTATTTCCTTTTCCTATCACCCGTATGCATTGCTCCTGTGCATAAATATGGGATATGCGTAATTCGGTTAATTCACTTACTCGCAAACCACAACTATACATCACTTCCAATATGGCTTTGTTGCGTGTGCCTTCTGGCTTGCTGAGGTCGAGGCTATTGAATAATAAATCTAACTCTTCAACAGATAAAGTGTCGGGAAGTTTGCGACTAGTTTTGGGCGATTCTAAAAGTTCCGTTGGGTTAATGATAAGAATATCTTCTAACACAAGGTATTTGAAAAAACCTTTCAAGCCAGATACAATGCGTGATTGCGAAGTGGCCGAGATGCCTAATTCATGTATCCATTGTAAAAAAGATTGCAGAATGGAAGTCGTAATTTCTTCTAATTGGATAGTAGGGTGATGGGCTTGTAAAAATTGTTCTAGCTTTTCTACATCCTGTAAATATGCCATTACAGAATTTTCGCTTAGCGATTTTTCTAATTGCAAGTAGGATGTAAAGCCTTTTCTAAATGATATCCAATTCACTGCTCAAAACTAATTTAAATTAAGCAAGTGGGAAATTCAAATTATTAATTGGATGGATACGAGATTGGTGCTACTAATTATTATTTGTTCTTTTGTCTTGACACAAAAGAACCAAAAAGTCAAGGCTGTGGATAGTTTGTGCCGATGTGAAAAATAGAAAGGCTTTCCACTTTTCAATCGGCATAATACCATCTAAGATTTATAAAATAGGCCATTAGCCTATTTCATAAATCAAGATGGCATTAGCTAAAAAATGTTCGTGCTCGACGCAAATCGTCCAAACTCAACAGCTGCCTGCGGCTGGCTGTCTCAAACAGGGACGATTTGTTCGTCGATCTCTCCATTTTTTTTAACGCCAAACTCTCCAAGGCCATTCACTCGAAGATCATTAGTTGAAATAATTCGAAATGAACTCTCCTCAACGGAAAATTTAATTTGCGGAAAGGATTTCGTAAGAGTTCACTAATTAGTAAATGTTCCTATTCATCATAAGGTTATGCAATGTAAAAAGATTGACTGAACTAAAGATATAATAAGAAATCAAAGTTTCTATTGTGGTGTATTGCGGCAACGATAGAACGGAAAGCCCGGATTTCGCTGCTTTGAGCGAAAACGGACTTGCAGTGATAGCGTGTGCGCCGCCCATGGTGTAGCATTAATTTTTTTTCAAAAAATACACTACACCATTACATCAGTAGCATTATTTTTTTGGAAAATACGCTACAGTATGATTACAAATCTTAAACCTTTTTGGCTATTTCTTTTTTGTCGGTTAACTTCGCCCCATGAAAAAAATTGCAGCCTTTGTAATCCTAGTCTTCTTAGTCAACTGCTTCAGTTCTTGTGAAAAAGAAATCAATGTTGATCTCGCAGACAGCGAAAAAAAAATAGTCATAGAAGGCGTAATTGAAAGTAATCAAGTGCCTTATGTTACCATTTCTAAAAGTATAGGATTTTTTGACAAAATCGATTTGGGTTCCGTGCAATATGTAAATAATGCCATTGTAAAAATTCAAGACTTATCAGATAATAAAACCATCACGTTAAAGGAATATAATTTGGATACGACTGTAGGAACCCAAACCTTTCATTTTCATATTTATGGTCCGGATTTGAATGATCCTATTGCCATGAGTTTTAAAGGTCAAGTAGAACACACCTATAAATTGTCTATTAGTGCTGAAGGCAAACAATATGAGTCCATTACCAAAATACCAGGTTCTGTTGGTTTAGATTCATTGTGGCTAGAACCCGTTCCGGGCATGGAAGACAGCCTCAAAGCAGTAAAGTCTTACTATAATGATCCAGATACATTTGGGAATGCAGTAAAGTTGGAAACATTGACGAACCGTTTTATCAAAACTGGTGTTCCAGAAATTTATTACACTTCATTCAATTCTGTGTATAATGATGATATCATTAATGGAACCAGAATTCCTTTGAGCATTGATTTAGGTTATAATAAATCGGAAAACTATTCACAAAGCGAAATAAATACCATCGGATTTGTTCGTAAAGGCGATACTGTAAATATTAAATGGAGTGCAATAGATACGCATGTATTTGACTTTTGGGAAACCTTGGCTTTTTCTCAAAGTAGTGTTGGCAATCCTTTTGCTTCACCAACTAAAATCCAAAGTAATATACCAGGTGCTTTAGGTGTCTGGGCTGGTTATGGAAGTATTTATTACAAGATTATCGATTCCCTTTAATTCAAATTTTTAATTAATTATATGTCACAAGAAATAGAAAAAGTACAATTACTCATTATTGGTTCAGGTCCTGCTGGATACACTGCCGCCATCTATGCTGCACGTGCAAACTTAAATCCAGTTTTATACCAAGGCTTACAACCAGGCGGTCAACTTACCATTACCACAGAAGTAGAAAATTATCCTGGTTATCCAGATGGTGTTATGGGACCAAAAATGATGCAAGAATTTGAAGAGCAAGCCAAGCGCATGGGTGCAGATATTCGTTGGGGTATGGCGTCAAAAGTAGATTTGACCAAACAACCTTATCGTGTAGAAATAGATGAAGAAAAATGGATAGAAGCAAATGCTATTATTATTTCTACCGGAGCATCTGCAAAATGGTTAGGCATTCCGAAGGAAGAGCAATTGGCTACAACAGGCGGTGGCGTTAGTGCTTGTGCGGTTTGTGATGGTGCATTTTTTAGAAATAAAGAAGTTGCCATTGTTGGTGCAGGGGATACAGCGTGTGAAGAAGCAATTTATTTAAGTAAATTATGCAGCACAGTGCACATGATGATACGTAGTGAAAAAATGCGTGCGAGTAAAGTAATGCAAGATCGTGTATTGGCAACGCCGAATATTAAAGTGTATTGGAATACCGTGATTGATGAAATAGAATGTGGTGAAAAAATTACTGGCGTCATTTTAAAACAAAATGCTACTGGCGAAAAAACAAATTTGCCAATTAGCGCTTTATTCGTTGCCATTGGACATACCCCAAATAGTGATTTATTTAAGCCATGGATTACCATGGATGAAACAGGTTATATCATTACGCAAGCAGGTTCTACCAAAACCAATATCGAAGGGGTATTTGCGAGCGGAGATGTTCAAGATAAAA
>Ga0209596_1004393_pt1 | contig 10781 bp, 14 predicted proteins | sample M_130807_MF_Meta_FD_187314 | JGI IMG/M metagenome (GOLD analysis project Ga0209596, IMG submission 187314) | Freshwater microbial communities from Lake Montjoie, Canada to study carbon cycling - M_130807_MF_MetaG (SPAdes) (version 2) | ecosystem: Environmental > Aquatic > Freshwater > Lake...
TATATCCCCAAAACAACCCGCCACCTTTTTTCTTTGCCTGACCAACCTTAATATAATATTAAAATACTACTAATAGTATATGAACAGATCAATGTACCAAGATGATGACGACAACGACTTTTATACAGCTAATGTAAAAGCAGTTGTTTATATTGAGAAAGATAATTCAATAACAGTTAAGTTCACAGGATTACAAAACAAAGAACACTCATCAATCTTTAGTTCATGGTTAATGATGTTATTGAACATTGAGAATGCAATCATAACTAATGAACAATCTAAGTCTATTCACTAATGACAACTATAACAGAAACAATAATTAACAGTGGTACAATACAATACAAGATTCCCTATTACCCCAGAGAAAAACAAATAGAACTTCATTTCAATATGAAGAAGTATCGCTGGTCAGTATTAGTCTGCCATAGAAGGTTTGGCAAAACAGTATGTATGATTAATCATCTACTAATGTCAGCACTACGTTCTACTAACAAAGCACCCAGATACGCCTACATAGCACCCACCTTTAAACAAGCCAAATCTATTGCTTGGGATTATATGAAACAATACACAGCTCTAATACCAGGCGTTAAGTTTAATGAAACAGAATTGCGTTGCGACTTACCCAATGGATCTAGAATAACATTGTTAGGTTCAGAGAACTCAGATGGATTACGAGGTATCTATTTAGATGGTTGCGTTATTGATGAGTATGCAAACGTACAAGGTAAGTTATTTACAGAAATTATAAGACCAGCATTGTCAGATAGAAAAGGATGGTGCGTATTTATTGGAACTCCACAAGGAACGAATAATAACTTCTATGAATTATTCCAACACGCACAAGGAGATAAGCAATGGTTTCATTATAAAGCTAAAGCATCTCAAACAAATATAGTTGATCAATCAGAATTAGATGCTGCAAAGAAAGTCATGGGTGAAAAAAAATACCAACAAGAATTTGAATGCGATTGGATTGCAAATATAGAAGGTGCTGTTTATGGAGATACCATAACTAAGATAGAAGATGCTAGGCAGCTAACAAGAGTTCCTTATGATCCATCACTACCTGTATCTACTGCGTGGGATCTAGGAGTATCAGATCATTCAGCAATTATATTCTTTCAACAAATGGGAAGAGCAATTAATATAATAGATTACTACGAAGAACGTGGTCAAGGTTTGCCGCACTATGTTCAAATGTTAAAAACAAAAGATTATGTTTATAAAGATCATTACGCACCCCATGATATTGAAGTTACTGATTTTAGTAATGGCAAAACAAGACGTGAGGTTGCTTATCAATTAGGTATTAATTTTAAAGTAGTTCCTAAGATTCCATTTGAAGATGGAATACATGCAACTACAATGTTACTACCTAGATGTTGGATTGATACAGACCATTGCAAAAAACTTATAGATGCGTTAAGACACTACCATAGGAAGTTTATAGATAAGAACAGAATGTTTAGATCTAAGCCTGTACATGATTGGAGTTCACACGCTTGTGATGCGATGCGTTACCTTGCAGTTGGAATCCAAGAAATAAATACTAGACAATCTGCTCCACAAAGTATAGCAGATAACGAATATAGGATTATATAAATTATGGGATTCTTATCTCCAAAAATGCCATCGTTGCCACCAGTGCAACCTTTACCTGAACCGCCTTCTACTAAATTAACAGAAGCAGAACAGGCAAAAATTAAAGAAGAGCAAGATGCAATTAATAGAAGACGTAAAGGCAGAGCATCAACAATATTAACTTCTCCATTGATTGATGAAGCAACAACAGAGAAAAAAACTTTGTTAGGAATGTAATATGGGTGGTCCAATACCAAATCCTTTCGCATCTAAACCATCTGCTCCTGCACCACAACCTGCACCAGCTCCAGTAGCTGCAACAACCTATGCACCCACTACATCAGAAGTATCTCAAGCAAGTGCAACAGATGCATCAGGAATTAAAAGAAGAAGACGTGGTAGATCTCCAACTATATTAACAGGTGCAGCAGGCGTTCAAGAAGGTGCAACTTTAGGCACACCAACATTACTAGGATAAGCAATGGCTGAAACAGATTTAACTAAAGATCTCTTAAAGAGATTTGGAAAGTTAGTAACACAAAGACAAACTTGGGAATCGCATTGGCAAGAAGTTGCTGATTACATGATGCCAAGAAAAGCAGATGTAACTAAACAAAGATCTAAAGGAGATAAAAGATCTGAATTAATATTTGATTCATCTCCACTTCATGCAGTTGAATTATTGTCAGCATCCTTACATGGTATGCTTACAAATCCATCTACACCTTGGTTCTCATTAAGATTTAAAAATGTAGATACAGGAGATGCAGATGAGGCGAATGAATGGTTACAAGATACAACAGAAAAAATGTATGACGCATTTAATCGTTCAAACTTCCAACAAGAAATATTTGAATTGTATCACGATCTAATTACCTTTGGTACAGCATCTATGTTCATTGAAGAAGATGCAGATGACATTATAAGATTTTCAACAAGACACATTGGCGAAATTTATATTTCAGAAAATAATAAAGGAAGAATAGATACAGTATTTAGAAAATTTAAAATATCTGCAAGAGCAGCCATACTACAGTTTGGCGAAAAGAATGTATCAAATGCTTTAAGAGGAACTGCAATGAAAGATCCTTATGAAGAAGTTACAATTCTTCACGTTGTATATCCTAGAGAAAATTATGATCCTAAAAAGAAAGATGCAAAGAATATGCCATTCGCATCTTGTTATATTGAATTAGATAATAAACACGAAGTATCTCAATCAGGATTTAATGAGTTCCCTTATGTAGTTCCACGTTATTTAAAAGCATCGTTTGAAATTTATGGAAGATCTCCTGCAATGACTGCATTGCCAGATGTAAAGATGTTAAATGAAATGTCTAAGACAACTATTAAAGCTGCACAAAAACAAGTTGATCCACCATTACTTGTTCCTGATGATGGATTTATATTACCAGTAAGAACAGTACCAGGTGGTTTAAATTTCTATAGAGCTGGAACTAGAGATAGAATTGAACCATTAAACATTGGTGCAAATAATCCATTAGGTTTAAACATGGAAGAGCAAAGAAGAAACGCTATTAGAGATACGTTTTATGTAAATCAATTAATGATGCAGAATGGTCCACAAATGACTGCAACAGAAGTTGTACAACGTAACGAAGAGAAGATGAGATTACTGGGTCCAGTTCTAGGAAGATTACAATCAGAATTATTAAGACCATTGATTGATAGAACATTTGCAATATTACTTAGAAAAAAAATATTTAGACAAGCACCACAATTCTTAGCTGGTCAAGATATACAAATTGAATATGTATCACCTCTAGCTAAAGCACAAAGATCTTCTGAATTACAATCAGTGATGAGAGCGATTGAAATATTTGGATCATTATCTAAAATATCTCCAGTATTTGATCACATTGATATAGATGCTTTAGTAACTTATCTTGCTGACATTGTGGGTGTACCAGCTAAAGTTTTAAACTCACAAGCACAAGTAAATGCTATAAGACAGAAGAAACAACAAGAGATGATGCAACAACAACAAATGCAACAGATGCAACAAATTGCACAAGCAGGTGGAGCTGTAGCACCATTAGCAAAAGCATTACCTGAGGAGGCAAGAGCTTTAGTAAACCCAGAGCAATAAAAAACGAAAGGAAAATAAATGGAAGACCAAATAAATAAATTAAAAGAATATTATAAAATAGTTTTTGAATCTAATGATGGCAAAATTGTCATGTCAGATTTAGAAAAAAGATGCCACTATAATGCTACCACTAATATTAGAGGGGATAGCCATGAAAGTGCATATATGGAGGGACAACGCAGCGTTCTTCTATTTATTAAAAATATGCTGCTAAATGATAAACTAAAAGGAAAATAAAATGTTAGAACAAGTACAGACAACTGAGGCAACTCAGCCTGTTACAAGTGCAACAACACAAAGTACACAGGAAACATCACAACCAATACTAAGCTCAACACAACAACCAACACAGCCAACTTCTGGCAAGACTTGGAAAGAAGCGATCTCTGAAGAATATAGATCAAATCCAAACATAGAAAAATTTACTGAATTAGATGCGTTAGCTAAAAGCTACATCAATGCAGTATCTATGATTGGAACTGATAAGATTCATCTTCCAGGTAAATCAGCTACTGATGAACAGTGGAATGAAGTTTATAATAAATTAGGCAGACCAGAATCTGCTGATAAATATAAACTAGAATTTAAAACTGATGTTGCTCCTGTTGATGAAAATGTAATCAAAGGATTTGCACAGAATGCTCACAAGCTAGGTTTAAATAATAAACAAGCTCAAGGCATACTAGAGTTTTATAAATCAACATTAGAAAGTTCAGCAAAAGAAATGTCAGTGAATATGGAATCTGCACAAGCTGAATCTGCTAATGCGTTAAGATCAGAATGGGGAAGAGCATATGATGACAACTTAAGAAAAGCTGCCAATGTTGCTCAAACTTATTTAGAACCAGAACTTCTTGATACTCAATTAAGAGATGGATCTAGATTAGGTGATAATCCAAAGATCATTAAAGCATTTGCTAACATTGCTAATCTATTATCTGAAGATAAAATTGTCGGTGCAGAATCTGATAATGTACTTCAAGGTAGAGATGTTGAAAAAGAAATTAATGATTTAATAGGTGATAAGACTGGTCCCTATTGGAACAAATCACATCCAAATCATAACAAAACAGTAAATCAAGTGCTGTCATTGCGAGAATTATTAAATCAATAATTATATTGCAATCAACTTAAAATTACTATATTGCGATTTCTAGGGAGATTTTTAATTAAATCTTCTTAGAAATTGTAAGACAATTCTATTAGAACCTTACTTGCCTGTTGGAAAGACAACCGACTAACAGTCGTTAAATGCAAGATAGCCTATCAATGATGGGGAACTTTCTGAACTTAAACTTAACTTAACCTAACCAAAAGGAAATGACAATATGTCAAATCAAATAACAACTGCTTTTGTACAGCAGTACAGTTCAAACGTACAAATGCTATCTCAACAAATGGGATCAGTATTAAGAGGAGTTGTGGATGTTGAGTCGGTTACTGGAAAGAGTGCTTTCTTTGATCAAGTTGGTAAAACAACTGCGGTTGTAAGAAGCTCTAGACACGCTGACACTCCACAAATTGATACGCCACACTCTAGAAGAAGAGTAACACTTGCAGATTATGAGTGGGCTGATCTAATAGACAATGCAGATAAAGTTAGATTACTAATTGATCCAACTTCTTCTTATGCAAAAGCTGCGGCTGCTGCTATGGGAAGAGCGATGGATGATGTAATCATTGCCGCTTTAGGTGGAACAGCATACACAGGTGAAACAGGATCTACTTCTGTTGCACTTCCTGCTGCTCAAAAACCTTATAGTTCATCACAATCTGATGGTTTAACTATAACTAAACTTTTAGAAGCAAAAAGACTTTTAGATGCAGCTGATGTTGATCCATCTCTACAAAGATACCTTGTATGTGGACCAAAACAAATAGGCGATCTATTGGGAACAACACAAGTAACATCTAGTGATTTCAATACAGTTAAAGCTCTAGCACAGGGTCAAGTTGATTCTTTCTTAGGCTTTCAATTTATTGTTACAAATAGATTAAAACTTGACGCAACAAACACAGACGACAGACTTGCATACGCATTCACAGCTGACGCTATTAAATTAGCGATTGGTCAAGATGTTCTAGCTAGAATTGACGAGAGAGCTGACAAATCATACAGCACTCAAGTTTACTACGCTATGAGCATTGGTGCTACTCGTATGGAAGAAGAAAAAGTTGTCGAAATAGCTTGCGACGAATAACATTAACTAAAAAGGAAAAAATATAATGGCTACATTATACTCAACACAAAAAACTAAATGGTCGCAAAACGTCCCATCTGAAAAGATTAAACCAAATGAAACAGGCGGAAGAATGAGAATTGCATTTGCTGATGTTACATTAGCATCTGCAGCTATCGCTGACGTTGTTCAAATGGTTAATTTACCAAATGGAGCAAGACTTATTGATGGCTATTTAACTAATGCTGCATTAGGTGCATCTACAACTTTATCAGTTGGATATGCTGCTTATAAAAATGCTGCAGGCACAACAGTTGCTTTATCAGCAGCTGCTTATTTAGCTGCGACATCTACATCTTCTGCTGCTAGAACAGACATCTTAGCAACTATTGCTTTAGGTGCAGGTTCAGTAGTTGATGCTGATCAAGATGGATTACCTATAACTATAACTTTAGCAGGTGGTACTGCTTCAGGTGTGGTTCAAGTTGCCATCAGATACGTAGTAGATTAATACTATTTTAAATAGTGGGGAGTAAAATCCCCACTGTTTATTATGAAGAAGACAGACAACGTAAAAACAATTTTACATTTACAAAATAAAGATTATATCTATCGCTATGTTCTAGTTGATAGATTTAAATATACATCAACAGCACATCAAGGTTTTGATAAACATTTAGAACTCACAGAAGCTGAGATCTTTGCATTAGTAAAACCTAGGCAATTAAGACGTAAATATATTATAAAGAAAGTTTAATATGGCATCAGTTGTAGAAATTTGTAATGGAGCTTTAAATCAATTAGGTGCATCAACTATTCTTTCCCTTACAGAAGATTCAAAAAACGCAAGGCTTTGCAATGCTAGATATGCAAATATTAGAGATGCAATATTTAGACATCATCCTTGGAACTGTTTATTAAAAAGAGTTGAACTTGCAGCAGACACAGCAACACCAGCTTGGGGATTTACATCTCAATTTACATTACCCTCTGATTGTTTAAGATTAATAAAAATTTTAGATTATGAATCTGATTATGTTGTAGAGGGTAGAAAGATTTTATCTTATTCTTCTTCTATGAAAATATTATATATCTCAAGAGTTGAAGATCCTAACGAATATGATCAATTACTAAGAGAAGTTATAAGTGCTTCACTAGCTGCTGATATTGCTTATGCAGTAACTTCATCTAATCCAGTTGCTCAACAAATGTATGCTTTATATCAAGAAAAATTAAAAGATGCTAGATTCGTAGATTCAACAGAAGGATATAACACAGACCAAGAATCAGGTATGGCATCTGTAGTAGATTCAAATACGTTTATTAACTCTAGGTTTTAAAAACCATGGCTAGAGTTGCTGTACAATTAACAAACTTTACAGGCGGAGAATTATCACCACGTTTAGATGGTAGAAATGATTTAGCTAAATATTCATCTGGTTGCAAAACTTTACAAAACATGGTTGTTTATCCTCATGGATCTGCAGCTAGAAGACCAGGTACAACATTTGTAGCTGAAGTTAAAACATCATCAGCATTTACAAGATTAATACCTTTTGAATTTTCAACAACACAAACTTACATTTTAGAATTTGGTGATCTTTATATTCGTTTTTATAAAGACGATGGTGCAATATTAGAATCCAATAAAACTATAACAGGAATTACACAAGCAAACCCAGGTGTTGTTACATCTGCAGCTCATGGTTTTTCTAATGGAGATACAGTTGTTATTTCTGGTGTTGTAGGAATGACACAAGTCAATGGTAAAAGATTTAAAGTAGCAAGTGTTGCAGCTAACACATTTGCTTTACAAGACATAGATGGAGTTAATATTAATACAACTTCTTATACAACTTATACATCAGGTGGTATTGCAAATAGAGTTTATACATTAACAACAACTTATCTAACTGCAAATCTACCAACTTTAAAATTTGCACAATCAGCAGACGTTATGTACATTTGTCATCCTGATTATTCTGTTAAAAAATTATCTAGAACTGGTCATACCTCTTGGACTATTACAGAAGTAGATTTTACTGATGGACCCTACTTAGATGACAATACAACAACTACAACATTTACTATGTCAGCACATACAGTTGGAGCTGGTAGAACCTTAACTGCATCTGCAATAACAGGAATTAATGATAACACAGGTTTTCAAACCATTGATATTGGTAGATTAATAAGATTTAAAACTGGTTATGCAGAAATAACAGCTCGTACCAGCACAACAGTTGTAACTGTAGAAGTTTTACAAGACATGACTTCTAATACAGCATCTACTGACTGGGCTATGGGAGCTTGGTCAGAATATACAGGTTATCCTTCTTGCGTATCTTTCTATGAACAACGATTAGTATTTGCAGGAACAGAATCTCAACCACAAACATTATTCTTTTCTAAATCAGGTGATTATGAAAGCATGGATGAGAATAGAGGAGGCACTGTAGCAGATGATGATGCTATTATTTATACCATCGCATCTAACCAAGTTAATGCTATTCGTTTCTTATCTGCAACACGAACATTAATTGTGGGTACAGTAGGTGGAGAATTTTCAGTATCAGGAGGTGGTACAGATGATCCTGTAACTCCAACAAACATATTAATTAAAAAACAATCTAACCATGGCTGTGCAAATATAGATGGCATACCAGTAGGAAACGTAACTCTATTTTTACAAAGAGCTAAAAGAAAGATTAGAGAACTAGCTTATAACTTTGACGTTGATGGATATGTTGCACCTGACATGACTATTCTTGCTGAGCATATTTCAGAATCTGGAATTGAATCTATGTCTTACCAACAAGAACCCAATCAAATTATTTGGTGTGTAAGAGCAGATGGAAAATTAATTGGTTTAACTTACCAAAGAGAACAACAAGTTGTTGCTTGGCATCAACATACATTTGGTGGTGCATTTGGATCAGATATTGCTATGTGCGAATCCATTGCTACTATTCCAACCGATGATAAAGAATATCAAACATGGGTTGTTGTTAAACGCACAATCAATGGTGTAACAAGACGTTATGTAGAATATATAAATGAATTTGATTTTGATGAAACAGATAACACAGAATTTAATTTTTTAGATTCACAATTAAAATATGCTGGTGCTAGTACAACTCTTAATACTACCATCAATACTTCTGCAAGTTCTATTGTATTAACATCTGCTACTTCATTTACAACTACTGGTACAGTTAAAATAGATAACGAATTAATTACCTACACAGGAATATCTACAAATACATTAACAGGTTGCACAAGAGCAACCAATAGCACTACAGCAGCATCACACACAGCTGGGGTAGCTGTATATCAAGTTGTTAATTCAGTAACAGGATTAGATCATCTTGAGGGACAATCTGTATCTGTTCTTGCAAGTGGTGCAACTCATCCAGATAAAACTGTAGCATCAGGTTCTATAACTTTAGCAAGATTTGTTAATAAAGTTAAAGTTGGATTATCTTACACATCACTATTACAAACAATGAGATTAGATGCTGGAGCTCAGAATGGTACATCACAATCTAAAACAAAAAGAATATTTAATATTGCTATCAGATTATATGAATCTGTTGGTGTAGAAGTTGGTCCAGATCTAGATAATATGGAAGCAATACCATTTAGATCTTCAGCAACTTTAATGGATAATGCTATCCCAGTATTTACAGGTGATAAGGAAGTAGAGTTCAGAGGTAACTATGAAACTGATGGTTTCATTTATGTACGCCAAACTCAACCTTTACCTTTAACAATTTTATCGTTATACCCAGAATTGATTACAAATGACTAATAGATTAATTATAATTCCTTATACACAAAATCATGGTAAAATAATTATGCAATCACAAATGAACCACATGCTTACTCAACAAGATGCTGAGTATATTACTAAAGATAATAATATTGAATGTATGAGCTTAGAGCAAGAAGGTATGGCATTTACAGGATTAATTAATGATAAAATAGTTGCTGCAGCAGGTATGAAAAAGATATGGGGTAATGTAGCAGAAGGTTGGTTCATTGCTAAAAATGATGTTTGGAATTATCCAATTACTATTGCTAAAGCTGTTAAACAAAATTTAGATTACTTAGCTAAAACAAATAATATTAAAAGATTACAAACTGCAGTTCGTGCAGACTTTGGAATTGGAATTAGATTTGCTAAGTGGTTAGGATTTACTAATGAAGGATTAATGAAGCACTATGGTTTTAATGGTGCTGATCATTATAGATTTGCAAGGATTTATTAATGGCACAAGCAGTACCATATTTAATTGTCGGTGGTTTAGGTTATATGCAATACCAACAGCAAGGTGCTACTGGTAAATATAATCAATCAGTTCAAAATCGTAATTCTGAAATAGCAAAACAAGAAGCAGCTCAAATAGACAAACAATTAGAAAGTGATCTTGGAAGATTTGATAATCAAATTGTACAATTACAAGGTAAAACTCAAGTATCAATAGCCAAATCTGGAGTATCAGATGAGGGTACAGCAAGAAGAATTGCCAGAGCAAACGCAGAACAAGCTGAGCTTGATAAAGAAACAATGAAATATAATGCAGCTGTAAATAAAATTTCTAAATTAGAAACTGCAAACTATTATGAAATACAGGGACAGGTTGCTAGAAACACTTCACGAGCAGCTCAATTACAAACAATAACATCAACTGGAACAAGTTTACTTGGTATGTCTGGTTATGGAAAAATAGGATAATAACAATGCCAAGAGATTACAAAAGTGAATATAATAATTATCATTCTAGTTTAGAACAAAAAAAAGATAGAGCAGGAAGAAATGGTGCTAGAAGAATGTTAAAAAAGAAATATGGAAGTAGTTTACTTGGTAAAGATGTAGATCATAAAGATAGAAATCCAAGAAACAA
>Ga0209596_1004394_pt1 | contig 10779 bp, 9 predicted proteins | sample M_130807_MF_Meta_FD_187314 | JGI IMG/M metagenome (GOLD analysis project Ga0209596, IMG submission 187314) | Freshwater microbial communities from Lake Montjoie, Canada to study carbon cycling - M_130807_MF_MetaG (SPAdes) (version 2) | ecosystem: Environmental > Aquatic > Freshwater > Lake...
GGCAACAAATCTTTTCAACAAAGCGAAGTCTAAATCTACAGAGACAAAAACTTCTAAGTCTAAGGACAAATCAAACGTAGTACCTAAATTTGAATCAGCTATTGAAATGGCAGAATTTCACACTAAACTTGTTAAGTTAGCTACCCTTAAAGAACAAATTGATAAGTTGGAGGCTGATATTAAAGATGCTGACAGTTATATTCGTGAAATGGGTATGTCAGAATTCTCTAATTTGGTTGAGAAAACTGGTAAACGTGAGAGTTCATTTATTTTAGCGTCAGAACAAGGAGCATCTGTAATGGTGGTTGTTCAGGATAAATACAAATCCATTAACGAGGAAAGAGCTGAATACCTTAAGGAAACTTATGGTGAGGAAATTGTTGATGAACAAACAGAGTTTAAATTTAACGGTGAGGTTCTTGAACGTAATCAAGAAGTTATCTCAGAATTGATTGAAAAGTGTGATGGTATCTCTAAAGACGATAAAGAAAATTTAATCGTTGGCATCACCAAATACACAGTAAAAAAAGGTTTCATTGACAGTATTTATAAAACATCTAAAGAAAAAGGTGTGACTGTAAGCACTTTGTTAACAGAAGTTGAACCACAGTTACAACTTAAAAACGCTAAAGCGTAATACATAAAAAAACCCCGATTTATTCGGGGTTTTTTATTAACTTTTTTTTCTGTAAAATTTAAAATCTTCATCCTGTTCAAAAATATCTGATATAATTTTTTCGGATATTTTATTTAAAGTAGGTAAAAGTTCATCTGAATTTACTGGTATGGGATTCTTTTGAAATAAAGTAACTTCTACTGACATAAAACTACGTTTATCGTAAGATATACCTGATGATGCCATGTTAAAATCTACAATTGTTTTTGGTAAAAATTGTTCAAAGTCCAAGACTTCAAATAATTTTCTTTTAACACTTTTAGATTTTTGTTTGATTATTAACTCAAAATTTTCTTCTTCTTTATTTTTCGGTTTCCCCCAAGCTGAAATTTGTATGTAAATTGATTCAGGATTTTTATTATCAACTGTACCAGATACTACATTGTAATTGTAAGGTAAGTTTAATTTAATCTCTTTTCCTCTTTTCATAAAACGGTTGTATTTACTTCTTCTATTATGCCAGCTCGGTCAAATACCGTTTCAATCATTGAGTGTGATACTTTGTATGGGTCACAGTTAGCCGCTGGCCTTCTATCCTCAAAATAACCTCTTTCATTTGTGTAAGTTTGTACAGGAATACGAACACTTGAACCTCTATCACTATTACCAAAACTAAAAGCCTCCATACTTGAAGTTTCGTGTTTACCAGTTAAACGCCATTCATTATGAATTCCATAATTCTCAATGTGTTCTTTATGACGTTCTTTTAATTTTTCACATGCCTCAAGAATCTTTTTAATACCGCCTTTTTCTCTCATTTCTTTTGTTGAGAAATTAACGTGACAACCACTACCGTTCCAATCACCATTTACAGGTTTTGGGTGGTAAGAAATACCGAAACCATATTTTTCGGCTATTCTTTCAAGAATATAACGTGAAATCCATAATTGGTCTGAACCGTTTAATGCAGTCACAGGGCCTATTTGATACTCCCATTGACCTATCAACACTTCCGCATTGATTCCACAGATTTCTAGACCTATTTCGGCACATTTTGTTAGGTGTTCTTCAACAATATCTCTACCAATAACATTAAGACCACCTACACCACAATAATAATCACCTTGTGGTCTTGGTTTGTTTTCAGGACCTTGGTTAAAACCTAAAGGTAAACCCCCACCCCATTTAAAATGATTTGTTTTTTCTGGTGCGTGAGTAATTACATACTCCTGCTCCCAACCAAACCAAGGAACTTCTGAATGATTTGCATCATACTCTTTAAGTTTAAGCTCCCCAACTAGTTCTTTTAATTTGTGTCTTGTATTTGATTTATGTGGTGTAACACCGTCTGGGTTAAAAACCTCACATAATACTAATTTGTGCTGTCCACCCCTAAGTGGATCATTGATAACATAAACAGGCTTTAAAATACAATCTGTACCTTTAAAACCAAATTCTTCATCACCAGCTTGTTTTGTAGAACTACCATCAAAACTCCATTGTGGATAAGATTCTGGGTAACCTTGTTTCGGTTGACCCTTAGATTCAAGAATATCCACATTCTCAACAACTTTTGTTTTACTTCTTAGGTTTTGGGGGTTGTTACCGTCCATCCAAATATACTCTAAAAATACTTTACTCATAATTTTGCCATTTTTAAAATTTTATTATATGATTAACTATAGTAATAATTAATCGTTTAGAAAACCCCCTAAAACAAAAAACCCCACATTATGTGGGGGTTTGTTATTTAAAAAGATAAATTTTTAATGATATTATTATTCCTATCAGTAATTGTATGAAGGCTAGGATAGCTACCGTAGCCGTCCAACGACCCTTTTGTTTATATATCTCATCTTTAGCCTCTTTCATTTGTGAAGGTGACCAAATTTCTGTAACCTTTTCTTGCCATAACTTAATGTCTTGTACAGATTTCTCTGTGTTTTTAACATCACTAAGTTTATCGTTTATATCTTTAAACTTTTCATCAAGATTTTCCCTTAACGATTCATAATTACCGTTTAATCTATCTAATTCTTTTAAAACTAATTTAGAATATTCAGCCCAAAGGGTTTTAAAATTTTCATCTTGCTGTGACATACTATATCAAATGTTTACTACCCTCTATTAAACTTATTATTGAAGTAAATAAGGCCTCATATGCCTTTAATTTACATGATTTATTATTTGAATGATTAATCTTATCCATTTCTACATGAATTAAATCATCAATCTCCTCTGTTAATTTTTGATAATTATGATCTTCGAAATCAAAATCATGAGCTTCTAATAATGTAACTACTTCACGTAGTTTCTTTAAATTTTCTGATTCTACATTTTTTAACATTGGGACTTCCATTTAACTTAGACTGTTTTTTAAACCATAAATTTTTAGGATGTCTTCTTTAAAGGTTTCATCGTTAAACTCTAAATTGTATATAACATCTTTTGATTCTAAAAGTTTACTCTTAATTTCAACATTATCACCATATTCTTTTAAATTATGGTTAATTAACTTAATCGATTCTTTAATCATATCTTTTAATAATGTTTCTTTTTCTACATTATCATTAGATAATATTGTTTTTATAACTTTTTTTTCTTCTTCTGAAATAGTTGAGTATTTTTCGTTGTATTTCCCAACAACAATGTCTAAGAATTTTTTGGGATCAACGTTTGTTTTTTTAGTGGACTCAACCACTGTTTTGGGTGTTGTTAACCATTTTTTAACAACCTCAAAAGATTCATGTAATTGGTTAATTGTTTCGGCCTTTTTTTCTAATGTAATTAAGTTGTGTAAAGCCTCATGAATATCTGTTGTTTTTTTAAGGTTAACAGTATCATTATAGGAAACAATTAATTTTTGGATTAATTTTTCGTTTTCGGCGATAATATCCTTTTTATTAAATTTATTAAAAAGAGAAATATTTTCCTTTAAGTATTCTACAGCACTTATCTCTGATGGGAAATACCCATTTTCAATGTTTTTATAAACAATAAACTGTGTTCTAAGGATAGAACTTTCAGTTATGTTTTTAATAAAATTTTTGTAATTTTTTTTATTACCGTTTTTCTTAGATTCTGTTATATAAGAATCTATTAGAAATTTTGCGTGTATATTTTTAATTGTCCCGAAATTCATTGTTTATATTTTAATATAAATATTATTAATCTTGTAATAATCCAAACTCATCATCATCTGATTCATGATTTTCTTCACTATCTTCACCAATTAGTTTTTTAATACCTTCAGTCATCATCATTATGTCCTCATTTTTACGTCTACCATCAGTTAAAAGTTTATCAATTATACTTTTATTTTGACTACGGAAACCTTCGCCAAACCCTGTTTCAGTACCGCCTTCAGGTGCCCCACCTTCTTCTCCACCTAATTCACCACCACCTAATTCTCCTTCACCACCTAGTTCTCCTTCACCACCTAATTCTCCTCCACCGAATCCGCCTCCGCCTCCAAAGCTTCCTCCGCCTCCGCCCATATCTGTTGCTCCACCTTCTTCTACATTAGCCTCACCGCCTTCAGTTGTTCCACCACCGATTTCTCCATAAATTTTATCTACTCTATCAAAGAATCCTGTTTTCTTAATAACATTTGCAGTATTTTCTAATTCTTTAGATGCCGCTCTTTCCATCATTTGTTGTTCAAGATCCGTTTTAATTTCATCATCAGTCCAGTTAAAGATGTTTTTCTTAGCCCAAGTATGTGATGCTGGAGCTATACCACCATCAACTTGAGCAACCAAATCTTTATAAAGAAGAACTTTTTCTTTCCATTGTTCAACTTTTAACATCTCACCTTGTGTAGATGGGTTTGTAAGATTTAATGTAAAATTATTTAAATCATCTGTAAACCCTAAAATATAAAGATGGATTATGGCTAATTTATTTAACTCTTGAATCATTGATTGTTGGATACGATTGATTGTTCTAGCAAAACGAATATCTAATAAAGCTAAATTTTTACCTTCACCAGCTGCCTCATCAAACCCTAAGAAAGGTTTAGGTATTCTAAGAGCGGTTAATAATTTCTTTTGAATATATTCAATATCAGCAATTTGGTCCAAATTACTAGCTCCAGCCAAAGTATCAATAGGGTTAGGTGCGTTAGGATCTCTAACAGGTACAAAGTAATCTTGGTCAACAGCCAATGTGTTATATCTTAAATCTACTTGCCCTGTTTTTTGGTCAACAACTTGTGACCTTTTAAATTTATTAGCCACTTTTTGTACATAAGCGTCAACATCTTTATCATCAATGTTACCAACGTAAACTTTAAATACACGTCTTTCAGGTGCTCTAACAACACGGTAAACTAACATAGCATCTTCCGCTAAAAGTAATTGTTTCCATACTCTTCTAGCTTTTTCTAATATTGAGGTACCATAAGGTAATCTTCTATCGTCACCCAATAAACGAAAATGGGCAATTTCCCAAGGATTAAAATCTATATTTTTTTCACGCCAATGGAAAAGAACTTGTTTTTTATTAGTTGGAGCATTTGGTTCAGTACCACCTTTTTGTTGTTGGGTAAACATACCTTCTTCTTTTCTTTCAATTTCAATATTTGTTAATTGTGAAGAACCGATTATACCCTTTTTACCGTCAATTTTTAAGAAAACAAAATTATCACCGTATTTACACGTATTACGTGTCCACATAGGTAAACTTGTTTGAATATCTAAAACATTGTAAAATAAATCATCTAAAACATTTTTAACTCTTCTTGAATTTGATTGTATTGTTAAAACTTTACCTTGTTCACTAGAGGTACAAGATTCTTCACCCATAATATCTAAAGCGGCTGATATTTCTGGTGTAAACTCCATTGCCTCATAATCCATATAAGAACCAATTCTAGAAGTTTCATAGTATACCGCTTTTTGATATAATTCACTATCTACCCTAGCCCATTGAGCCTCTAAAAAGTTACCTTGTTGTAATTCTAATTTTTCTTTGTTGTAATCCTGTTGGGATTGTACTGTAATTAAATCCTTTTCCCCAAAACTATATTTGGGTGTTGTCATATTACTTTCTGGTTTTTTATTTTGTCCAAAAAGGTAATATAATTTTTGATATATTGTTAAATTCTTATCTTCAGCCATTAATTGATTCTCTCAAAAACTTGTTATTTTATATAAATATTCAAATTAAAAATAAACTATTCATTTTAAATGTGAATGTTAAACAACGTAATCACAAAATACATACTCCAGATGGTTACCATTTGGTAAAACATTGTAAACATAGGTTACATTGTTATCTATTTTATTATTACAAGTTATATTTTGTTGTGGCCTTACTTGACTACCTCTTTGAAAAGGTTGAGGTCTCCAACTATAAGATATTGGTCCAGCACCCTTTCTAACATTAGGTGCGTCACCAAAAGGTTTATTTTGTACTACTACTTTATTTGTTGCCATTTAACATTTTTTTATATTTTTCTTTATCTCTAAACCCAGTCATACCCGCAAAAACCCAATTATGTTCTGAAATAGCGGATTGTACGTGTTTAGCAATATCTTTTGGTAATACATTACTATTTAATTCTGTCATGGAATCAACATTATTTGTTGATACAACCCATGAATCTATCATGGCCTTAGCCTGACCTTTATTTTTTTCTAAATCTTTAAATGAGGTTTGACTAACAAAACAACACATTGCTATTGCCATCAATAAGTCATCATGATAACCTTTCATATGGTCAGGTCTACCATTTTTAAACACAAAAGTATTCATTTCTGTTACTGCCCTAATAGACCTAACTTTAAACGAATTTAACCTAACTGCCTCTTCTAATTTAGTTATAATTGTATTTCTATTTTTTTGAAAGTTTAGACCCGGTAATTTACCATCTCTCATATGTTTTTCTAAACTTTTATTATTAGTTACAGAATCAATACCTAAAACAACGTCATAATACATTTTTTTAGATGAATACCCAAGCTCAATTAATTTAAGAACTGTAGAGATACCGTATCCACCTGTTATATCGACAACAATAAAAGCCTCATATCTGTTACCATATTCAAAAGAAATTTCACCTAAAATATCTGGGGCGGTTTTACCGTGATATTCAGCAACCTGATTACCTGTGGTAAAATCATAAATACATATCGTAGCAAAGTCATCCGCGGAACCTGATGCGGCATCGGCAGCTAAAATATACTCATGACCTAAAATCGGGTCTTCCCAAATCCACATATTACCATCTAACCATTCAGTTTTGATGGGATCTTTAACATTATGTTTTGTTTGATATTCAATATACTTGTTATCAATAACGTTATCACCAGAACCGTTAAATGCACATAATAACTCTTGTGCAATAGTTCTAGCATTGTTGTTTAACTGAGCACACATTTTTTCAAACCAAGGAGCCGTTGGGTACCAACCATCTTCTTCTAATTTTTGAAACTTAGCGTAGTCCATTTCCACTAACTCATCAGTAACTTCACCAGCCTCATTTTTCTTTTGCCATCTCATACCAACATTATAACGAGGATCTTGAAACCATCTCATCTCAACAATGTTAAAAGGGTTATTAGTTTTTTCTTTTGTTTTGGCAGACATGTATGTTTTATAATACAATTGGTCCATACCATTTGGTGTACTAATTAAAATTGCTCTACCACCTGTAGAAAGTGCTGGTTGTGCTGCGGCGTACACTTCATCACCACCTTCAATATATGCTGCCTCGTCCATTACAAGTAACGATGGGGTGTAACCACGTAAGGCGTCCATTGAAGTAGCTACAGCTTTTACTTCAGAACCATTTGTTAATCGATAATGTTTAGCTGAATTTTTTTCAGAATCAAACCAAGAATCGTTGTTAGACCAAACGTTCATCCACGTTGGTATTTGTGAGGTAAAATCTTTAACCTTTTTAAGGAACTCAATAGCTGTTTCTTGTTTATTAGCTAAAATAAGAATTCTTTGTGGGTTATTTGGGTCGGATAAAGCTGACATTACAGCTATATAAGCTGCAGTTGTTGTAGAAACACCTGCCTGACGAGGTTTCATTACAATGTTGAAACGTTCATCTTTATATGCTTTTATTAATTCTTTTTGTTTTGGGAATAATTTAAATCTTACGTAACCTTTTTGTGTTTGGTCAAACGTCTCAAGATAGTTCTCAATAGCATAAACAGGATCTTTGATACATTTAGCTATCTCTATTAATTTCTGTGCTTTAGTTTGAGGTGTATTTGACATATAAATAACGTTCTTTTATTATATAAATATCGAGAACGTTATTTAAAGGTTTTTATATTACTAATATTCAATATTGTTTAATCTTCTATATAGATTATCAGCAAAAAGTTCCATCATTTTATTTCTGTCAGGCATCCAACTATCAACAAAATACTCAACATCTGTTTCTAAATAACTATCAAATCTACCTTCACTATTATTCATTAATTGAGATATCATTTCAACAACAGAATCTGGTAGAGTATCTTCAGACCAAACATTTGCGTTTGCGTAAGCAATAATATCATCCATTAAATAACGATAACCAAATTCACTAGCCGATACAACCTTTTCTCTAGTTGGCCTACCGATTATAGTAGTATTTCTTTTAGTTGTTAGAGTAACTTTCTTTTCGTCATAACCACCACCAAAAACACCAACTATTTCTTGGAGTAAATGGTTGACCATTTCAGTTTTTAATAAATTATTATTAGCTTCTGTAAATGCATATCTTATAGCGTCTTTAATTTGACTTAATCTAGGTGTTTTATTTATTAAAAATTCTAACTTATAATCTGACATACCGTAAATTCTTTCGTCTTGGAGGTCAAGCGTAAAAGTATCCTCAACCTCATCAATGTCTTCAGCCCATTCATCAAACTCATCAACCCATTCTAAAGGTAGCTTAATCCTTGATCCTCTAAAGTAAGTCATTAAATGTTCTCTAATTAAATTTAATATTCTTTCATCATCTAAATTACTTAAAGCATCTTCATCTGAGAAAAAATGTTCAGGAACATCATCACCACATAAAATATCTTTTGCCTCATTATTTATAAAAAAATTTGAAAAGCTATTACATAAATCGGTTGATGTTACAGTATTGGATTTTTCATCAATAGTTAAAAGACCATCACTATAGGTACCTTTCATTTCTTCTGCTACCTTTTTTAAAACTTTTTCTTTTAAGTCAAACTCACCAACTGGAGCATCTTCATAAGCTTTAATCAACATTAATGTATTGATTTGATCATCTTGCCCACGCCCAATAAAATCTTTATAAAAAGAATAATAATCACCATTATAAAAATTTCTTAAAAAATCCCTTAAAACTCTGTTACCGTAAAGTATATTTTCAAAAATATCTATTTCAGAGTTTTTACCACCATCAGTTATTTTACTTTGAATACTTCTTTCTAAATCAGTTAAAGTTGGGAATATTCTTCTAATTGTATTATCAGAATCCCTTATAATTTGTTGAATATAATCCTCATCTATTATTTTATATCTAGAGTTATAATAAGCCCAAAAAGCGTCTTCATTTGTACCTAAAAATAAAGTATAAACATTTAACGTCAAATTACCCAATAAATTAGAATCATTTAATTTTTTAAATAATTCAATCTTATTGTCAAATCTTGTTATGTAGGTTAAAACATCTTTACTTGGGAAACCGTAATTTGTGAGTGAACTTTTTAAAGATTCTATGTTAGCCAATGTATATTTTAAACCTTGTTCCCAATCATATTTTTTATTTATTAAATGGTTCATAGATCTAACATCCAAAGACTCAAAAAGATTAACCCCTAAAGTTTCAGCAAAACCAAAAATTAAATCAACATCGTCTTTAAATAACATTAATAATCGTTTAAAAGTTTCAGAACCCCACCAAGAATCATCCCTACCACCATATAATTTAGACAGTAATTTAAAAATATTATTTTCATTTGGTAGATTTGATGCCATATGTAAAAACTCATCTAATGATATTTCTTCACTTACAACAGCATCTGTTAAAAGTTCTACATTGGATTTAATGGTGAACATTTTTTCAATAGGATTAATACCTTGTTCTTTATACCCATTCCATATTTCTTTTACAACAACATTAGAATTTTTTGTTTTACTATATAATAAATTGAATATATCTAAAAAAGGTAAATATGTGTAAAGACTTACATCTCTTTTTTTAAGGTAAGCCATTAATGAATCAACACCCACCCTTTCAGCCATTTGTTTAGAATCTAAAACTTTTAAAGGATCTAATCCTTTAGATTCTAACCATGTTATAAGTTCTGGACCAAAATAAAAATTATCAATACCTTTTAAATTGTTAGCGTAAAGATATTCTATTATCGTATCTCTAATAATGGGCCAATTATTACCTAAATTTTCGGACGCATCTTTTATTGATGTCGGTCTATCTGGCGCATCAAAAGCTTGGGATTCACCGGATTTATTAATAAAAAACGCTGCTTTATACCAATCGTTTGATTGGTTTTCTTTTTTATTAATATAATATATTAAAGTACCAGCCTCAGTATATCGTTTATAATAGTTATCACTGTCTTTATTTGTTGTACACCATCTTGTTCCTGACCCATAATAACAAGAAGCCTTATATGATTTAGGTATCATTATTAATATATCATCTGAACTGTATAAAATATTAGCATCTAATTTTTTAATTTCAGTTTTTGATAATTTTTGACTAATAAAATCCGTTATAATCTTAAAAACATTCCAATCAACTTTATATTGGTTAATATCTTTTGGTGATTTATAGATACCCTGTAACATTCTACCCATTTGGGAATTGTCACTTAATAACCATTCCCAACGGTTTTTTTCTATTATTTCATCTAATACTTCTTTACTTAATTTATTAACATTTGTATGGAATAATTTTACATATTCTATAATCTCATTCTCATTGATTGATAGGTCGTAATAATGAACTATAAAATCTAAGTATTTGTTATCACCAGAAGGATCCAAAGCAGACACCCTTTCAATAATATCAGCACTTACGTTAGGATATTTTTTCTTAACATCATCTATTCTATTCTCTAAAAGAATTTCTTGTAACAAAAAAGTATTTCTCATAATAATAAATATCCTAATTTAAATTAGAAAATAAAGCATAAAAAAACCCATCTGGAGCGAACAGA
>Ga0209596_1004396_pt1 | contig 10778 bp, 8 predicted proteins | sample M_130807_MF_Meta_FD_187314 | JGI IMG/M metagenome (GOLD analysis project Ga0209596, IMG submission 187314) | Freshwater microbial communities from Lake Montjoie, Canada to study carbon cycling - M_130807_MF_MetaG (SPAdes) (version 2) | ecosystem: Environmental > Aquatic > Freshwater > Lake...
GAGGTCCTTGCGGAGCTGCGTGGGCTTCACGCCCGCCGCCGTGGCGAGCGCTTCGGAACTGACTGTCGCGACGCTGTTCTCGCGCAGCCGCTGGAGTGCGCGATTGTAGATGGAAAGCCGGTAGATTGTTTTGCGGGGGATGTCGGCCTTGTGCATCTGTTTGTGAAAAAGTGCGTGAAAGTAACACACCTCCGCAATTTTTCCAACACGGCGCGGTGACGGCCGCATGACAAATCCGAGCCAAGAAATCCGACCCGTGTGCGAGCCTATGCCTGCACGCGTCCGCGGCGGCGGGAGAGGATGCCCACCGCGCCGAGTGCGGCTGCGAAGATCGTCGCGACACCTGCGGGCTCGGGCACCGCGACAAGATCGTAGCCGATCACATCCAGCGTCTGAAAATCCACTGTGCTCAGGTCGTTCATCACGCCGGAACTGGTGAAGGCATTGCGCGCGTCATTGGAACCGCTCGCCCAGTCTGCGAGGTCGCCGCCAATGCCGGGCGCGTTGAACGCCTTCAGATTCGTGGTTCCGCCATCGATCGAAAAGTAAACGCCGGTGTCGGTCTGGTTCAGGCTCCGCACGCCTGCCGCCTTGTAGCGGAACAGATCGAAGGGAATGTAATTCGGGTCTCCTCTGAGATTCTTGCCCAAGATGGCGATGGTGCCCATGATCTCGGAAATCTCGTGCTCGGCCACGCCGATGAAATCAATCTTGCCCGGCACCGCGCGGTTCAGCGGGTTGTAGGTGTACGAATGGCCGGCGCCGAAGGTGAATGTGCCGTCAGTCGTCGCGTCGCTGGCGATCAGGGAAAGCGCCTTCGCCTGCGCCCGGGAAAAAAAGTAATTGGATCCGCTGCCGGTCGGACTAGTGAGGCCGAGGCTTGCGATTGCGGTCGCGTCGTTGGTGGTCGTCGCGTCGCTGATCAGCACACTGCGTGTGTCGGCGTAATCCAGCACACCGACGAGCTGGGTCTTGCTTTGCCCGAGGATACCGGTTCCGCCTTGTGCCGCGACCCGGATGTTGATCTGGACATTGTCGCTGAAAGCACTCTGGAACTGTTGTGCCGCGTAGTTGAATGCATTCTGCACATTGATGACATCCGCTGCGCTGAGGTTTGCCGCCAGCGAGGGATCCCAAGTCGGATTGATAACGAGTCCCGCGCGCGCATCGCCGACGAGGATCGAGGAGAGAACTCCGGCGGTGAGGATGGCGAGCTTCTGGAGTTTCATGGCGTGGACGAGTTCTGGGAAGGGATGACGCGTGGACGGCGTGACCGCGTGCTCAGTAGCGACGTGACGCCCTGCGGCAAAGTAATTTTGAGACTTTCGGCAGGCACGCCCGTGTCATCGCTGTTTCTTGTGCAACATTCCTACATTGGAAAAGTTCGGTGTTTGCGCCGCGCCGGGTGTCGGCTATGTCCGCCGCATGAGCAATGTCCTCGCCGACCGAACCATCGAACACGACTGGTCACAGCGCCGTGTGCCGGAAAATATCACCTGGGGCGACGGCTTCTTCTGCGAGAGCGCGCAGAGCTTTCTGCATTTCAAGGGCAAGCGGCAGCCGGCGATCGAATTCGGAAACCATGTGAGCGTCTATGCGGCGTGCCAGTTTGCCGTGGCGGCGGCTGCGCATGTGACCGTGGGCGATTTCACGCTGCTCGTCGGCGCGCTCATCACGGCGGACACGCGCGTGGAGATCGGCTCGCACTGCCTCATCTCGTGGGGCGTGGGAATCGCGGACAGCGACTTCCATCCCGTCGGCGCGGCGCAGCGGAAAATTGATGCGGAGGCGCTCGCTCCCTACTTCGATGGCAAGCCCGCGCGCCCGCTCGAAGCGGTGCGGTCGAGGCCGGTGAAGATCGGCAACAACGTGTGGATCGGCATGAACGCGATCGTGCTCAAGGGCGTGACGATCGGCGATAATGCGGTCGTCGCCGCGGGCGCGGTGGTGACGAAGGACGTGCCTGCGGGCACCATCGTCGCGGGCAATCCCGCGCGGTTCGCGAAGCGGGTTCCTGAGTGATTTTTCGGACATGAAAAAGAAGAAGATCGTGACGATGGGCTTCATGGGGCAGATGCCGATCGCGGGCGTGGTGTGGCAGCACATTCATTACATCGTCGGCCTCCAGCGGCTCGGGCACGAGGTGTACTACGTCGAGGACACGGAGAATCCGTGCTACGACCCGCTGACGTTCCAGTGGGGCATGGACTTCACGTATGCGGGGAAGACGCTGTGCAAACTCGCGGAGCAGCATGGCTCCAAGAATCGCTGGTGCTTCTGCCACCGCGATCTTCCGGGGCACCCGACGGCGAGGATGTCGAAAAAAGATGGTCGGACTCTACCGCGACGCCGATGCGATCGTGAACATCTGCGGCGCGCAGGAATTCAACGACGACATCCTCCAGAATGAGCGGATCCTCTACATGGAGAGCGACCCCGGCATCGAGCAGATCCGCGTGGATCAGGGAAATCGCGGCGGAATATTTCGAGGCGACGAAGGTGCTCAAGAGCATGCCCGACCGCGCGGGCGTGTGATGGGATTCTCTCGGTCCGAGTGCATCGGCGTCCGGGGCGATGACGGCGTCGGTAGCCGGGGCTTTCCACCCCCGGCACCCACAGAACGAGGCATGGTCGCAATCCATGGGGCTCAGACCACACAGCCATTTTTTTCCGTGCTGGGAAATGCGCAGGCGGTAATGCCGGGACTGGAAAATCCCGGCTACCGATCCGCCGCGCGCGCGTGAACCCTACGCACCGTACTTCCGCATCCACCGCGCGATTGCGCCGCGGAGTTCGCCCCACAGCGTCAGTTTTTTCGGGCTTTGGAATCTCACGCGCGCAAGTTCCCCGTCGGCCAGATCGGATGCGCTCACGGAGAGCATCCGCACCGTCGCGCCGAAGTGCGGCTCGGTCAGCTCGTGGCGCAACTGGCCCTGCGACTGCGGCGCGTCATCATCCTGCACGCGCTGCACCGCCAGCGGCCCGCCAGCCAGCGCGGTGAGCGCTGCATGCGGCAGCGTGCGCGACGCGTTGCCGTCGAGCCGCTCCAGCCGTGCAGAAAAAGTTCCGCCTCGGCCCTCGATGCGCACGGAGACGCGACGATGGAGCGCCGCCTTGAAATGCGGCTCCGCGTCCTGCCCGAGCGCAAGCCGCACATCACGGCCAGTCGCCTCGCCGATTTTCAGGATCTCCTCGCCGCGCTGGATGTATGCGCCGAGCGCCTGATTGAGCGTGCGTGACGAGACCCGTCCAGCGATCGGCGCGCGGACCTTGAGCGTCCCGGCGTAGGATTCGTTTTCCTTCATCGCCTTCTGCAGCCCGTCCACCTTCGCCATTTCCGCCTGGTATTCGGCCACGTCACGCCGCGCGTACGCGATGCGTGTGCGGACCTCCTGCGCTTCGAGTTCACGCCTCGATTTCCCGATCGCGGATGCGACCTCTTCGTTGCGCAGCTCCATAAGCAGCGCGCCCTGCGCGACCACATCGCCGTCGCGGACATGGATGCGCCCAATGAATCCCGGACACTCCGCACGCACGATGCGCGTGTCGCCAAATTCCACCACGCCGCGCGCGACGACCGTCTTTCGGTACGGGACGAACAGCACCATGCCGATGAGCGCCGCGATCAGCGCGAGCCGCAGCGCGATGTCCGCCATGACACCCATTCCGCCGCGCATGTGGCCGCCTGCCTGCCGCACAAACGCGGCCACCGCCGGCACCACCCACGCGAGCGCTGCGACGACGGCAATCGCAATTCCGCCGCCACGAAACATCACGCTCGCAGCGACCAGCATCCCGACGAACGCGATGTTCTGCCACACCCACGCGGCGATGCCGTAGAGCGCGATGATCCATTCCTCGCGCGACGCAGGCCGCTCGGGCCGCAGCTTCCGCACGCCCGTGAGCAGCCACGATACGGCGCGCGTGAACCACGTCCGCCCGCGCGGGGCGAGATTCGGAATGCCGAGCAAATCGCTGAGGACGAAGTAGCCGTCGAATCGCATCAGCGGGTTCGCGTTGAAGAAAAGAGTCACCACCGTTCCCATCACCACGACGTTGTGGAGCACGGTCGCAGCCGCGCCGTCCGGCCTCGATGCCCAGACGATCGCGGCGATCGCAGCGACAAAAAATTCCACATACATCCCCGCGCACGCGACCGCGATCCGCCGCCAGCGCGACGGAAGACCGAGGCTCGCCGTGGCATCCACGTAGCCCATCGGCATGAAGAGGATGAAAATCACGCCGATCTCGCGCACGCGCGCGCCGAAGTGCCGGCAGTAAATTCCGTGGCCGAATTCGTGGAGCACCTTCAGCCCGACCCACACGAGGCCGAGCCACAGCCAGTTGTCCCGCGCGATGATCCCGTTGAAGCCGCGCATGAACCGTCCCCATTCTACCGCGATCTGCGACGCGCCTGCGAACACGACGCACAGCCACGCAAAAAATCCGAACCATCCGAGGAACGGCTTGAGCGCACGTGCGAGCATCGCGAAGAGACGATCGGGCTGCGCGAGCGGAATGCGGACAATGAGCGGGTTCATCCACTTCACCGCACCGGCCCATGCGCGCTGCGATTCCTCGCCTTTTCCCGTCGCACGATCGCTCTCGACCGCGAGCAGGTGATGATCCTTCAGCCAGCGCAGCATCTGCAGCGCCTCGTGCTCGGTGAAAGTCTCGCCGCTGCGATCGCGCGCGAGCCGCGCGATGATCGCGGCGACCGTCTGCGTGCCGTCGAGCGAACGGAAAAACTGATACTCCTCCAGCCCGACGCGAAAGAACTGCGACGACGACGGATCCTCGATCACGCACACGCGTTCGCGGCCCTGCTCCTGCACCGTGAAATTCAGCCCGTCGCGCAACCGCGGACGCAGGAGTTCGAGTTCGCGGACGGAGAGGTTCATCGCGTGCGGACTACCACCACAGCGTGGTCTGCACCCATTCGGCGAAACGGTGGCCGATGATCCAGATGAGCGCGCGGCGGTCGCCTTCGATCACTGCGCGGCCCCTCATGCCGGGGCGCAGCTCCGGCGCATCAAGCGCGACCGACGCCTCGGCGACGAAGACATTTGCGCCGTCCCGCTGCTCGCTCTGCGGATGCAGGCGTTCGATTTCCCCCTCCCCGCTCCAGCCGGAAAATGCCTCCAGCCGGAAGCTCACCGGCAGTCCCGCGCGCACGCGGCTGAATTCCCGGTCGGGCACGTCCACCTCCACGAGCATCGCATCGAGCGGCGCGACTTCGAAGAGTACCTGGCCCTGGCGGATCGGCTGGCCTTCCGCACGACGGAGATCGCCGCTCACGACCACGCCGGCGATCGGCGCCTTCACCTCGAGCATCGAGAGTTTGCGCTCCACGAGCGCCAGTTCCTGCGCGATACCGTCGGCCTCGAACGCAGCGACCTGCGCCGCGGAAAAATCCTTTCCCTCCGCGCCGTTCATCGCGCGGTCGCGTTTCTTCAGCGCCTGGTCGCGGCTTGCGGTCAGCTCGGCCTGCTTGAGCTTGAGTTCGCGGTTGTCCATCGCGACGAGGATGTCGCCCGCTGCGACCTTGTCGCCGGGCTGCACGCGAGTGCGCCCGAGCTGGCCGTCAAATGGCGCGGCGACCGTGCGCTTCACCTTCGGCACGAGCCGGCAGTCCGCGCGGATGCTGTAGTGAAACGGACACGCAAGCAGCGCGACCACACCGAGCGCGCCGACGACGATCGCGCGTCGGCCACCGACGGATGCACGCTGCCAGATACGGCGGAAAAAGTACGCCGCAGCATTTGGCCGCGCGCGCTCGATGAAACGGAAGAGCGACGGCACGAACGGCAGCGCCGCATCGAGCAGCGCGGGAGTGCGGCGATCCGGTTCGGTGTCCCATTCGAGAAGCACCGCGCCGCGACCCTCGCCAAACGGCAGCGACGTGAGCCGCGCCGCGCCGTTCTGCTGCTGGAGCAGCTCGTGCGAAATCGTCGCGCCGCGTCCGGTGTCCGCGGGGGTGAAATCAATCCGTTCGCCATGCAGTAACGCCTCGTTCAAGGCCGACTCCACGTGCTGATGCGCAGTGCTCTTCGCATCGAGCCGCTGCACGCCGCTCGCTGCGCGCAGCCGCACACCGTGCCGCGTTTTTTTCGCAAGGCAGACGCGCGAGCAGCCGATGAAATCGCGCAACGCGTCCACCGCGATGCGGCACGCCTTTGCAAAATCCTCCTCGTCCGCCGTGCGGCGGAAGACATCCAGCAGCCCGCTCGTGCGCGCGAGCACCCAGTGGACATCGGCGGTCGTGAGCCGCTGCTCGCGGTAGAGCAGGAAGCCCGCAAGGCTTTGCAAAATCACGAGGCACGCCTGCACATCGCGCGGATTCGCCGCCACAATCTGCGCGACGAGAATCCACACCGCCTGGCCGTCACGGCGCACGGGTACCGCGAGGGTGAACGCATCGGCACCGAGCGAAGACGCGGGCTCGACGACCGCCGCCGTGCTGTCCGCGAGACGTTCCCCGATCGGCGCGAGCGCAGTCGCGAGAATCCCGCGCGTGGTCACGATCACACTGGAGATGCCCGCATTTCCCCGCGCCGGAAAAAGCGCGACCGCACGCGCATTCAGCATCGCGCGGACGAATTCCAGCAGCGGCCGCAATTCACCCGCGGGCGATTCCGCGAGCGACGCGAGCTGATCCTGCACGCGAGCGCTGTCGGGCATCCCCGGCACCGCTGTTCCCTGCGCGCCTGTCGTGAGGCCGGGATTTTGCGCTGCGGGGCCGCTCATCGTGCGACGAAGAATTCAGCCTGCTCGTGCGGCCCGTGGATCACGGCTTTGCAATCGCGGGCTTCGCTTCCTGCGCGCGTGCGAAGAGCTGCGTGAGCATGTCGTGAAACCGCTTGAGCGCACTGTGCGGCATCGCGATGCGCGTGTGGATCGGCAGCACGCTCACACCGCTGCCCTGATCGGGGATGATGCCGCTGGAAAAATCGAGATAGACCTCCTCCTGTCCGGTGGTGAGGACGATCTGGTTCGCATAGCGCGCCGTCATATCCTCGTATTTGACTTGGAGCTTCACGTTGTTGGGTTTGGGGTCGTTGGGCATCCGCCCTTCGTAGATGCCGCGCGGCAGCTTGGCAAATGCGGCGTGTCCGATTTTCCGCGGAAGGGAAATGGTGCAGCCGGCGGGGGGCGAACCCGCAACCTTCGGCTTCAAGACCACGCCTGCGGAGTCAAAACGCGAACACGGTCAAAATTGAGCGCCGGGGTTTTCGTGATCGGCCAGTGTGCCCTACGCCACCTTTTCCTCGTAGAGATATTTCTGGAACCCCGCGAACGCCCTCCCAATTTCGTCAGGCTTGCCGAGGTCAGCCACGGCATCCGCGATGGAGTTTTGATACTTCAGCCGCAGTAGCGGCGTGAGCTTCGCCTGCTCCAGTTCCTCCACGCCCACGCTCACGTAGTGCGAGAGCACGAAATCGAGAAACGCCTGCTGCTTGGCGTTGAAGTGGGAATTGATATGCACCCGCGCGTGGTCGGCGCGTTCTTTGCGGGTGACTGTCGGCGTGTTGTAGCGCACGTAGGCGAGCACGTCGAAGATGTCGCTTTTTTCGGCATCAATCACCTTCTGCATCTCGGCAAGCTGGTCGTGCCCGAATCCCTTTTCCGTCAGCCCCGCCAAGAGCTTCGCCCGGGTGTCCGGTGCGCTCCACAGCTTGCGCAGTTCCTCCTCGCTTTGGAAAAAGTCCGGCAGCTTGCCAAACAGCACCTCCATGAACTGCTGCGATGACATCGGCGTTCCGTCGGGGTGCCAGAAGCTCGTCACCATCATGCTTTGGATGTTGCGCGCCTTCCCGTCCGCCAGCTTCACCTTCACCTTCTTCCGGCGTTCGCACTCGCAGGGGCGCTTGCCGCAGGTGGCGCACGGACATTCGCACGGCGACTGGCCGCACACCTCGCAGGCCTTCGGCGGCGTCTTTTCGCACACGCACGGATACTTTCCGCATTTCGGGCACGGCTCATCCTGCTCCGGCGGGCCGTCCCAATCCTCATCGAGGAACCGCAGGTGCGCCTTCACGAAGTCGTAGATCGTGAAGTAGTCCTTCCCGTCGTAGAGCCGCGTCCCGCGCCCGATGATCTGCTTGAACTCGATCATCGAGTTCACGGGCCGCATCAGCACGATGTTCCGCACGTTGCGCGCATCCACGCCGGTCGAGAGCTTCTGCGACGTGGTGAGGATGGTCGGGATCGTTTTCTCGTTGTCCTGAAAATCCCGCAGCCATTGCTCGCCGAGCGCACCGTCGTTCGCCGTCACGCGGTGGCAGTAGTTCGGATCTTTGCTCTGCTTCGCCTGATTGATCAGATCGCGCACGAGCAGCGCGTGGCCTTGGTTCGCACAGAAGACGAGCGTCTTTTCCTTCTGGTTGATCTGCCCCATGAAAATCTCCACGCGCTTCCGCTCACGCGCCTCGATCTGGATGCTCCGGTTGAAGTCGGGCTCCTCATACAGCCGTCCCTCATCGATCTCACCCTCCACCACCTCGTCGTCGGAGGTGTAGATGTAGTCGTCGAGCGTCGTGGAAATCTGCCGCACCTTGAACGGCGTCAGGAACCCGTCGTTGATGCCGTCCTTGAGCGAGTAGATGAACACCGGCTCGCCGAAATACGCATAAGTGTCCACGTTGTCCTTCCGCTTCGGCGTCGCCGTGAGACCGAGCTGCACGGCGGGCGCGAAATAGTTCAGGATGTCGCGCCAGGTGCTTTCATCGTTCGCGCCGCCGCGATGGCACTCGTCAATGACGATGAAATCGAAGAAGTCCGGCGGATACTCGCCGAAGTAGGGCGAAGGCTTCCCGTCCTTGGGCGGGCCGCTCATGAAGGTCTGGAAGATGGTGAAGAAGATGCTGCCGTTCTTTGGCACCTTGCCCTTCTTGCGAATGTCGGCGGGCTCGATCCGCACCAGAGCGTCTTCGGGGAAAGCGGAGAAGGCGTTGTAGGCTTGGTCGGCGAGGATATTACGATCGGCGAGGAAGAGGATGCGCGGGCGGCGGGTGGGCTCGCGGCTTAGGCTCCAGCGGGCGTGGAACAGCTTCCACGCGATTTGAAAGGCGATGAACGTCTTGCCCGTGCCGGTGGCGAGCGTGAGCAAAATGCGCATCAACCCGCCCGAGAGAGCCTGCATCACGCGCTCGACGGCGATGTCCTGATAGTAGCGGCTGGGATGCGAGCCTCCCTTGTCCTCGAACGGCACGGCGGCAAAGCGGTCGCGCCATTCATTCGCCTCGGCGAAAGTCATGGCCCAGAGTTCGTCTGGCGTGGGATAGGCGGCGATTGGGCCTTCCTTGCCCGTCTCCATGTCGATGGCGTAGATGCCCTGTCCGTTGGTGGCGTAGGTGTAGCGGATGGCGAGTTTGCCCGCGTAGTTCTTCGCCTGCGCCACACCCTCGGTCAGTTCCTCATCCCATGGCTTGGCCTCATTCACGGCCAGCTTGGTATTGCGATACTCCAGCACGTAATCCGCCGTGAGCGGTTTGCCGCGTGGCCGCCCGTGACCTTCGATGCGGCCAGGTGAAATGGCATACTCGCGCCGGATGCGACTGCCCTCGACGACGCCCCAGCCCGCCGCCTTCAGAGCGGGGTCAATGTGCTCGGCGCGTGTCTCGGCTTCGTTCATGGCTGCTGAATCAGCTCCGTTTCAGCCATTTGGTCCACCGCCAGGGCAATCCCGTCCCAGAGCCGTATTCGAGATTGCAGCGCTGCCACCGCCGCCTGCGTGGCCTCCTGCTCACGGCGCGGGTCTCCCTCGCACAGCAGATTCACCATTTGGCGGCCCATTTCGCCATGCTCGTCGCCGTCCAGTTCGATGTGTCGGTCCAGGTAGTATCGCAGCTTCGCCAGCTTGCCGGGGAATTGCCGCTCCAGCCCATGCACCAGTTGCGTGAACATCTCCGGAATCAAATCCTCCCGCCCGTAGGTGAAGGCGGCGGCGATTTCATGGGGCCGCCCGCGCTCGATCACCTCAAACGTTTGCCGCACGAACGCCCCCACCGCCGCCGGCACACCGGCTTGCTCCAGCGCCGCCACCACCGACTGCCCGGACTGGAGCAGCCCGATGAAGTGCTCCACCTGCGCCGTGTCCGCCCCGGCCTGGTGCATGGCATGGAGATAAAGCTCGAAGTGGCTCGCCGCTCCGCCTTCTGGCAGCACATCGCTCTCCTCACCGAGCACGATCTCATTCACCAGGCGGCGCACCTGCGCATTGCCCTGCGGCAGCCAGGGCACGCCCGCGCACGTCAGGCGCACCTGCAGCGCCTTCAGCAGCGACATGAAATCCCACACCGCGAACACGTGGTGCTCCATGAACACCGCCAAATGTTCCAGCGTCCGCAATCGTCCGTAGAGCCGATGCTCCAGCAGCGCCCGGCGTTCAGCGGCGATGGCCGCGGTCAGGATCTCTTGAAAGCCATCGGTCTCAGTTCCGTTCGAGTTCATCATAAATCAATGCGGTAAGCCTATGTCTGCCCTCAGCCCAAGACACTCGTAAAAGGCAATCATTCCAGCGCGCCGGTGAAGGCTTGGTGCAGCAGCGACTTCTTCAACGCCGCCAGCGCGGCGTGCTTCCGCTCGTAGAGGCGGGCGAGGCGTTGGGCGGCGGTGGCGAAGATGGTGAGCGCGATGCCGACGGGGGCGGCCACGATGGCGTTCCGTCCGTTTACCCCAACGGGGTAAAATCCATCAGCCCAGGGTTGCCGAGTCCGCGAGGCTACCCTGGGTAAACGCAGGAAAATAACATCAACCCCAACGGGGTTGCATCGGGC
>Ga0209596_1004398_pt1 | contig 10775 bp, 10 predicted proteins | sample M_130807_MF_Meta_FD_187314 | JGI IMG/M metagenome (GOLD analysis project Ga0209596, IMG submission 187314) | Freshwater microbial communities from Lake Montjoie, Canada to study carbon cycling - M_130807_MF_MetaG (SPAdes) (version 2) | ecosystem: Environmental > Aquatic > Freshwater > Lake...
TCAATCTGTTGCCCAACACACACGAACCCGAATTTCTTCACAAGAGCAACTGACGCAAAGTTGTCAGGCGCGACGGTGTACCGCAGCAATTCAACACCTGGTTGCGAGACAACCCATGACCACATTCCGGTCAAAGCCTCAGTCGCAAACCCCAGTCGTTGAAAATCAGCATGAACTCCAAGCCCTATCTCCATCATCCCCCGTTCATCGGGTGGTCCGTGAAATGAAATGCTGCCCACAATTTCCCGTGTTGACTTTTCCACCATCCAGCGAACAAACCATTTGTTCACTGACTGGTTCGCTTTCACTTGAGGAACACGCCACCGCAGTGGGCCGCTCTCGTCCATCAGAACGCGATGGGGATTGATGTACGGCTTACCCGCATATATAGAAACATCTTCAGCGGAATCAAACAGTGACAACAGATCATCAACGCAGATGTGGTGCAGTTCGAGCCGAGGAGTGACAATCATGGCTTCTGACACGTTGTCTTGCGGCATTGCCTCAGCATAAGACTCTTCCTGGCACATAATGGAGACGTGACACCTGATGAAGACCTTCGTGCTGCCCGCGGCGTTCGCGTGAAGGCAGACGCGATGGTGTGGACTTTTTCTCGATCATCTGGTGCCGGTGGACAAAACGTCAACAAGAACTCAACCAAGGCAACACTGACCATCGCGCTGGCGGATGTTTCCTGCTCTGAAACCATCCAGGCTCGCCTCGAAGCTTCGTTCGATGAGACGATTTCCATTACCTGTCAGACAAGTCGGAGCCAATGGCGCAACAGGGTTTTATGCGTCGAACAACTGGTGGAAAAACTCAACGAAGCCTCCGCCCCTCCCCCTGCACCGCGCAAGAAAACGCGTCCATCTCGCGGTGCTATTGAACGGCGACTTGACAGTAAGAAGCGCGACTCAGCAAAGAAACAGGACCGGCGCCTGAAGGAATGATTAGTGGGCCTTATTGCAGAGGTCAACGCGTTCAGCATCACTGGCATCGGCCACGCCAGCACCATTGCCCTCTAAGGCGGCAAATGGCCCACACACATGTGGCGCAATCCACACATGCACCATTGGCGCACCACCAGTTTGCAGTGTTCCGATTACGCAGGCTCCTGCGGCATTTGTAACGCCAACAACTTTGGGAACACCATTGACTGTTATCCAACACAAATTAGTATGTACATGCCACTGCATGAGACCGCCTGCATAATTCACCAATGTTGTGTCTGTTAATGGCGTACCAGGATTTGCAATAAACATTGCCGAGACAAGAGTCTTGACGCCACCCTTGACCTCGTACACAAGTGACTCTGGTGCAGTGGTGTCAAGTACGCGACCGTCTGACAACAATGAGTACTTTATGAAATGCTCAAACCCGGTCAGACCATCACCAATTGATACGTATCCGTCCGCCGTTGCTGTTGAAGTTTTCGCATATTTCGGTAGATCGCGCTGCGCCGACTGAATAAGCGTTGTCGCACGTGCAGCTTGTTCTGCTGTCACGCCACCTATCCCAGAGAAATCAATCGGATTCGCTGGGTCATACGGACGCGGCCAGCCAGAAGCAGCGGCTAATGCTTGAGCAGTAGTCAACGCATGTGGGTGATTGATTGTTGTTGTAGTCGTATTGACAACTGTTGTTGGTGCAGCAACGACTTGCTTTTCCTTAGTGGCTATTGAATCGGCTGTACTCGACAAAACAGGAACCGTACTGGTCGACGTAGTAATTTCGAGCGGGACAATCGTGCTTGTCGTGCTTGGAGAAACAATCACACCATCTGCATTGATAGAAAGGCCCGAATCAGTCAAAGCAATATCTTCTACGTGTGCGTGTGCATCCCCGGTAACTGACCACAATGCAACCAGTGTGATGGCGCTAGTTAGGTACACGGCATTGAGATGTGATGTTTCCTTAATGGGTACATCTCGTTGACGCCATGCCCACAGTGACGCGCCCATCGCCACAACGGCAAGTAGAGCGCATAACGAGTCGGCTAATTGAGGTTTCTCGACTATTTCTAATCCCCTCACAAATGAAATACCAGAAGTTCGAGTCACTATCCAGCCAACAGTGGCAGTGCCATTGATTGCCAGACCACCCAACACGACCAACCCTTGTGACCGACTGATTGCAACGATCCCCCAACAGACTTGGGCGACCGTCAATGCCATAAATACGCGTGCAAGAGTCGCATGATCCGCGTGGAGACCAACCGCCGCGCCGTGGAGAACTCCTGCCCCAATTGACGCATAAGCAGCCCATCGCATACGTAGATTTTGTTCTGCCCTCGCAGTCATCTGACAAGAGTACACCATTTGGGTGTCCTAATATCGTGTCATGGCAATTGCAACAATTGAATCCCTAGCCGACATCATCAGAGTGCATGGCACATCGCGCTCATCCCACCCATGTCTCATTGAAGGCAACATCTCCTTCAGTTGGGGCGAAGTGTACGAACGGGCACAGCGCGTCGCTAATGGGCTGAAGGCTGCAGGTGTCGGCCCACACGATCGGGTGGTGTTCTTAGAAAAGAACACCATCGCTCACTTTGAATTGGCATTTGGTGCCGCGCTGCTGAATGCAGTCAGCGTTGACGTGAACTGGCGCCTCGCCCCACCTGAAGTTGAATACATCGTCAACAATGCCGAAGCAAAAGTATTAGTTGTCGGTCAAGAGTTCGTGTCGATCTTGGAAGCAATTACAGACAAGCTCACCACCGTGACAACAATTCTTGTTATTGGCGGTCATCCTAAATATGCCGACTGGGACGAATGGTTGTTGTCTCAGAAAACTGGTGACCCCGGAGCACAACAAACCCTTGAGGACATTTCATTTCAGTTGTATTCCAGCGGAACTACTGGACGGCCTAAAGGCGTGCTTCTCGACAATGCCAACCTTCTTGCCCTAGCGCCGATGATTAAGGACATTTGGGAACTCAACGAGAACTCGGTCAATATGGCAGCAATGCCTTTGTTTCACATCGGCGGCGGCGGATGGGCAATGGCCGGAATGATTCAAGGTTGCTCCACCATCGTTGTACGAGAGATGAACCCCGCAGCAGTACTTGACCTCATTGTTGACAAACACATCACTCATGCATTCCTAGTGCCAGCTGTTCTTGCATTCATGAACAGTGTTCCTGGAGTTGAGGACAAAGATTTTTCAAGTTTGGAAGTTCTCGTGTACGGAGCATCGCCAATCAGTGAAGCGGTTCTGACAAAGAGCGTCGAATTGTTTAAGTGCAAGTTCTGGCAGGCATACGGCCTCACCGAGACAACGGGGGGTGTCATCAACTTGTCCCCTGCTGATCACGCACTGAACAGCCCGAACAAACATCGTTTGCGCAGTTGCGGAACACCAGGTCCTGGAGTTGAAGTACGCATCGTGAACAATGAAAACGATACTGATTGCGCCACTGGCGAAGTTGGAGAAATCTGGATTCGTTCGGCACAAGTGATGGCGGGATATTGGAAGAATCCAGAAGAAACAGCCAAATCAATCACGCCAGACAAATGGTTCAAAACTGGCGATGCTGGGTACGTCGATGCAGACGGATATGTCTACATCCACGACCGCGTGAAAGACATGATCGTTTCAGGTGGAGAAAACGTCTACCCAGCAGAAGTGGAAAACGTCTTGATGTCCCACCCAGGTATCGCCGACGTTGCTGTCATCGGAATTCCCCACGAAAAATGGGGTGAGACCGCGCTCGCAATTGTCGTGCGTGCACTAGGTACCGAATCAACTGAACAAGAAATCATTTCGTTCTCACATGAGCGCCTTGCGAAGTTCAAGTGCCCAACACAAGTTGCATGGATTGACGCACTGCCTCGTAACCCAAGCGGCAAGGTCCTGAAGAAGGATCTTCGTGAACCGTATTGGGCTGGCCGCGAACGACGCGTCAACTAATTATTTAAGAAGTGATCCACCGTCACAGGTGATGACTTCACCAACAGTGAAAGCACCTGCGCGCGAGCACAAGTACAACGCCAAACCGGCGATGTCTTCTGGCGTGCCAACACGACCACTTGGGTTCATGCGGCCAACTGTTTCCCAGTCCGTATTGTCTACGTCGCCACCGCCACCGACACCAGTTGACAACATCCACGTTGGGAATGGTCCCGGCGCAATTGCATTAACAATGATGTGACGCGAAGCCAAACGACCTGCAAGAACTTTGGTCAGTGAGTGCACTGCAGCTTTTGATGGGCCGTACGAATAGGTTTCGAAACTTGGAGTGCCGATGCCATCGATTGAACCAATGTTCACGATGCGTGACGTGTTGTCTTTCGTGGCGCGAGCCTGCAATAACGGAAGTAGCTTCTGAGTAAGAAAGAAAACACCCTTTACATTGGTGTCCATGACTTTGTCCCAACCAATTTCTGGGAATTCCTCAATTGGTGCACCCCATGACACACCAGCGTTGTTGATCAGAATGTCGACATACTTTTCGCGCTTGGTGATCTCAGCGACCAAGGCTTCGATTCCTTCAATCTCTGCCACATTTGCTGGAAGCGAAATGCATTCCCCGCCGTACGTGTCCATCAGGCGCTTTGCTGCCTCATCGCACGCTTGCGCCTTACGAGCCGAAATATAGACCTTGGCACCATTGGCCAAAAGTCCGGCAGAAATCATTTCTCCGATTCCACGCGACCCTCCGGTTACTAGGGCAACTTTCCCTTTCACTGAAAACAGTGATTGCACGCTCATGTCTGACATGTGATTCCTCCATCGATTTAGGTAAGGACTAAGACTAGGACATCCACCTTCACAGACCCCGAACGCAGTGTGTATCGTTCTAGAAACCGCACACTTGGGGGGCTCTCGTGGCACATGACCTTATTATCCGTAATGGACTCATCGTCGACGGCACAGGCCGCGATGGCTATACAGCTGACATTGCAATCGACGGAGACACCGTGACCTTCATTGGTGACCTCACTGGCGAAATCGGTACTCGCGAGATTGACGCCAAGGGCCTCGCAGTCACTCCCGGGTTTATTGACCTTCACACTCACCTTGATGCCCAAGTGGGATGGGACCCGCTCATGACTTCCAGCTCATGGCATGGCGTCACCACCGTGTTGATGGGTAACTGCGGCGTTACATTTGCTCCCGTTGCAAAAGGTGACGAGCAATTTCTCGCCGAGATGATGGAGAGTGTTGAGGATATTCCGCGCGATGCAATTCTGAATGGTCTTGCATGGGACTGGGAGACATACCCCGAATACTTAGATTCCGTTGAAAAACTCAATCCTGCTCTCAACATTGTCGGCATGGTTGGGCATTGCGCAGTGCGTTACAACGTGATGGGCGAACGCTCACTCAGCGATGAGCCAGCAACGGCACAAGAACTACAACGCATGAGCGACATTGTTGCTGAATCTGTAGCAGGTGGCGCAGTTGGCTTTTCTACTTCACGTATTTTGTTACACGTGGTGCCAGACGGCCGCTACGTGCCAGGCACACTTGCACCGAAAGATGAATACCTCGCCATTGCGGACGGCTTGAACGCTGGCGGTGGTGGAATTTTCCAAGCAGTAAATGACTTCGCAACTAAAGCAGCTCATGAATTTGATCTGTTGCAGTCCATGTCAGAAGCATGCGGCGATGTTCTGTTCTCTGGCGGTGTGGGCAATGGCGACAAGCGTTCAGCAGAAGGTTTTGGAAATTTCCTTAACAACACTCGCGCCAACTCTGGCCGTATTACTTCTGCCGGCATGACTCGCCCGAGCGGTTCACTGTGTGGGCTTGCCCAGATCTCTCCGGTGAAAGGAAAGAAGTGGCGCGCACTGATGGACCTTCCTACTCTTGAAGACCGCTTGGCAGCATTACGTAACGCAGCAACGCGCGCCGAACTTGTTGAAGAAGGAAAAGAAAAGGGCATGTGGTACGACCCGAATCACATATACCCATTGGGAACAGAATTCTCACCTGACTACAACGAACAAAATGGCGTATCAATTGCGCAACTTGCTGAAGCTGCTGGTGTTCACCCAGTTGAACTTGTCATTGATCGACTCATTGAAAGCAATGGCCTCGAACTATTCAATACGTGGTTCTTTAACCGCAATACATCTGACCTTGAAGATTTTCTCGCACTTGATCACGTGTATCCCGGACTCGCAGACACTGGTGCACATATCGGCCAGATCTGTGATGCAGATGCCACCACGCACTACTTGCAGTATTGGTACCGCACGCGTGGCGTTGTCACATTGCCTCAGGCCATTCGCAAGCTCACCAAAATGCCTGCAGAAGTGTTGGGCTTGAAGAAGCGCGGCACTCTCGAGGTTGGAAACTTTGCAGACATCAATATTTTTGATCCGCAAACAGTGGCATCGGGTCAACCAACGTATGTGAACGACTTTCCTGGCCAGACAGGTCGTTTGCTCATTAAGTCGCGTGGATACGCCGCAACAATTGTGAACGGCCAGATCGTCACTGAACAAGGAACCCATACAGGAGCTCGACCAGGTCGCGTCATTCGCGAGTTCGCTCGCGCATAAAGGACACAATGGCAATTCGCGAAAAAATGATTGACCGAGACTTCGCAGAGTCCTTACTAAAGACTTTTGACGACCCATACAAAAACGGCGTTCATATTCTCTTCAACGAGTGGTGGCAATATGCAGATGAATCAACAAAAGATTCATATGTTGCACAAATGACCGAAACAGGTGAATTCGAAAGTCTGACTAACGGCAGCTTGTACAACAACACTCCGTTGACAATAAAAGTACTCGAACAGCTTCCCGCTGGAAGCCTTGGTCGTGCATTCCACGATTGGATCATCAGCAACAACCTCACCATTGGGCTTGCCACTAATTACAAAGCAATGCATGAAAAATTTAAGTCAGATGGGATACTCGAAGGAATGCCACCAGAGATGGAATCAGCAGTCCTTCGGGCCTACCAAACTCACGACTTCCAGCACGTTGTCACCGGATATGACTCAAGCCCTGCTGGCGAAATTGCGTTGCAATCATTCGGCTTTGGTCAAGTGCGGTTTCCATATTTCGGCATGTGGATGTCTGTGTCAATGACACGAATGACTTTTCTCTCACCACACCGCATTACTGAATTCATGGATGCCATTGCTGACGGATGGGAACTTGGACGACGCTCGCCAAATATTCAGTGCGTGAAATGGGAAGACATGCTCGACCAACCACTCGCAGAAGTTCGAAAGAAACTTGGCATCACCCCTACCGGAATTGCGAATCAGGCAATCAAGTAGGCGGACCACCTTTTGTAAAGGATGTCCCAGGCGGATCAATGGCCCACGCAGGTGATTCACCCCATACATCTCCGTACACAAGCCCGGCCATAGGTACGCGCCGTACAGGGCCATGATTCCCCGCCGGTTTACCAAGAGAAATTGACGCAGCAATCAGGGTGTCGTCTGGAATGCCAAGCAGTGCTCGCAACTCTGGTTCTACAAAACCGTGAAACCCAGTGATGACTCCCCCGTACCCCAAGCCACGTGCAGCTAACAACAAATTTTGACATGCCGGATACACAGATGCACCTTCAGTGGGGTTTTGCTCTCGGTACCGCACCAGCACAGCCAAGACCAACACAGGAACCGATGCGAAGTTGTCGACGTATTGCTGCATCGTGTTCGCCATACGAGTTTTAGGTGAATCTTCAACGACTCCCGAGCCCTTTTCATAGCCATCACCTGTTCGCTTGTAGTTCCACACCTTTTGCGCTCCAACAGCAATCAGATTCTTCGCCTGCTGTGCAATTTCGGATTCAGCAAGAACAATGAACCGAAAAGGTTGACGATTACTTCCGCTTGGTGCGCGCGTGGCAGCAAACATGATGTCGCGCAAGACTTCGTCTGGAATTGGCTCGTCAAGATATCGACGAATTGCACGAGTGGTACTGATGCCTTCAAGCAACCCAACGATGTCAGGCGCAACGGGAGTGTTCTTATCAACCATTGATCGTATTAGTGGTGGTCAAGGACTCCGGCGTCCTTTGCCCATTTCCAGTGCATGCGACCATGATCTGCATTTGCACCAATCACACCGCCAACTGTTCCGTCAGCCCACGGCGCCCCTGGCAATACCTCTTCCAACTGTTCATCAGTCAGTTCACTAAGAAGCTCTAACGACACAGCACGTGCACTTGCACCAAGCGCAACAACTTCATGCAAAGACTTTCCATGATGCTGCTTCTGCCATTCTTCTGTCATGGCATGTACTGATGCCATGATCTGATCACGCGTACGTGCAGCACCTGAATCATCAGACGTCAATCCGACTGGATTCTTATGACCACTGATATGACGGCGGATCATCGATGCAAAGTTACGCTCAATTAGTGCCAAGTGAGCAAGATGATCAAGGGCTGACCAGAAATTCGATGGGTCATGTTCGCTCGGAGTCAGGTCACCGAATAACTGGTCTTCTGTTAGATGGGAATAGGTCTCCAACAACCAGGCCCTGTCTTCATTGAGCTTCTTTTCAATTTCGATGCGATTCATGATTCTCCTAAAGAATTGGTTACGCCGATTCTGCCACGAGGCATGCCATACAGGTACTGTCACAGAGATGGCTTCACTTCCTGCTCACCCTGAACTTGGCTTTTACACACTGGCAGGCGCTCCGAATTCACCGCGAGACATGTTGGGAGAATTGGCAGATGCAGAAGCCATGGGGCTTGGCACCGCGTTCATTTCTGAACGCTTCAACATCAAGGAAGCCGGGGCCTTAACCGGTGCGGCCGTTGCTGTCACCAATTCAATCAACATCATCACGGCGGCTACTAACCACACCACTCGTCACCCGCTGGTGACAGCTTCGTGGGCCAGCACGTTGCACCTTTTGTCAGAGGGTCGTTTTAGTCTCGGCCTTGGCCGCGGCATCGATGCCATGTTCAAGGCGTATGGCATGCCATTGGCCACAACCGACTCAATGGAAAAGTTTGCACATGTGATGCGCCAGTTATGGCATGGCGAAACAGTGCTGAACTACGAAGACCTCACCGGTAAGTACCCAGTACTGCGGCTTGACCCTGCATTTGATCTTGACATTCCACTCAGCATCACTGTGTTTGGTCCACAGACCCTCGAGATGGCGGGCCGCGCCTATGACAACGTGATCTTGCATACGTTCTTCACAGACGAAACAACACAGCGTGCAGTGCAAACAGTCAAGCGCTCTGCTGAACAAGCAGGTCGTGACCCTGCTTCAGTAAAAGTGTGGTCATGCTTTGCAACCATTGGTGACCATATTGATCCTGCGTTGCGCTTAAAGAAAACTGTCGGCAGATTGGCAACGTACTTACAGGCCTACGGTGACCTCATGGTGCGTACCAACAATTGGGACCCTGAAGTCTTGAAGCGCTTCAGAGCAGATGAATTTGTGCGCACATTTCCTGGCGCTCTTGATGCAAAGGGAACCACAGAAGATCTAGAACGCGTTGCGCCACTGATTCCTGAAGAATGGCTTGCACCATCCGCCTCAGGAACACCAGAACAATGTGTTGCTGCAATTCGTAATCAATTCGCTCTCGGCTGTGATGGCGTCATCATGCACGGTGCAACACCAACCGAACTTGCACCAATTGTTGCGGCGTATAAGGCCTGATGACTTGTTACAGGCTGGCCCAATGGGCCATCAACATGTCAGCACCCAAGTCGGGGCGTTGACACATCCACCAGTGCCCCACTTCAGGCAACACTGCAATGGCTGCACCAACGCTGTTAGCAACTGCAGTCATAGTTTCTAAAGATCCTGCGAAGTGATCACCTTCAGCAATAATCACTAATCCGTTAGGGGGTTTAGCGGCAACAAACTGTTTACCCACTGCCACCATTGCAGGCTGTGCTGCATCGCGATACAACGCCAAGATGCAGCGAGCCATCTCATCATTGATGTGTGATTTCACATCGGCTGCAATCTCGCGTGTCATTCCTAAACCACTGAACGCATCAACAAATTGTTCATCAGGCATTGCAACCATGCCCGCAACCATTTGTTCGCCCAGTTCTGGTGCTTGCCAACCTTGCGCAGCATCGTGCCATTGATAATCAGCGTGCAAAAGACCTGCACAATCAGCCGCCCATGACCGCACAATGCCCGGCTTCTCACTAAGAACTCCATACACATGTCCTGCACCCCAGTCATGACCGACAAGATCAATATCTCCACCGATTGCTTCAAGTTCCGCAATCAACCAGTCGCGATATTCGCGCATAGTGCCACCCCAGCCTGCAGGTGTCGGAGCACCGAAACCTGGGGGCGTCAGCAACACGATCTTGTCAACTCCGCGCTTCTTCAATTCTGCAACAAGCAATGACCACACTGCTGATGTCTCTGGATTGCCGTGAACGAAAACCTTTGTTGTTGCACTCATGTCTTTACCCTTTGTTCTTTGATTTCAAATATGCAGCACTTGCTGCTCGACTTTCAGCATCGTACATTGCAATCACCAACGAGTCTGCGTCGTTGGCATTGCGGGCTGTACCAATCATCTCTTCAGTTACTGCGTTGACTTGTTGCTTTGTGGTGCGCAACGAGTAGCCAGGCTTTGCAGCGAGAGATATAGCTAGTGCATCAACATGCTTTGTTAATTCTGAATCGGGAACAACTGCATTCAAGAATCCCAGTGACTTTGCTTCTTCCGGATAGAACCGTCGACACGTCAGTACCAACTCTTTTGTTGCAGCCGGACCAATCTCGCGTACCAAACGCGGAATGCCTCCCCATGCAAGTGGTATTCCAAGATCAACTTCAGGAATCGAAAACACAGCTGACTCA
>Ga0209596_1004400_pt1 | contig 10769 bp, 9 predicted proteins | sample M_130807_MF_Meta_FD_187314 | JGI IMG/M metagenome (GOLD analysis project Ga0209596, IMG submission 187314) | Freshwater microbial communities from Lake Montjoie, Canada to study carbon cycling - M_130807_MF_MetaG (SPAdes) (version 2) | ecosystem: Environmental > Aquatic > Freshwater > Lake...
CGCATCGCTTAAGTCTCGATCAAAGTTGTCATAGCCGAGTTTGGGGTTTGCTCCCTTGGCGACGTGGCGCTCTTCGACTTCTTCGGGCGTGGAAAACGATTCATACGCCAATCCAGCATCGAGCAGTTGGCGTGCAACATCGCGATAGATCTTGAGCCGCTCACTTTGACGATAAGGGGCATGCGGACCACCAACGACCGGTCCTTCGTCCCAGTCCAACCCAAGCCACGCCAAGCTATCGAGTAAGGCTTCGTAACTTGCTTCGCTGTCGCGCGCAGAATCGGTGTCTTCAATGCGAAAAACGAACGTGCCACCGTTATGCCGGGCAAAGGCCCAGTTGAACAACGCTGTCCGCACCAGGCCTACGTGGGGATTGCCGGTAGGAGAAGGGCAAAAACGAACACGAACCGAGGGGTCCAGCGGATGGTTCAAGGAACCGGAAGTCACAGTGTCATCACCTTGTCTAGTTGGACACTGAATTTATCAGCGAACCAATGCCTTCGATACGCACCTCGACCGTGTCCCCCGCGTGCAATGTTGAGACACCAGCAGGGGTCCCGGTCAAGATCACATCGCCAGGCAGCAACGTCATGATGCGCGATGTGTACGCAACAAGGTCGGCCACGGAGAACACCATCTCGCTGGTGCGTCCGTCTTGGGCTACTCGATCATCAATGTGACATGAGACTGCTAGGTCAGCGGGATCCAGCCTTGTTTCAATCCACGGACCTAGCGGGCAGAACGTGTCAAAGCCCTTCGCGCGACTCCACTGGCCATCACTTCGCTGCAGGTCCCGAGCAGTAACGTCATTGGCGCAGGTGTACCCGAGGATCACTTCATGGGCTCGTTCCGCAACAACGTCCTTACACAAACTGCCGATCACCACGGCTAGCTCGGCTTCGTGCTGCACATCACTTGACAGTTCCGGCAGGCGAATGACATCGCCAGGCCCAGCCACCGATGTTGAGGGCTTGAGGAACATCAAGGGTTCCTTCGCCACCTCATTTCCCAATTCCGCTGCGTGCTCGGCATATGTGCGGCCGAAGGCACATATCTTTGACGGTAAAACTGGCGACAGCAAACGAACTGCCGGCAGGGGCAGTCGCTTGTCGGTCAATTCGATGTCGCCAAAGGGATGGTTCTTGATGATCGCGATCTCTAGGGCCTCAAGGGGACCAGTGGGATCACCCTCGACCACCCCGTAGCCAACGACGCCTTCGAATGCAAAGCGAGCGATGCGCACTCACTGACTCCTGTCAATAGGTGGTGCTGGGAATTACGCCGTCGGAGCAACGATTTGATGCATCCAACCATGCGGATCCGGACGGGAGCCATGCTGGATTTGTAAGAGCTCGTCGCGCAGTTGCAACGTCACTGGTCCCGATTGACCAGCACCTACTTCCCACGTGGCATCCGTTGATTTGACTTTGCCAACCGGGGTAATCACTGCAGCGGTTCCACAAGCAAAGACTTCAGTAATGTCTCCCGAGGCATTCCCCTCGCGCCATTGATCCACATTGATGCGCTCTTGCCCAACGGCATAACCCAAATCCTGGGCTACCTGGAGCAACGATTCGCGCGTCACTCCCGGTAGCAAAGAACCGGTCAATGGCGGCGTCGTAATCCGAGCCGAGTCTCCGGATCCATGAACGAAATACAAGTTCATGCCACCCATTTCCTCGATCCAATAGCGTTCTATCGCATCGAGCCACACGACCTGATCGCACTGGTTATCGATGGCTTGAGCTTGAGCAAGCAATGACGCGGCATAGTTACCCGCACACTTGGCTTCGCCGGTTCCACCTGGAGCTGCGCGCACATACTCCTTGGATAACCAGACGTCGACCGGCTTGACTCCGCCGGGGAAATAGGCGCCAGCAGGGGACGCAATGAGGAGGAAGAGATATTCATTGGCTGGACGAACACCCAAGCCGACTTCAGTGGAGAACATAAAGGGTCGCAAGTACAACGACTTTTCGATGTCGTCAGGAACCCACTCCTGATCTACCGTCACCAGAGTCTTGATGGCCTCAATAAAGAGCTCCTCAGGAAGCCCGGGCATTGCCAATCGCGCTGCACTGCGCTGAAAACGGCGTGCATTTTCCAAGGGCCGGAATGTGGCGATGGATCCATCGACGCGTCGGTAGGCCTTTAAGCCTTCGAAAACCGACTGACCGTAGTGGATCGAGTTCGTGGCCGGGTCCATGGTGATCGGTCCGTAGGGAACCAGTTCGGCTTCGTGCCAGCCCCGATCAACGGTCCACTTGATCTGCACCATGTGATCGGTGAAGTACTTGCCAAAGCCGGGGTTTTCTAAAATCGCCTGACGATCTGCACTTGAAACCGGCGAGCGCGACAGCGATCGAGGAATTTCCAACGTCATATCTGCCATCCTAACTAGCGTTTATGACGTCAGCGGCGATCGCATCACCGATCTGAGACGTCTTGCGAACGCCCAGGTTGACTCGATCAAAGAGATCCTTGGAGACAGCCTGCTCGACGAGGGCAGCAGCTTCGGGGTGATCAAGGTGATCCAGCAACAAACTCAAAGACAAGATCGATGCCGTTGGGTCCGCCTTTTGTTGTCCGGCAATGTCAGGTGCTGAACCGTGAACGGGTTCGAACATCGAGGGGTTGCGACGGCTTTCATCGATGTTTCCTGAGGCGGCTAGACCAATTCCGCCAGCCACAGCAGCGCCCACGTCAGTAATGATGTCGCCAAAAAGATTGTCGGTGACGATGACATCGTATTTTTCTGGGGCGGTGATGAAGAACATGGCGGCGGCATCGACATGTTGGTAATCAACTCGAACATCAGGAAATTCCTTCGCCACATCATTGACGATCCGTTGCCACATCGAACCTGCGTGGACCAAGACATTTGCCTTGTGAACCAAAGTCAAATGCTTGCGACGCAGCATGGCACGACGGAAGGCATCGCGAACAACACGTTCAACGGCATAGGCCGTATTGATGCTCTCTTCAATAGCGACCTCATGCTCTGAACCGACGCGCACTGCCCCACCAGCTCCAACATAAGGGCCTTCGGTGCCTTCGCGAACAACGACGATGTCGCAGCGCTCAGGAGTAAGCCCAGCGATCGGGGTCGACATCCCCGGATACAACTTGATCGGTCGCAAGTTCACATGATGGTGAAGCGCAAAGCGCAACTTCAGCAACATCCCACGTTCGAGCAGCCCAGGGGGAACACGAGGATCCCCAACGGCACCAAACAAAATCGCATCGTGTTCGCGCAATTCATCAATCACAGATTCGGGGAGCACTTCACCAGTGCGGTCATACATGCGCCAGCCGAGGTCATATTCCTTCAACGTGAAGGTTAAACCGCATTGAGCCGCAACTGCTTCAAGCACCTTTAACGCTTCAGGCGTGACTTCTTGCCCGATGCCATCACCAGAGGCGACCGCCAACGAAATCTGGGTACTCATATGCAAAACCCTTCAAAAAAAATTAAGCGTCAATAAAATCAACGGTGCAACCGGTAGTAGCACCTACGCCGGCAACGATTTGCGTGACCACAGAAGAATCAATGGCTTCGTCAATAGTAAGGACGACCAACGCCTGCTCGCCCTCAGCGCGCCGACTGACCTGCATGCCCGCGATGTTGACTTTGGCGTCAGCCAGGATTCCCCCCAAGTAGCCCACCACTCCTGGGCGGTCAGCGTAGGTGAAGAACGCGATGTGCTCAGCCAAAAGGACGTCCACGTGGAAGCCATTGATTTCCACGATCTTTTCGCGCTGGCGGGTACCGGCCAACGTTCCTGCCACGGACACCAAGGTGCCATCAGCAAGAGCCGCCTTAACCCGGACCAAGTTTTTAAAGTCAGGACTGTCCGGCGAGGAAGACAAGGAAACATCAACGCCCTTTTCGGTGGCCAACAACGGTGCGTTGACATAAGACACTGGCTCATCGCTGAGGTCGGCGAACAAACCCTTTAGTGCCGACAACTCAAGCACCGCGGTGTCTTGGTCACTGATTTCGCCCAGGACTTCGACTTCAACAGTGGCAGGGATGCCAGCAGCTAGCGCGGTGGCGATGCGGCCCAACTTCTCGACCAACGGCAAGAACGGACGAACGTCTTCAGGAACCGATCCACCTTGCACATTGACCGCGTCCGGCACCAGCTCGCCAGCCAAAGCCAACCGGACGGACTTCGCGACGGCAATGCCCGCCTTCTCTTGGGCTTCATCGGTGCTAGCACCCAAGTGCGGAGTAACCACAACGTTGTCCAACGTGAACAACGGTGAGTCCGTACAGGGCTCAGTGGCAAACACGTCCACACCGGCTGAATGCACGCGACCATCACGCAAGGCTTCAAACAAAGCGGTTTCATCCACGATGCCACCACGCGCTGCGTTGACGATGACCACGCTGGGCTTGACCTTGGTCAACGCCTCGGCGCCGATCAGGCCAACGGTCTCTGGCGTCTTGGGCAAGTGAACGGTGATGAAGTCAGCGGTGGTAAGCAGCTCATCAAGTTCGACCATGCGAACGCCCAGTTGGGCCGCGCGGGCCGGCTGAACGTAAGGGTCATAGGCGATCAATTCCACGCCGAAAGCGGCCAAGCGCTGCGCGACCAGAATGCCGATCCGGCCTAAGCCCACAACGCCTACGACTTTGTCAGCCACTTCAATACCGGTGTACTTGCTGCGCTTCCACTGACCGTTCTTCAAAGCAGCGTCAGCCTGTGGGATGTTGCGCGCGGCTGCCAAGAGCAAGGCCACGGCCAATTCCGCGGCCGAACCGATGTTGGAAGTCGGTGCATTCACGACCATGACGCCGGCTTGGGTTGCTGCCTTGACGTCAACGTTGTCCAGACCCACACCTGCGCGCGCCACTACTTTCAACTTGGTGGCAGCGGCTAACGCTTCGGCGTCGACCTGAGTGGCACTACGCACCAAGATCGCGTCAACATCAACGATGCTGCTGAGCAGTTGGGAACGGTCAGCGCCGTCACAGTGACGCACCTCAAAATCGGGACCCAGGGCCTCGATCGTGGCCGGCGAAAGTTCTTCAGCAATCAGGACGACAGGCTTGGACACTGAGATTCCTTAGCGGGGTGGGAAACGTACGCGAATAATCCCATCCTACTTAAGGCCACCACGAGCGAGCCTGTGGGGAATACCTGCGCGAATTAGCGCGTGGCAGTGCCTTCAACGTAGTCCGAGTCGCCGGATTGAACCCATGACATCAGGGCGCGAAGGTCGCGGCCTGTCGCCTCAATCGGGTGCTGCTCGCCCTTGGCCCGCAGTGCCTTGAACTCCGGAGCACCAGCATCTTGGTCAGCGATAAAGCGCTCGGCAAATGCACCGTTTTGAATGTCGGTGAGGACAGCCTTCATGTTGGCCTTCACACTCTCGTCAATCACGCGTGGCCCCGACACATAGTCGCCGTATTCCGCGGTGTCTGACACAGACCAACGCTGCTTGGCGATGCCGCCTTCATACATCAGGTCAACGATGAGCTTGAGTTCGTGCAAGCACTCAAAGTAGGCAACTTCTGGCTGGTAGCCGGCTTCAATCAGTGTCTCAAAGCCATACATCACCAACTGTGATGCGCCACCGCACAGAACAGCCTGCTCACCGAACAAGTCGGTTTCGGTCTCTTCGGTGAAGGTGGTCTTGATGCCACCGGCACGCAATCCACCGATGCCCTTGGCATAGGACAGGGCCAACTCCCACGCATTTCCCGTTGCGTCTTGCTCAACGGCAACTAGAACGGGAACGCCTCGGCCCGCAACATATTCGCGACGCACGAGGTGACCTGGGCCCTTGGGAGCAACCATGGCGACATCGACATCGGCTGGGGGCTTGATGTACCCATAACGAATGTTGAAACCGTGACCGAAGAAGATCGCGTCCCCGGCTTTGAGGTTGGGCTCAATCGATTCGGCATAGAGGCGACGCTGCGCGGGGTCTGGTGCGAGCACCATGATCAAGTCGGCTTCAGCAGCTGCTACAGCAGGAGTGACGACGCGCATTCCTTCGGCTTCTGCTTTGGCGCGTGACTTGGAACCTTCTGGCAATCCCACCCGAACGTCCACACCGGAGTCGCGCAGGGAGAGCGCGTGAGCGTGGCCCTGGCTGCCGTAACCCAAAATGGCGACCTTGCGACCTTGAATGATCGACAAGTCTGCATCTTTATCGTAAAACATTTCAGCCACGGTCTAACTCTCCTGATGTGTTGGGACGTTCTACTTACGTCGGGTCTACGGTACGCGGACTGCGATCACTGATGGAGCGCGCCCCCCGGCCGATCGCCACCATGCCTGATTGCACAAGTTCCTTGACCCCAAACGGCTCAAGAACACGAAGCAGCGCATCAAGTTTGTCCACACTGCCGGTGGCTTCAATGGTCACCGCATCGGATGACACATCAACGACTTTGGCGCGAAACAACTGAACGGTTTCAAGGATGTGCGAGCGGGTTTCGATATCAGCTCGCACCTTGACCAACAACAATTCACGCTCAACAGCCATTGCAGGGTCGAGTTCAACGATCTTGATGACATTGACCAGCTTGTTGAGCTGCTTGGTGACTTGTTCTAACGGAAGGTCCTCAACATTGACCACGATCGTCATACGTGAAACTTCCGGAGATTCCGTTGGTCCTACAGCCAAGGAATCAATGTTGAATCCGCGGCGAGAGAACAACGAAGACACTCGAGCCAAAACACCAGGGGTGTTCTCTACTAATACTGAAAGTGTGTGTCGACTCATGTCAGTCCTCTCGATCCCAGACCGGAGCAGCATCGCGAGCCGCCAAGATGTCGTCATTGCTGGTACCAGCAGCAACCATCGGCCACACCATGGCATCTTGGTGGACCACGAACTCCACGACAACTGACTTGTCGTTAATCCCCATTGCTTTTTCAATCGCCGCGTCAACTTGATCCGGGCTGGTCACACGAATGCCTTCGCAGCCATAGGCGTCAGCCAACTTCATATAGTCGGGGATGCTCTTTGAACCAAGGTCGGTCTCGGAGTAGCGCTCGTTGTAGAACAAGGTCTGCCACTGGCGCACCATGCCCAACGTGCCGTTATTGATCAAGGCCACCTTGATGGGAATGTCGTTCACCGAGCAGGTAGCGAGTTCCTGGTTGGTCATCTGGAAGCAACCGTCACCATCAACTGCCCATACGGTCGCATCCGGACGGCCCACCTTGGCTCCCATGGCTGCCGGAATGGCATAGCCCATCGTTCCAGCACCACCAGAGTTCAACCAAGTCCGTGGATTTTCGTACTTGATAAATTGTGCAGCCCACATTTGGTGTTGACCCACACCTGCGGTGTAAATCGCTTCGGGGCCGGCAATGGCTCCCAGTCGTTCAATCGCATACTGCGGTGAAAGCTCGCCATCAGGTGCTGGCGCATACCCCAGGGGATACACATCCAGCCAATCTTCCAACTGCTTCCACCAGCCGCCAATGTCACCATGGTGGCCTGCCTCATGCTCAGCCTTGATGGCGAGAACGAGTTCAGCGATCACTTCGCGGGCATCTCCCACAATCGGAACATCGGCATGACGCAACTTACCGATTTCGGCTGGGTCAATGTCGGCGTGAATGATCTGTGCATACGGAGCGAAGCTGTCGATCTGACCAGTGACTCGGTCATCAAAACGAGATCCGAGCGCAATGAGCAGGTCTGACTTTTGAAGTGCCGCAACAGCGGCCACCGTTCCGTGCATGCCGGGCATACCGAGGTGTTGTGGGTGCGAGTCAGGGAATGCACCGCGTGCCATCAGCGTGGTCACCACGGGAATGCCCGTAAGCGCGGCTAATTCCAACAGTTCACGGTGGGCGCCAGCTTTAATCACACCGCCGCCGACGTACAACACGGGCTGGCGAGCAGCCACGATCATCGCTGCGGCTTCGCGTACTTGCTTGGAGTGCGGCTTGGTCACCGGGTGGTAGCCAGCCAGGTCGAGCACCTCAGGCCAATTAAATGTTGTCTGTGCTTGCAAAGCATCTTTAGCTACGTCAACCAACACGGGACCTGGACGTCCAGTGCCAGCAATGTGGAATGCCTCGGCCACTGCGCGCGGAATATCGGCCGCATCGGTGACTAAGAAACTGTGCTTGGTGATCGGCATCGTGATACCGCGAATGTCAGCTTCTTGAAATGCATCCGTGCCGATGAAGTAACTGGGGACCTGGCCGGTAATTGCCACCAACGGGACCGAGTCCATGTACGCATCAGCTAACGGGGTCACCAAGTTGGTTGCACCCGGACCAGAGGTGGCCATACACACGCCGACCTTGCCGGTGGCAGTGGCATAGCCTTCGGCAGCGTGACCGGCGGCTTGTTCGTGACGGACCAGAATGTGGCGAACTTGGGCCGAGTCCATCAAGGGGTCATAGGCAGGCAAGACAGCGCCGCCAGGAATACCAAAGATGGTGTCGACACCAGCGAACTCCAATGAGCGGATCAGGCTCTGAGCTCCGGTCAACTGCTCGGTCATTAACGGTCCTTTTCGGGGGAAGAGTGAGGGATAAAACAAAACCCCTCGGACCATCAGGTCGGCGAGGGGCGCGTGTCGGTTGACGGCTCGGTCAAACGACACGCCCGCTAACTACAACACTGGTCTTCAACACCCCACCAGCCTGACGCATAAACAGTGTATTCGTCAAGACCTAGGCACAACGAACCCGCCTGCCTAGTGGCAGACGGCTCCGTAGGCGGCCGAGCCCACCAATTTGGCGTACTTGGCCAGGACTCCCCGCTCATGCTTGGGAGCAGGAGCGGTCCAAGCGGCCTTGCGAGCCTGGAGCTCAGCCTCATCGATGACCACATCAATGGTGCGATCGGCCACATTGACCACGATCTTGTCGCCGTCTACGACAAAGGCAATAGGACCACCGTCGGCTGCTTCAGGCGCCACGTGTCCGATACACAGGCCCGTGGTTCCGCCACTAAAGCGTCCATCGGTGAGCAGCAAGACATCTTTGCCCAAGCCCGCGCCCTTTATGGCAGCGGTGATGGCCAGCATCTCGCGCATACCCGGTCCACCCTTGGGTCCTTCGTAGCGAATGACCACCACATCACCGGCAGTGATCGTGCCCGCCTCCAGCGCATCCATCGCGGCACGTTCGCCGTCAAAGACTCGTGCGGTGCCTTCAAAGACCTCAGCATCAAAACCGGCGGTCTTTACGACGGCTCCTTCAGGAGCTAACGATCCGTGCAAGATGGACAGACCACCCGTGCGGTGAATCGGCTTGTCCATCGCGCGCAAAATTTCACCATCGAGGTCAGGCGGTGCAATGTGTGCCAAGTTTTCGGCCATCGTCTTACCAGTAACCGTCAGAACATCACCGTGCATCAGGCCCGCGTCCAGCAGTGCCTTCATGACCACGGGAACACCACCGACACGGTCAATGTCGGTCATGACGAAGCGTCCAAACGGCTTCACGTCGGCCAAGTGCGGAACCTTGTCACCGATGCGGTTGAAGTCGGCCAAACTCAGTTCAACGCGCGCTTCATTGGCAATCGCCAACAGGTGCAAGACCGCATTGGTGGAACCGCCAAGGGCCATCAGGACCGCAATCGCATTCTCAAAAGCCGGCTTGGTCATGATGTCGCGCGAGGTGATGCCCTGGCGCAACATCTCAACCACCGCTTCACCTGAGGCCACAGCAAATCCATCGCGGCGGCTGTCCACCGCTGGCGGTGCTGCGCTGCCAGGCAAGGACATTCCCAGAGCTTCTCCGATAGATGCCATGGTGTTGGCGGTGTACATGCCACCGCAGGCGCCTTCACCGGGGCAAATTGCGCGTTCAATGGCATCGACTTCGTCGCGTGTAATCAAGCCGCGCGCACAAGCACCAACTGCTTCAAAGGCATCAATGATCGTGACGTCGCGGTCGTTGTAACGACCGGGCATTGTCGAACCGGCATAGAGCAGCACCGACGCCACGTCGATACGAGCAGCAGCCATCAACATTCCGGGCAATGACTTGTCACAACCAGCAAGGACGACCATGCCGTCAATGCGCTCGGCTTCCATGACTGTCTCGACCGAGTCGGCGATCACTTCACGTGAGACCAAGGAGAAGTGCATTCCCTGGTGACCCATGGAGATGCCATCGGAGACCGAGATGGTGCCGAACTCCATGGGGAATCCCCCACCGTCAAAAACACCTTGCTTGGCAGCCTTAGCCAGCCGGTCGAGACTGAGGTTGCACGGCGTGATCTCGTTCCAACTGCTGGCGATCCCCACTTGAGGCTTGAGGAAGTCCGCATCGCCCATTCCCACCGCGCGCAACATGCCACGCGCAGCAGCGCGCTCAAGGCCATCGGTTACTTCGCGACTACGGGGCTTGATATCTGGAGAATCAGTCATGCCCAGATCCTACTTGGCAGCGGTCTTGCGACGCCCCCGCATCACGTTGGTCAAATAGCCCAAACCAAAGCCCAAGGCCAGGGAAATCACCAGCAATAGCCAAAGCGCGACGTCTTCAAAGCTCCACAACAAAATCTTGAAAGTCACTGGGCCATTGTTTTGCACGATGAATAGGACGGTGATCACCGCAAGAACGATGAGACCGATACGGGCGGGCGTGACCTTAACGGTCTCGCGCTTGTAGGCGTCTGGTCCGCGCGTGATGTCATCACGATTAGGTGTGGGGTCAAACTTGTTCACAAGGTTCCTCTCACGGAGCGGTCATGACGTTGTGCAGGGGTTCGTTAGCCACGTAACGCAACAACTGTGCGTGCACTAAACGATACGCCCGCGGCAGAAAAGCAGT
>Ga0209596_1004403_pt1 | contig 10764 bp, 11 predicted proteins | sample M_130807_MF_Meta_FD_187314 | JGI IMG/M metagenome (GOLD analysis project Ga0209596, IMG submission 187314) | Freshwater microbial communities from Lake Montjoie, Canada to study carbon cycling - M_130807_MF_MetaG (SPAdes) (version 2) | ecosystem: Environmental > Aquatic > Freshwater > Lake...
ACTCACAGCAGCAACCATCAGTGGCGCAAATTCGCTTGGGCGCAAGACTTACGGTCTAGTTGTCGGTGCTGCCGCAGACTTTGTGGCAGTTTCAACTGACTCAGTTCGGCTTGCATCATTTGACGCCAAAAATGGCGCGGCCCATCTCGTACACAGCGCAACTAGTGCTGATGTGCGTGACGTTTGGGTGGGCGGCAATCAAATAGTTAAGGACCAAATACATCGCGCGATGCCAGATATTGCGGGGGCTTTGCGCTCAGCAATTAACGCACTGCTGTAATTACACTTAATCCACTATGAGTATTCTTCCTATCGCCACAATCGGTCACCCAGAACTTCGTATTCGCGCTTCAGAAGTTGACCCAAGTGTAATTAAATCCGCCGAGATTCAAACTTTCATTGATGACTTGGTTGAAACTATGAGACACGCCAATGGTGCAGGCCTGGCAGCAACACAAGTTCTTCGACATCAGCGCATTTGCGCTGTTGAAGTAAATAACAATCCGCGATACCCCTATAAGCCGCAAGTACCTCTGACAATTCTTATCAACCCAGTTTTGACACCGCTTGATGATGACATGTTCGAAAACAACGAAGGATGTCTTTCTGTGCCAGGTTTTCGCGGAAATGTTTGGCGCTATACATCAATTCGTGTTGAAGCCTTTGACCGCAACGGCAACAAAATTGATGAAATCATCCGCGGTATGACTGCATGCACATATCAACACGAAGTTGATCACCTTGACGGTCTTTTATTTATGGACAAAGTCAAGGACACAAGTACTTTCGCAACTTGGGATTCATTTGATAAATATAAGCACCACGATTTTGTTGTCAGAGTAAAGGAACTTGTCGCAAAGTTTGGTTCGTAATGCTCGTAGTTACAGGCATCAGCACGCTTGTCACGAACGATACGAGCCTTGAGCGCGGCAAACTCGGAATCATAAATAATGCCGCACTCGTTGTTGGCGACGATAACAAGATTGCATGGGCTGGTGAATCAGTAAATCTGCCACGCGAATTTGCCCGTATGGCAACTAATGTCGGCGGTCGCGCAATTATTCCTGGCTTCGTGGATAGTCATACACATTTAGTTTTCGGTGGAGATAGAGCAAACGAATTTGAAGCACGAATGTCGGGCAAAACTTATACGGCTGGCGGAATTCGAACAACGATGTCGGCAACTCGAACCGCGACCACTGAGTCACTAACCAACAATGCCCGCCGACTTGCCGATGAAGCGCTGAGCACAGGCACAACGACTCTCGAAGTTAAATCTGGCTATGGATTATCGGTTACCGATGAAACGCGTTCGTTGCAAGTTGCCAGCACGATCACAAATGAGACCACTTTTTTAGGGGCCCATGTTGTGCCACCTGACTCAAAGATCGACGACTACGTAAATCTTGTCTGCGGTGAGATGCTCACACAATGCGCCCCGAACGCAAAATGGATTGATGTGTTTTGTGATCATGGCGCATTTGATGTAGATCACGCTCGAGCAATTCTCGGTGCTGGCTCAAAAGCTGGATTAGGTCTGCGAATTCACGCCAACCAACTGCAACATGGCGGTGGCGTGCAACTCGGTGTCGAAATGGGCGCTGCTTCATGCGACCATTGCACGCATCTTAGTGAGGCTGATATTTCCGCGCTAGCCGACACAAACGGACGCACGGTCGCAACGCTTTTGCCGACCGCAGAATTATGCACACGCTCGACGTTTCCTGATGCTCGACGATTACTTGATGCAGGCGTCACTATTGCACTTGCATCAGATTGCAACCCTGGTTCGTCGTACACGACCTCAATGCCTCTTGTGATTTCGCTTGCAGTTTTAAACATGAAGATGAGTTGCGATGAAGCCGTTTGGTCGGCAACTGCTGGCGGTGCCGCAGCATTACGCCGCACAGATATCGGCTCATTACATATTGGCGCACAGGCTGACTTCACTTTGCTGAATTCTTCGAGTCATATTCACCTTGCATACCGACCTGGTGTGAAATTAGTTGACGCAGTTGTACGAAAAGGTGAGTGCGTTGCTGGTGCGCTGGCATAAAATAACTGAGTGTCGAAATCGAGTAAAACTTTTCTTAAATCACCTGGCGACTGGCGCACTCTAATAATTGCCGCGCTCGTCTATGTCGGATGGTTTGCAACAGTTTTCACTCACAAACATTTGCCTTGGTGGGCGACACTTGTATTGTTAACTTGGTTTGGGGCTTGGCATCTAAGTTTGCAACATGAACTTGTTCACGGACACCCATTTCGAAATTCTAATTTCAACGCAGCTCTTGCGTCGCTCTCGGTTACTTTGTGGGTCCCGTTTCTCTCTTTTAAACGCGATCACATCTCGCATCACAACACGACTCTCACTCATCCAAAACTTGATACTGAGAGTTACTACGCGATACCTGAAAGTTGGCAGCATTCTGGAAGATTGTTGCGCAGCATCTATTGGGCCAATCGCACACTCGCCTTCCGTCTGACACTTTGGTCAATTTTTAGCACGGTGCAATATTTCATCGCAGACGCATGGCGAGCAGTGCGCAATGTCGACAACGCACGAAATGCGTGGATCCTCCACATCCCAGGAATCTTTGCGGTTCTATTTATCGTCACTCAAATGGCCGAGATGTCTCTGCTTGAATATTTAATTGGTGGAGTATTTGCGTCACACTCACTCAACATGATGCGTTCGTTCGCCGAGCATAAGACTTTGAGCAACGAGTCATCGCGCACAGCCGTGATTGATGCTGGTCGAGCAATGAGTCTGTTGATGTTGAATAATAATTTGCACATTGCTCACCATGATGAGCCATCCACACCGTGGTATTTAGTGCCTGCAACCGCCAAGCGTCTTAATGCATTTGAACGAGCCGAACAAATAGGCAGTCTCTATCGTGGCGGCTATAGCGAAATTATCCGCCGCTTTACTTTTAAACCATATGATCAACCCGTGTACGGGCAGTCTTCTTAATATTTTCTGATTTCCAGTTTGAGAACTAGAGTTTGGGCGTGAAAGTCTCGCCCGTAACGATCAATGTTTCTGGCCTTGACAGTGAATCTGTAATCAATGTCGCCAGACACAATGCACAAGTCATTATTTCAGACACTGCCATTGCCTCTATAACTCATTCAAGCAAAATTGTTGAAGACTTGGCAAAATCAGATCTTCCCGTCTACGGAATTTCAACGGGCTTTGGCGCACTTGCAACAACGCACATTGCACAAAAAGATCGGGTTGCATTGCAACAATCTCTGATTCGCTCGCACGCAGCCGGCATGGGCGATGTAGTTGAAACAGAAGTAGTTCGTGCGATGCAACTTTTAAGACTGCGCACACTTTGTAGTGGCGCAACCGGAGTGCGTCCAGTCGTTGCCGAAACAATCGCGGCGATGCTAAATGCAACGATTACGCCAGTCGTTTATGAATATGGATCGCTCGGTTGCAGCGGTGACCTCGCCCCGCTTTCGCATTGCGCACTTGCCTTAATGGGAGAAGGCGAGGTTTTTGACAAACTCGATAACCGTCGACCCGCGCTTGAAGTTCTAAAAGATAATCAGATCAACCCGATTGTGTTGCGTGAGAAAGAAGGACTGGCATTAATAAACGGCACTGACGGAATGCTCGGGATGTTGTTGTTGGCGATCACAGACCTTAATGATCTTTGCACCCTCGCCGATATTGCTACTGCACTTAGTGTTGAAGCACTCCTTGGTACAGATCAGGTTTTTGCCCCAGAAATGCACGAACCGCTGCGAAATCATCCAGGCCAAGTCGCAAGCGCATCAAACATTTTTAACTTGCTAAAAAACTCGCCGCTTGTGGCGTCACATCGCACCGATGACACTCGGGTACAAGATGCCTACTCATTGCGTTGTGCGCCGCAAGTGAACGGTGCAGTTCGCGACACGATCACACACGCACTAAATGTTGCCCGGCGTGAACTGGCTGCGATGATCGACAATCCAGTTGTCACAAGTGCTGGCGAGATTCGCTCGAACGGCAACTTTCACGGCGCACCAATTGGATATGTTTTGGATTTTCTTGCAATCGCCACATGCGATCTTGGCTCAATCAGCGAACGACGCACCGATCGCTTGCTTGACGCAAATCGATCAATGGGTCTGCCTGCATTTTTAGCGTTCAACGCTGGCGTTGATTCTGGCCTGATGATTGCTCAGTACACACAGGCCAGCATGGTTTCAGAAAATAAAAGACTTGCGGTTCCAGCAAGTGTTGACTCAATCCCAACTAGTGCGATGCAAGAAGATCATGTCTCAATGGGATGGAATGCAGCGCGAAAATTACGTCTCGCAATAAATAACTTGCGCCGCATTCTGGCGATTGAAATTCTCGCAGCCACACGAGCGATTGATTTTCGTGCACCGCTCACCGCCTCGCCAGCTCTGACAAAAGTTATTACCGAAGTACGCAAAGTTGTTGACGGCCCGGGCCCCGACAGAATTCTTTCTCAAGAAATGTCAAGCGTCGAAACTCTTGCCAAGTCTGGCGTTTTGCAAATTGAGGCAGAGACCGTCTCCGGCCCACTCAATTAAAAATTACTTAACGATGTAAGTGACCGTCTTAATCATTTGGTCAAGGTTTTTTGAGCCCTCAGCCGAAAGCGTGATTGAACAAATTCCAGCCTTTTTAAACTCAATCACGACGCTTGACGTGCCGGTAGTTGCACAAATTGAACGAGTCTCTGAGCTTGTTACCGCAACGCCCTGACCTTTGGTTGTCACAAGTTTGCTGGCGCTAATTGAGACTGAATTGCCTGCCATATATTTAGCACCATCTTTTTTAAGACCAAGACTTGCAAGCGCCACATCTTGTGTTGGCAAAAACTTTAGCGGTACAACGGTGTCGAGAGCAGTGTCTGATAATCCGCGGTGGTCGCGATAAACAAAAATTGAGCAATTTTTTGCGCCACAGTCATAGGTTGTACTGACATTATTTGCGTCAACTTTTGTGAAACTTGAGCGCATCATCAAAGTCAGTTCACCAGTTGCCGATTGCGATCCACGCGAAGCATCAGTTGTTGCCCAAATCATTGTGCCTTGTTCTGTGATACTGCCGTTGCAAATCAGACCAGTTGCGGTGCGCTGACCTATTTGGGCTTTATAACACTGCGAAATATAAACACCTTGTCCAGCAGGAATGCTGGCCAATTTGATTGAGACAACTTGAAGGTCAGCAAGTTTTGTAGTTTGGTCTAAAGTCACGCCAACCGCTGCTGAAACCGGTGAAGCAACTATTGAGAGCGCTCCAATAGCAATTAAAAGAGCGAGTGCTGAACGAAGTATTGATTTGCTTTTCACAATGGATTCCTTTGTATCGGGGGGTGGTACAAAATAAATTCTTGATTATTTACTAATTCGAATTAAACGTAATCGGCACAAAAACATCTTGTGTTCGATCGGTATAGCGAAGATGATCAGAGCGAGTAACCACACCACACTTCACTACAGTGCAATCCAAGTCTCCGCTTTTCGCAACGACCGACAGGACAACATTAAACGAGCCGTCAGGCTGAAATGCAAGCGCAAGACCAACTCCATAGCTCGGAGGCTGTGAATTTATCCACACCGAACTTGCCGATGAGCCATCAATGTTGACGCCTCCAACGCAAGTTGATTGCGGGCCTGGTGCCGCTTGAGTGCAAACAATTACATAAACACCTTTTGTAATGTCATAGCCAGTTCCACGAACTGTGACTGATGTCCCATTTGGATTTAAATTCGTTGTTTGACTTACCGAAAGTTTTGGTCGACCGGTTGACGCAACAGTTGTGGCGGTCAGAACAGTCGTTGCAACAGTCTTAAGTGGGGCAGTCGTAGTCGAATCTGCCAAAGTTGAGTCTGCAACCACCGGCGCAAGTGTGCTCGTGCTCGATCCAGTTGTCTCAGTTGATTCACTAGTCGTAGATGTCTGAATAACGATCGAAGTCGCAACTAACGGTTGAGTATTTTGCGCAGCAGTTGCACAGCCAGCAATCACGACTGCCATCAACAGATGTGTCGCAAGTTTCATCTCGTCAAATTCTACCAACCTGTATCGCACTAGTAGATTGAGAAGGCTATGACAACTAGTGATATGTCGTGAATCAAGTCATAATGCCTGATCCAAAACGCAACTTCAAACAGAGCTTCAATCACAGCGTGAAATGCGCTTTAAAAATTGCACTTGTCATCACTTGTTTAACCTCATCAATCTCGGCCTGCACGGGATCAAGTACTAATCCAGAAACACTCGCGTCAGATGCGATCGTCGAAACAAAGCGACCGATCCTCATCGCATCTTCAGATTTTGAGTTGCCTGTTATCGACAATACAAATTCGAAACTACCCGTCACAGTTGAATCAGCCGATAAAAAAACTGTGACGATTACAGATACTTCACGGATAATCGTTTTAAACGATGCGATTGCAGAAATTGTTATTTCGCTTGGCTTTTTGAAAAATATTATCGGCCGAGATGCAACAACGACTCTCGAAATACTGAAACCGATACCGAAAGTAAGTAGCGGTCACGATGTCAGTGCCGAAAGTGTGCTCGCACTTAGCCCGACTTTAGTTATTGGCGATACTCGCTCTGGGCCACCAGAGGCACTCCAACAACTGCGTGGTGCCGGTGTTTCTATTTTGCTGGCTCCTGAGGTGTGGCAACTAAGTGATATCGCACCACGAATTTCGCTTATCGCCGAGGCTCTTGGCGTTAAAGAATCTGGACAGAAACTTCTTCAAGAAACGCAAACACAAATAGATAAGGCACTCGCCGAATCAAAAACAAATCAGATAAATCCGCGTGTTGCATTTTTATATGTCCGCGGGACCGCTTCGGTTTTTCTACTTGGCGGCAAGGGATCTGGTGCCGATGAAATGATTCAATCCGCCGGCGGCATTGATGTCGGCACTGTTCTCGGACTTGCATCTTTCACACCACTAACAACTGAAGCAATCGTTAAGGCAAATCCCGACATTCTTATCGTGCTATCGCTTGGTCTTAAATCAGTCGGTGGCATTGACGGTCTGCTCGCCCTCCCTGGTATCGCCCAAACACCAGCAGCTAAAACTCGCGCAGTAATTTCTATTGATGACGATTTACTATTCTCATTTGGTCCAAGAACAGGGTCGCTAATTGTCAGATTGGCACAATCTTTTGACACACTTATGACGGCAACAAACTAATTGCGACAGCAGACCAAATGAACGACCTCCGACGCATCAATCCAAAAATTGTCGCCGTAGTACTTTGTGTTGCATTGGTCGTGGTTGTACTAAATGCGCTTTCAACTGGCGCATACACAATTTCTTTTGGCGAACTAATCAAAGTGATATTGCAAGGACCCGCGCACAGCACGAACAGCGACAGCGTGAGCCACGCAGTATTTTGGAACGTGAGACTACCGCGAGTCGCGCTGGCAATTATTGTCGGTGCATCGTTGGCAGTTGCCGGTGTTGTAATGCAAGGAGTATTTAGAAACCCGCTTGCCGAACCTGCGACTGTTGGCGTTTCAGGTGGCGCCGCGGTTGGCGCAGTGATTGCAATCACCCTTGGCTTGAGCAAGATCACACTTGGTGTGCAACTTTTTGCATTCATTGGTGGCACTTTGGCGACGGCCGTCGTTTACGGTTTATCGCGCGTTGATGGTAAGACCGACGTAGTGACTTTGATTCTTACTGGAATCGCAATTAACGCGCTGTCGGGTGCGTTAATTGGTCTCGCGGTTTTCGTTGCAGATGATGATCAGATTCGTACTGTCACATTTTGGAGTCTCGGTTCACTTGGTCTTGCAACATGGCGAGCCGTAGCGATGGTCTTGCCACTTGCGATTATTGGCATAGCTCTCACTACCCGTTATACCCGCACGCTTGATTTGATGGCGCTCGGTGACAGGGCTGCAGCACATGTTGGTGTGCCGGTCGAGCGAGTGCGTTTGCAAACAGTTGCAATTGTTGGTTTGCTCGCGTCGAGCGCCGTTGCTGCTACTGGCATTATTGCTTTCGTTGGATTAATCGTTCCGCATATTTTGCGTCTCGTGCTCGGGCCAAAGCATCGTGATTTGTTGTGGGCTGCAGCATTACTCGGAGCAATCGTCACACTTCTCGCCGACCTTGCTGCACGTACTTTGCTTTCACCGGCAGAATTACCTCTTGGTGTGCTCACGGCATTGATTGGTGCACCATTCTTTTTATGGTTGTTACGCAAGATGCGTTCGGGTGAAAGTAGCTGGACATGAGCCAAAACTCGGGCCCGATTATAAAGTGTGAAAATGTTTCAGTCATTCGTGGGACAAAAACAATCCTCACTGATGTTTCATTGCAAGTCAATCAAGGTGAACTTGTTGCAATTCTCGGACCAAACGGCGCAGGAAAATCGACATTACTTGGTGTACTCGCCGGCGACCTAAGTCCCGATTCTGGAACTGTGCATTTTGGCGATGATCAAATCACAAGTCTTACTAAATCAGATCTAGCGCTCCGTCGTGCGGTTCTGCCACAACAAGTGACGGTCTCGTTTCCGTTCAGTGTCGAAGAAGTTGTTGAAATGGGGCGTGGCCCAAAATCAACGAGTGCCGATCAAGATCTAATCGAGATGGCGATGAAACGAGTTGACGTACTTGATATGCGCAACCGTCTCTATCGTTCGCTCTCAATCGGTGAGCAGGCTCGTGTATCAATGGCGCGTATTTTGGCTCAAGACACACAGTTATTGCTACTCGACGAGCCGACTGCTGTTCTTGATATTGGCCAACAAGAAAAACTGATGAGAATTGTGCGGTCACTGGTTGACGATGGTCGAACAGTTATTGCGGTGTTTCACGACCTCAATGTGGCGATGTCATTTGCCGATCGTGTTGTGTTGTTACAAAAAGGCAAACAGGTTGCAATTGGTGCACCGCGTGAAACGATGACTGCAGAAACTCTGAGCAATATTTATGAGCACAAAATAGATGTTGTGACAGTTAACGATGACACTGGTCCAGTTATTATTCCGTCGCCACGCGACCGAAATTAATTAGTTGCTAGCGAGGCTAGTTTTTCTTTAACTTTTGCCACAGATGGATTCGTCATCGCTTCACCATCAGAAAACACGAGTGTCGGCACCGTTTGATTGCCGTTGTTCACACGCTCGACTATCGCTACCGCATCTGGACTTTGCTCAAGATCTATCTCAGTGAATGTGATGCCGTCGGCATTGAGCATTGACTTGAGACGTTTACAATATCCGCACCATTGCGTGCTGTACATCACAAAATCGCTTGTTGCCACGAACTTGATACTAGTTCTAAAAGTTTTCGATTACGCGGCGGAAAGTTAAGTTGATACGTGGCTCATGGACTCGCTTGGTCTTTGCCACTTGATGTACCCAATATTGTTGTGATTTTCCAGCCATCACCAAGAGACTTCCTGATTCAAGTTGAATTTTGATCGTTTCACCAGTTTTGCGATGACGCATGTCAAATCTTCGAGTTGCGCCAAGACTGACCGAAGCAATTGTTGGTTCAGGGCCGTTGCAAGCCTCGTTGTCTGAGTGCCAGCCGACGCCGTCTTGACCGTTGCGATATAAGTTGACAAGAGCGGCGTTGAACTTGGTATTCGTGACTTGCGAGCACCGATCGCGAATCTCAGCAAGCATTTCTGAAAACGGCTGCGATCGACGAATCAAACCCGAATATTTATACCCATCACCTAATTCGTTGTGCCAAGTTGAGAGTCTCGGTTCAAGAACCGTGTTGCCAAAAATTGTTATCTCGGGTTGCTCCCAATCATTTTCTGACTTGATTTGGTTGAAAGCCTGCGCGGCAAAGTCAGCCGAAATAAAATCTTTAAACAATGTTGCGGTGCCGTCAAAGGGCAATAGTTGTTGGGCTGTCAGTTGCACTATTGCAAAACAGAGTCAGCGATAATTTTGCCAGGGTTCATAATGCCGTTTGGATCAAGCGCTAATTTGATTGTTGCCATCACATCAACTGCCTCACGACCAAGTTCGCTAACAAGATATTCAATTTTGCCGATTCCAATACCATGCTCACCTGTGCAAGTGCCTTCAAGACTTAGCGATCGCTTGACAAGTCTTGTATGAAATTCTTCAAGTTTTTCAATCGCATGGTGATCTGCCGGATCGCAAGTCAGCAGCACATGAAAATTACCATCACCCACATGCCCAACAATTGGCCCGAAAATTTTTGAATCACTTAAGTCTTTTTTCGTTTCTTCAACACACTGCGAGAGTTTCGAAATCGGCACACATACGTCAGTCGAAAATATACGACCATTGGGTTGATGCGCCCTGCACGCCAGTCCAGCGTCATGTCTCGCCTGCCATAATTTTCTACGCTCGGCTTCGTCAGTTGTTTGCAAGAATCCGTCTCCTCCGTGCCGCTCAAGTACTTCTCTAGCTTGGGCAATGTCAATCGCAGTTGACTCGGCTGAACCATGAAATTCAAGCAACAAAAGATCTTTTTCTGGCAGGTCTGTATTCGAGTATCTATTAACTGCGACCACCGCATCTCGATCGACGAGTTCAATTCGAGCTACGTCTACGCCTAGCTGAATTACTTCAATTACCCCATCAACAGCTTCACGCACAGTTTCAAATTGCATTGTCGCAGATGCGATAACTTCAGGAATACCAAAAAGTCGCAAAGTCAATTCTGTGATTACTCCGAGTGTGCCCTCTGAGCCAACAAAAAGATGCGTTAGGTCGTAACCAGCAGAAGTTTTTCGCGCACGACGTGAAGTTGTGACTATTTC
>Ga0209596_1004407_pt1 | contig 10760 bp, 9 predicted proteins | sample M_130807_MF_Meta_FD_187314 | JGI IMG/M metagenome (GOLD analysis project Ga0209596, IMG submission 187314) | Freshwater microbial communities from Lake Montjoie, Canada to study carbon cycling - M_130807_MF_MetaG (SPAdes) (version 2) | ecosystem: Environmental > Aquatic > Freshwater > Lake...
CGTCAATCATGATTAAGTTGTTCACCACCACATCGCCAGCTAGGTTAGGGTAGGATACATATATTTTCTCCATCGTGCCAACACATTTCTCATTGGTGAAAGTTAATATATCGCTTTCTTTTACTTCTAAGCGGTTATTTTCAATTTCACCTACTCTTAATTTAGGGCCTTGTAAATCACCTAGTATAGCAACAGTGCATCCTAATTCTTCATTAATGCCTCTAATATTGTCAATAATTTTTTTCTTATCCTCGTGACTTCCATGAGAAAAATTTAATCTAAATACATTCACACCTGCAATCACTAAATTCTTTAATTGATCATAGGTTTCACAAGCAGGGCCTACAGTGGCAACTATTTTAGTTCTGTGATGGGGCTGCTTAAATTCGTTTTGACTCATTTTGTTCTTTGGGGTTATTTTACTTTATTTATTTTTCGTTTTATGTATTCTTTCTTTCTTACTTACTCACTCACAATTCCTAATGCTGTTAATAAATTCCTAACAAATAATATTTCTAAGTTTAACTAGCTAATATTTTTACTATTCTTAACCATTCTTCAGAAATTTTTTGTTTTGCTTTTACAGCGTTGTCAAGTGGCGTGTATTTCATTTTATTATCTTCAATACCTACCATTACATTATGTGTACCGTTGATTAAACATTCAACAGCATGGTAACCCATTCTGCTAGCAATTAAACGATCAAGGCAACTAGGGGAGCCACCTCTTTGAATATGACCTAAAATACAAACACGAACATCTGCATTCGGTAATTTTTCTTTAATGAAATTTCCTACTTGGGTACCACCGCCAAATTCATCTCCTTCTGCCACCACTATTAAGTTCACTAATTTTTTTCTTTTCTCTTTCTCCGTTAAAGAAGTAATCATGGCTTCCATATCTGTTTTTGTTTCTGGAATTAAAATATTCTCTGCACCTGTGGCAATGCCACTATGAAGTGCAATATAACCAGCGTCACGTCCCATTACTTCTACAACGAATAAACGGTCATGTGCATCGGCAGTATCTCTAATTTTGTCAATGGCTTCTACCGCTGTGTTTACTGCGGTGTCAAATCCAATGGTGAAATCACTTCCTGCAATATCTTTATCAATAGTGCCTGGTATACCAATACAAGGAATATCAAATTCGTGACTAAATTTTTGTGCTCCTTTAAAACTTCCGTCTCCTCCAATTACCACCATACCATCAATGCCCCTTTTCTTTAAATTCTCGTAGGCAGTTTTTCTTCCTTCGGTTTCGAAGAATTGTGCGCTTCTGGCTGTTTTTAAAATGGTACCCCCTCTTTGAATAATATTTCCCACGGACTTTGAGTACATTTCGAAAATATCATCGTCAATCATTCCATTATATCCTCTTGCTACTCCAAAAACTTGAAGTCCATGATAAATGCTGGTTCTAACTACAGCCCTAATGGCGGCATTCATGCCGGGGGAGTCTCCGCCAGAGGTTAAAACTGCAATTTTGCTTACTTTTTTAGCAGACATAATATTCAATTGAGCATTAATGTATTGATTTACAATATCAAACCAATACGATGTAAAAGAAACCGAGCTACAAATTTAATCAATTGAGCCCAATTTTCCATTCAATTTATAAACAGTTTTGTCATGCTAACGCATGTTATTAAAACCAATGAATTTAGATCTAATGTGAACCTAATCAAAGAATTACAATATAATTTAGCTTGCAAAGCTGTATTATTTGTTTATTAAATGTATTTCAGCCATCATACAACGTGTACTACCACCCCCTAAGGCTTCAATGGTAGGGATGGCTATGGGAATGATGGGGTTGTATTTTTCTAAGGTGTTTACCTGTTCCGCTGTCAAGCTTTTATGGGCTTGTTTCGACATGATTAAATGAGGTTTTTCATTCATATCGAATACTTGTAACATATTACCTGCAAAATGATTCAGTTGATCCTGGCTAATCTCAATGACTTCTTTATGGGTTTGTAAAAAACTTTCAATCACTATTTGTTTTTCTTGCTCATTGGTAATACTATCTAAACAAATTACCACAAATTGATCGCCCATGCACATCATTACATTGGTATGATAAATGGGTTGTGCTTTGTCATCCACTGCCTTAAAAGCAATTGCTTTGAACTGCATTTTATCGCACCAATAGTTGAAGGCCTCTATATTTAATCTTTCAGATAAACAACCATAGGCTATTTTATTTTGGTGGTCTAGTACCATACTGCCTGTACCTTCTAGAAATTTTCCTTCTTTTTCAAAATCGCTTACATCAAGTATATTTTCAATTTTATAATTAGATTGTAGAAATTCTATTACCGTTGATTTTCTTTCAGCTCTTCTATTTTCTGCATACATGGGATACAAGCAAAAAGTTCCATCAGCATGGGTAGAAATCCAATTATTGGGAAAAATAGAATCGGGGGTAGAAGGGTATTGGCTGTCTTGGATAACTTTTACTATAATTTGATTTGCGCGTAATTTATCTACCATTGCATCAAATTCAGCAATAGCTAATTCATTGGCATTTTCAATATTGATATTGGATTGAAAAAAATTATTTGCAGCCGTTTGCTGGTTAAAATAAAATTGATAAGGTCGAACCATTAAAATTTCCATATCTAATTTTTGTTAAAATAAAATTATACTAAACAATATTATACAATACAATATTATACTGTCCTGTATTATATTATATAGCCTTTCTTTCTATAGGCATACTCATGCAATGGAAACCACCTCTTGCTCTGGATAATTCTGATGAAGGCATGAGTATAATGGTGTTTTGAATACTACTAGGACTTTTGATTCCTCTTTCAAAATCCATTAATAATTCTTTTACCCCAACTACTTCAAAACCTTTATTCTTAAAGGCTTCTGTCGTTTTATCATTTCGGTCATAGCCAAGTACCACTCCTTCTTTTAAGGCAAGTACATTGCAGGAATCTGTCCATTGTTCTCTAGCGTTGTAAGGGAATTCATTATTGCCAGAGTAAATAAATTGTGCGCCATTTTTACAACCAAAATCTTCTCTACTTATATCATCTAAGAGTTGTTCTAAATCGTTAATAATGGTGGGGCTATTTTGTTTGGCTCTTTCAAATTTCCAAATAGTCACCGATTCTTTTTGTGTGCTTTTAAAATATTGACTTACTTGATTATTTTGTTTGTCTTGTAAGCCCTCTTTAGAGAAATTACCTAATATCACCCAGGTATCTTTTTTTACCTGCGTAAAAATGGTGTCAATATGCATGTAGTCTCTTTTTTTAGGAATTTTTACAATACTTATTTTGTCGACCAATGCTTTGCCAAATAAAATTTCTGTGAGTTGGATGGCCGCACTCATACTTGTTCTTTCGCTTACGCCAATAATTACATGTTGCGGGGATATCATCATAATGTCGCCTCCCTCAAGGGTTACTTTATCCTCATTCTCTTTTTCGTTTAAAAGTGCAATGGGATCCTTTTGCGAAAGTTCAATTACAAAGGAGCTACTGTTTTTAAATAAAGGATGATGATGGAATAAATATTTTGCAAATAAGGCTTCTCTTTTTCTAGCTAGTTTGGCGGGCTTATTTAAAACCAAATGATCCTTAATGACAATACCAATATCTCTTGTAAAAATAAAATTAGGAATAGGAGGGAAGAGGAGTTCATTGTGACTATCTACTCCTGATAAAAATGTGGAAGCCAATGCGGCTGGACTATATTTTTTTAAATCTTCTTGTAATTGATGGCTGCATCCCTCAATGGCCGCCACCGCTGCAATAAGTTGATTTTTAATATCGCTATCCTTCAAAATACTCGCTAATAACCATTCTATTTCTAATACTTTTTCAGAGGCGTGAAAATGAGCATGACCTGGTTTGTAAAAGGCACGATCGTTTTTAGGGTCGTCAATAGCACTCATACCTGCTTTCATTTTTTCAGGGTCTAAGAAGTAGAGCAGGAGTTTAGTATAATAATCATATTCGTTTTCACGAATACTTTTTAAATGAACAATGTCTTCAAATAACCAATCCTGTGCTTTAGAGGGTATGACTTTTCCTAGGCCTTTGTCTGGGCTGTGCACCAGTAATCTTTTAAGCTCACCAATTTCTGAATGAACAGACAATATGTTTTGTTGCATAAGAAAATTATTAAAATAAATTTAACCCTTTTTATTTGCTTTCCAATATCAATAAATCGTTAAAGGCTATCTCATATTCTTTGTTCATAGACCTAATTAAAGCGTTTTTATCTTGATAGCTTTTCTCTATAACATGCATTTTGGCGGGGTCTGCATAAATAACAGGGTTGGCCATTTCTATTTCAATGGCTGCTTTTTCTGTATGTAATGTTTCTATATTATGCTCAATTTGGGCAATGACTTTTTGCAATTTTTGTATTTGCTTTTGTAATTCTTTGTCAATGGCTTGAGGTTTTACCTCTACTGGCATAGCTGCCTCTTGCTTAGCTTGCTTGCGCGTATCTTTAGAGCCAGTATTTTTAGTAGGCTCTGCTAATAGTGCTTTTTGTTTAGCCATTCTCTCTTTCCACTCTAACCATTCTTTATAATCGCCTTTGAATTCAATAATTTTTTCATCTTCAATTTCCCAAATTTTATTAGCAGTCTTTGATATAAAATAACGGTCGTGACTTACTAATATAATAGTACCATCGTATTTGGTAAGGGCTTCTGCTAATAATTCAACGGTGACCATGTCTAAGTGGTTGGTAGGTTCATCTAGCATTAAGAAATTGGCCTTACTAATAATAGTTTTAGTAAGTGCTACTCTTGCTTTTTCTCCTCCACTGAGTACTTTAATTTTTTTATCTATTTCATCACCTCCAAACAAGAAACAACCCAATAAGGCGCGCAGTTCTAATTCAGTATTCTTGGTGCCGCATTCTTGCACTTCTTTTAAAATAGTATTATTTAAATTCAATGATTCTAGTTGGTGTTGCGCATAAAAACTTTCTTCTACATTATGGCCCCAAACTCTTTCTCCATCAAATTTTTCCATACCTGCCACAATCCTAAGTAAGGTAGACTTCCCTTTTCCATTCGCACCAATCAATGCAATTTTATCGCCTCTTTCAATTTCTGCAAAGGCATTGTCTAAAATTTGAACATTAGGAAATGCTTTGCCAACCCCTTTTAAATCAACTAATACTTTGCCTGGTGTTTTATCTACCGCAAAATTAATTCTAATATTGGGTCTCTCAATTTTAACATCTTCAATGACATCCAATTTATCTAAACGCTTTTGAATAGACTGTGCCTGCGCCGCTTTAGAAGCCTTGGCTTTAAATCTTTCAATAAACTTTTCTTGTTGTTTAATATAATCTTGTTGGTTCTCAAAAGCGCGTTGTTGTATTTCTACTCTTTGTTCTTTTTCAATTTCATAATGCTCATAATCGCCCGTATAAAAATGTAGTTGTTGTTGATAAACCTCTACAATTTTATTGACCATTTTATTTAAGAAGTATTTATCGTGACTTACAATCACCACACTTCCTTTATAATGTAATAAATATTTTTCTAACCATTCAATACTTGGTAAGTCTAAGTGGTTAGTAGGCTCATCTAATAATAATACATCGGGTTGTTGTAAAATCATTTTAGCAAGTAGTACACGCATTCTCCAGCCACCACTAAATTCTTTATAAGGTCGTGATAAGTCTTTAATAGCAAAACCTAGTCCATGTAAAACTTCCTCTGCTTTATGGTTAATATTATAGCCATCTAATAAATCTATCTCATGTAAGGCATCGGTGTATTTAATGAGTAAATCATTGTCTTCTGAATTCGCTTCTAATTCTTTTCCTAATTGTTCTACTTCTTTTTCAAGCTCACGCACTCTTTCAAAAGCGCCCAGGGCTACTTCCGTAATTGATTCGTTGGTATCAAAACTTAATAAGTCTTGGTGTAAATAGCCAATGGTAGTATCTCTGCCTTTTTCGACAGTTCCTTTGCTAGGGGTTAATTGTCCTACCAAAATTTTTAATAAAGTAGACTTTCCCGTACCGTTGTATCCAATTAAACCAATGCGTTCGCCTGGTTGGATGGACCAATTAGCCTCACCCACAATAACTCTTGCCCCAAACTCAAATGTCACATTCTGTAAACCTATTAGCATATTTTTTCAATTCAGACCGCAAAGTTAGCAAGTTGGACAATCTAATTATGCATAAATTTGGAAAAAGATTCTATGAAGCCCTATTTCTTTATCCTTTTTGCCTTTTTTGTGATGGCTTGCGCTAGTCCTGAAGACCCTGCCATGGATAAGCAACTATGGGCCTTTAGCCCTCAAAATAACCAAGGAAGTTTTGATAAAGCCCTTCTGCCATTATTAAATAATTATCAAGAATTATTGAAAGGGGTAGCGGCTGGTGATACTGCTTATATTTTTAACACCGCAAAAACCTTAATTCAATTAACCGATTCTTTCCCTGCGGCTGCCATCACATTTAAGGATAGTTTATTGCATGAACAGACGAAGCAATCACTCAATAATATCAATGCTGAATTACAAGGGCTAATGGCCGAGCAAAGTTTGCCTGCTTTAAATATGGCCACACATATGGTATCTATCCAATTTTTGAATTTATTAGCCACAGTAGGTTATCGTGAAAAGAATATTTATGTATTCAATGTACAGGATGAAAAACTAGAGGATGGACTCATTTGGTTTGGATGGAATAAAACAGCAGTTGATCCTTATCATCCAACTAGAAAAGGGGTAATAAGCGCACAACAGTTATTACAAGAATAAGGCTATTGGCTTGGTTTTTTCAGTTCAAAAATAATCACGGCATTCACCGTTAAAGTAGAGGTAATATAAATTTCTTGTCTACTCGTTCCATCTTTTACGACCATCAGTGCGGTATTGGGAGGCACAGTACCTAAATTATGTGCAACAATAATAATTTCATGACGGTTATTGTCTTTATTAAAATTGACATCAAAATGCGTGGCCTTGTAGCTAAGTCTTTTATTTTCCATCAATAAAATTTTATTATCAAAAATCATAATGGTGTCGTTGTCAATGGTACCATTATCGTATAAGTCAATGCTAATGGAAGGACTATTGACAATGACTTGTTTGAATAATTTATTTTCTCTACCTAATAAAACCCAAGGCAGTATTTGACCAGAAGACTTAGTGGCGCTGGCATTTGGGCTAGCACTCGTTTCATTAACAGTAGCTGCTTTAGTATTCTCTTGTAAAGCATTCACCACTTCATTGCTCGGAGCAGTAGTTGTCTGAGTAAAAATAGTTTGAGTAGAACTAGTTTGATTGGAAGGAGTTTGATTAGAGCCTACTTGTGTAGCGTTTTCCTTCCTGGTAATAATTGACTTTGTGGTCGGATTTAGCTTTTTAGTATTCGTTAACTTAGAAGTATTCGTAAACTTAGAAGTATTCGTTTGATTTGTCTTAGTAAGTTCTTGCTTGACAAGTTCTATTTGTTTAACAGGCTTCGTTTTATTTTCTTTTTGTGAAGAAGTGCTTTTCGTAATAAAATCTTTTACAACAGGACCTTCTTTTTCTAAATACACTTTACCTCCACCACAATCTTTTCCAGAGAATTCGTTTGTAGCGGTATAACTACCTTCTAGAATTTCATAACCTCTCACCATTCGGTAGCTCAGAAAATTGGTCATTAAACAGGCTTCAAAATTTCCCACTAATTTTTTCTTATCAAAACGGGTCTCTGTTATACTTACTAAGTTTGTATTTTCAGAATGCATTCCCGTAGCCAAAGCATTGGCTGTAAAATTATTGGATATTTTAGAGTAGGTGCTGGCCGTTAAGCTATGGTCAGGATTTTCTTTAATAACTATTTCATAGGTAACCATTTTACCCTCGAGCTCATTACTAGGTGTAAAATAGCCTCTCCATTTCCCAGTTAGGTCTTGGCCCATAACGAGGGTGGGTATGCAAAAAGCGAGTAATAAATAAACAAGGCTGCGCATATTACAAAGCTATGTATAAAATATGAACCGCATTTGTTACCTTTGCAAACATATATATTATAGATAAAAAACATGGTTCAAATTCAATTTCCAGACGGCGCAGTTCGTTCCTACGAAAAAGGGATTACTGCATTAGGTATTGCTAAATCCATTAGTGAAGGATTGGCAAAAAAAGTATTAGCGGCTTCAGTAAACGGGGAAGTATATGATGCCACGCGTGCTATTAATGAAGACGCGGCCTTAAAATTATTAACCTGGGATGATGCCGATGGTAAAAATACCTTCTGGCATTCTTCTGCGCACTTATTAGCAGAAGCTGTTGAAATGCAATTTCCAGGTGCTAAATTTTGGGTAGGGCCTGCACTTGAAAAAGGCTTTTACTATGATATTGATTTAGGCGATAAAACCATTAAGGAAGAAGATGTTTTACTACTTGAAAAAAAGATGAATGAATTAGCAAAACAAGCCAATGCCTATATTCGTAAAGAAATGTCAAAGGCAGAAGCAACCGCTTATTTCACAGCAAAAAAGGATGAATACAAATTAGATTTATTATCGGGATTGGAGGATGGTAGCATTACATTTTATTCACAAGGTGCTTTTACCGATTTATGTCGTGGGCCACATATTCCTAATACTTCTTTTATTAAAGCCATCAAAATTACCAATATCGCAGGAGCGTTTTGGAAAGGCGATGAGAAAAATAAAATGTTGACAAGGGTATATGGAATTACTTTCCCGAATCAAAAAGAATTGGATGAATATTTATTGCTTTTAGAAGAAGCGAAAAAAAGAGATCACCGTAAACTAGGAAAAGAATTAGGCATTTATACCATGGATGATGATGTAGGGCCTGGCCTTCCTTTATGGATGCCCAACGGAACTATTATTATTGAACAACTAGAAAATTTAGCTAAACAAACAGAAGAGGATGCAGGCTACAAGCGAGTTGTGACGCCACATATAGCGAAAGAGAGTATGTACATTAAGAGTGGTCACTTACCGTATTATCAAGATAGTATGTTCCCTCCCATGGAATTAGATGGTACTAAATATTATTTAAAAGCAATGAACTGTCCGCATCATCATAAAATTTTTGATGCAGAACCTAAGAGCTATAAAGATATGCCACTTCGTTTAGCAGAGTATGGAACTTGTTACAGGTATGAACAAAGTGGAGAATTATTTGGCTTAATGCGTGTGCGTTGTTTACACATGAACGATGCGCATATTTATTGTACCAAAGAACAATTTGCGCAAGAGTTCAGAGCAGTGAATGAAATGTATTTAAAGTATTTTAAAATTTTTGGTATTGATAAATATGTCATGCGTTTAAGTTTACATGATCCAAAAAAATTAGGACAGAAATATATTAACGAACCTGAACTTTGGTTAGAAACAGAAGCCATGGTGCGTGCTGTTTTAATTGAAACAGGAACACCTTTTGTAGAAGTACAAGATGAAGGTGCTTTCTACGGACCAAAAATTGATGTGCAAATTTGGAGTATCATTGGAAGAGAATTTACACTAGCTACCAACCAAGTCGATTTTGCACAAGGCAAAAGGTTCAATTTAAGCTTTACCAATAAAGACAACGAACCTGAAACACCTTTAATTATTCATCGTGCGCCTTTAGGAACACATGAGCGTTTTATTGGCTTTTTATTAGAGCATTATGCTGGGAAGTTTCCTGTTTGGTTAGCGCCATTGCAGGTGAAAATTTTACCTATTAGCGATAAGTTTATGCCTTATGCCGAGCAGGTGCTTGTACAATTTAAAAAAGCAGGGGTACGCGTAGAAATTGATGACAGAAATGAAAAAATTGGGAAGAAGATTAGAGACACTGAAATCATGAAAGTGCCTTATATGCTGGTGATTGGAGAGAAAGAAGTGGCTGAGCATAAATTGTCTGTAAGACGTCAAGGAAAAGGAGATTTAGGTATGCTTGACAAGGATTTATTCCTAATTCAGGTACTGGAAGAAATCAAAGAAAGATTAGCGCCAATATCATAACAAAGACTATCTTTACAAAACTTAATAAACGTTTAATTACTTAATGGCATTACCGAACAGAGGACCCAGATTTAACCCAAGGTTTCAAAGACAACAAGAACCAGAGCATCGCATTAATGATCGCATTCGAGTTCCACAAATCAGATTAGTTGGAGACAACATTACAGTGGGTGTTTATAATACTCAAGATGCGCTGAAAATAGCTGCGGACCAAGGTTTGGACCTAGTGGAGATTTCTCCAACTGCCGATCCCCCAGTATGTAAAGTCATTGATTATAAGAAGTTCCTTTACGAGAAAAAGCGTAAGGAAAAAGAAATGAAGGCGAACTCAAAACAATCTGAGATTAAAGAGATTCGTTTTACGCCAGGAACCGATGACCACGATTTTGATTTTAAAGCAAAACACGCAGAAAAATTCTTACAAGACGGCAATAAGGTGAAAGCCTATGTTCAATTTAAAGGTCGTGCGATTATGTTCCAGGACAGAGGACAGCTACTTTTATTGAAATTTGCAGAGCGTTTAGCCGAAGCTGGCACTTTGGAAAGTATGCCTAAATTAGAAGGTAAGAGAATGTTTGCCATTTTCCAAAGTGCCGCAGGCGGAAAGAAGAAGCCTACATCTTAGTTTAGATATTGACTCAGTTAATGATTTAAGTGACTGATTTTCAACCTATTTATACAATGAGTCATCCCAATACATGGAATGGCTCATTTTTTTTGCCATCTCGCTATTTGCACGTACCTTCGCCATCCATTTCCCACAAGGCTCAACAAGTGCACTGCCT
>Ga0209596_1004414_pt1 | contig 10746 bp, 7 predicted proteins | sample M_130807_MF_Meta_FD_187314 | JGI IMG/M metagenome (GOLD analysis project Ga0209596, IMG submission 187314) | Freshwater microbial communities from Lake Montjoie, Canada to study carbon cycling - M_130807_MF_MetaG (SPAdes) (version 2) | ecosystem: Environmental > Aquatic > Freshwater > Lake...
AAATTTGGGCAAAAATCCGCAAAATTCAACGGATCCATATACCCAACGCAAAAAAGTTGGCATTAAATCAGGTTTGTACAAGGAAGAAGATAGCTTGAGCTTACTAACGCTAAAAGTGTTTGGCGCTGATATTTTTGAGGAGGAATTTTTGAATTTTGAGCCTAATTTGTCCATTCCTTCACCCAAAAACTACATGATTGGTGCTAATGATCAAATCATTGTGGATGTATTTGGCGTAAGTGAACGAACACAAAAATTAAATGTAAACACCGAAGGTTTTATTCGCTTTCCCAACCTAGGTCCGATTAAGGTTGCAGGCTTAACCTTGGAAGAAGCACAACAAAAAATTAAAATTGCACTTTCTAAAATTTATCCCACCATTGTTTCAGGCAAAACACAAGTGAATGTTTCCGTGGGTGATATACGTAGCATTCGTGTCACCATTATAGGTGAAGTAAAAAGACCAGGTTCTTATAGCCTATCTTCTCTTTCAACCCTAATGAATGCATTATATACTTCCGGTGGGCCTAATAATATTGGCTCCTTCCGAAATATTTATTTAATGCGCAATGGTAAGGAGCTCGTAAAATTTGATTTGTACGATTTTTTATTAAAAGGTGATTTATCAAAAAATAAATTATTAATGGATGAGGATGTGATTCGTGTTGCGCCTTATACCAACCGTGTAGCACTAAAAGGGGCAATAAAAAAGCAGGCCTTATATGATGTAGAGGAAAAAGATCATTTAGGAGATATATTAAAATTTGCAGGCGGATTTGCCGATATGGGACATAAGGATTTTGTGCGCGTTAAGCGCGTAGGTGATAAAAATAAAGAAATGCTCACCGCAAAATCAAATCAATTTGACAGCTTTAATTTAATTTCTGGAGATACGATACTAGTGGATACCATTGCCTCCTCCTATGTCAACAGGGTTCATATACAAGGTTCCGTTTACTACCCAGGTGAATATGGATTGAATGAAGTGCCTACATTGAAAGATTTATTGTTGCTTGCCCAAATAAAAGAAAATAGTTATTTTGATCGTGGTGCATTAATACGTTTGAAAGCTGATTTCACGCCTAGTTTTTTAAATTTTAATTTAAACGAAACTTTATCTGGCAAATCCAATATGCAATTGCAAAAGGAAGATTCTATTTTCATTTACCAAAAGGATGATATCAGGGAACAGTATTATATTTCCATTAATGGGGAAGTAAATACGCCGGGCACTTATAACTACAAAGATAGTATGCGCTTAATGGATTTAATATTAATGGCTAAAGGGCCAAAAGATGGTGCTACTTTACAAAAAATAGAAATATCCAGACGCGTTAAGGAATTAGATAACGAAAAAGAAACGTTTAAATACGCGATTGTTAAGGAAATAAATATTGATAAAAATTCGGCCTTTTATGAAAATCCCAATTTTTTATTAGCCCCTTTTGATATTGTGTCTGTCCGTAAATCAACTGGCTATACTGTTCAAAAAAAGATAAGTATTGAAGGTGAAATTTTATATCCTGGTGATTATATTTTGTCCAATAAAAACGAACGCGCTTCCGATGTAATTAAACGCGCTGGTGGCTTAACTGCTTCTGCATACACCGAAGGTGCTATTTTGATTCGTAAACATGCCATTGGTAATTCAACCACAGATAGTGTGGTGTTTCGTACCAGACAAAACTTAATTAAAAACAGAAGTGAAATAAAAAACTTAGCTGATACGGCACTTATAAAAAATATTTATAAAGAAAATGAAGAGAAAATTGTGAGTTTTGATTTGAAAAAAGCATTACAATTTCCTGGAGGTCCTGATGATTTGATTTTAGAGGAAAATGATATCTTGAGAATTGAAAAAGTATTACAAACTGTTGAAACTTTTGGGGCCGTAAATATCCCAATGAAAATTACTTTTGATAAAAATAACAGTGGATTCAGGAACGCCATTCGAGCCTCAGGAGGCTTTGCATCTAGAGCGGATATATCAAGATCCTATGTGATTGGAGCCAATGGTAAAGTTAGAAGTACGAAAAAATTTATGTTTATCAAATTTTATCCTAAAATCACTGCTGGATCGCAGGTTTATGTGCCTATTAAGCCGAAGAAAGAATTAACCACTGGTGAAATGATTGGTATTGGTACCACCATCGCCTCCTTAGTAGGTTTAGTGATTTCACTTATTAATGCAACAAAATAATTTACAATGTCATTACCCAATAATACCGTTGCACTTACTGATATTTTAGCTTCCGCTAAAAATTTTATACAATTTATTCAATCCAAAATAAAATTATTGGGATTGTTGATTGTTTTGGGTGGTCTACTTGGGTTGGTGTATTATTTTATTACGAGTCCTAAATACCAAGCAACTGCAACATTTATTGTAGAGGAAAAATCAAGCGGTAGTGGTTTAGCAGGTATGGCCGGACAATTAGGTTTTGATATTAGTAGTTTAACAGGGGGAAATGCAGGTTTATTTGATGGTGATAATATTTTAGAAATTATAAAATCCAGAAATATTATTGAATCAGTGCTGTTATCTAAAGTAGATATTGCTGATAGCTTAAATAATAAAACCTTGGCCGATTTGTATTATGAAACAAGTGGTTTAAAAAATAAATTAGAAGGTAAAAGTAAGGAGTTAGCTAATTTAAATTTTTCAAGTATAAAAACAGAGGCAGCACATACTATTTTGCAAGACAGCGTGCTTTACATGATGATTGAAAAAATTAATAAGGATAATTTAAATGTACAGCGCACCAATAAAAAAGGATCAATTATTAGTATTAGCACAAATTCTGCTAACCCGCAATTTTCAAAATTATTTTCGGAGCGTTTGTTAAATGAAACAAGCGAAATGTATATTAAAATTAAAGTAGGTAATTTAAGTTCAAATATAAACCGACTACAAAATAAAGCCGATTCATTACAAGCTTTATTAAACAGAACTTCCTACCAATCAGCTGCTTTAAATACCTTTGATGCGAATGAAGCATATAAATCATCGGCTGTGCCTGAAGAAATGTCACAACGAGATAAATTGGTGCTCAATACTTTGTACGCAGAAGTGGTTAAAAATGTGGAGATATTACGCATCTCTTTAATCAATCAAAAACCAATTATTCAAGTTTTAGATTTACCCAAATTTCCTTTGGTCAATCAACAAAAATCCTTTTTAATCATTGAATTGATGGGGATTTTAGCGGGCTTGGTTATTGGGATTCTGTATTTATTGCTAGCCTACACAGGGAACAATAAATCCTAATTTTATCATGAGTACCTGGACGCATCGCTTATTTTTATTGCGCGCCTATGGGGATGCCACCATTGCTTTACATTTTTTAGCAAATAGCCCCGAAAAAAATAACTATGCAATTATTGCTTCCAAACATTTAAAGCCTTTAATTAAAGCATTAGGGCGCTATATTGATTTGAGTTCCCTTCAAATTCAATTTGTTGATTTTGGTATTACAAAGTCACAACTTAATTTATTTACCAATCGACACCTAATTTCAAGCAACACAATAAGGCAGATAACTAAATTAAAACAGTTTGTAAAAAATAATCCGAATAATGAAGGAATAGATTATCTAGAACAAAATAATAAATCAGGGCTGTTAAATTTATTGTTGGGTCATCCATTTAAAGCCATTGTAAATAAGCAAGTGTATGCCGAAATGGGTGAATTTTATAAAGCTACTCCTTCCATTTCTCCATCTAATAATATAATAAATAAAATTCTTATTGTACCCGATGCACGAATTAATGCTAGACGCATACCTGAAAACGTAGTTGAGTACATTAAAACACAATTAACTAGCGCTAACATGTCTTTACAAGTAGCCTATTTTAAGAAGGATAACGAACCCAAGCTTCAAGCTGAGTCAAAAAATGAATTAGTTTCCTATTCTAATTTTGAGGAGCTATTGGAATTAATTAATGAAGCTGATTTTGTTTTTGGATCAGATAGCCTACCTATACACTTATGTAATGCCTTACAAAAACCACACTATATCTTATACCCAAAAAATGGTTCAAGTGCATTTTTTACGCCATTTAGTATAGCAAATAATTATTATGCCGATTTTGAAAAATTTACAACCTTTCATTTGTCAATATGAAACAAGATAAAATACATACTTATTTATTATGTTCCAAGCATGAAGTGGATAGAGTAGAATATATAGATAAATTAAAATATCATTTTGGTAATATTTCTTGTGTAGAAGCGATTTTTCCTAAATATCAAAAGGTGCCTTTTGTAAAAGATATAATTAAATTGACAAAATATCGAACAGGTAAAGCTCTGAATGAAGGAGAGATTGGTTGTTTATTGGGGCACCGTAAAATTTGGCATTTAATTGCGAAACATACTGCTAACCCAAATCAGCATTTTTTAGTACTTGAATCAGATAGTAAAATTATAAATTTTGATGATTTTAAAACAACATTTACAGAAAATTTTATTTCAAACAAAACTGTTTCTTATGATTTATTTTTTTGGGGAGCATGGCATGGAAATGCTAGATTAAAAAAATCAACAACCAAATTATTTTTAAAAAAATACAGAATTGGAGTGCCCTTAATAAAATCAGTATATTGTACTTACGGCTATTCTGTTTCTGCAGTTGGAGCAAAAATATTATTAAAAAAGACATCAAAGTTTAACTACCCTATTGATTTTTTTAAATGCCATTTACAAAATACAAATATTAGTATAGGGGCTATTAGACCCGCTATGATTGATACTTGGCAATCAAACCATAGTTATATACAATTGGAGTCTAAATGGTTTTTTTTAAAAAGATGGATAATCATCCGCATTTTCGATTTTCGTAATATGATTATTGCTTACTTTTGTTAACTATGGAGCCAAACTACAAACCTTCTATTGTTGCAGTTACTTGGGATGGCGTTAGCCCAGCATTATCCCATATTTTTCAAGATGTTCCCCCTCAATTTGAAATATTACTGTTTGACAATACCGGTAAAGCAGATAAAGCATTATTTGCACATTTACCTATCACGCATTATATCTCACATAAAACAGAATGCAAGGGCGATATTATAGAGCATATCTATTATTATTTCCAAAACAATAACAACCACCCTCCGGCTAATTATAAATATATTGGCATCATTGACGATGACGTTTATTTTTCCGTTTCCGACTTAAATAAGCTACTGTTTTTAGCTAACTTAGAGGAGTTAGATGTTTTTCAAGCAAGCTTAACTCATGATGGATCAAATTCTCATCGAGAATTAATTCATAAAGCAGGGGTTATCATCCAAGAAACCTTATGGGTTGAAATAATGGCGCCTTTTTATGACATGGAAATTTTTATGGCGGCAGGTCCATATTACCAACATAGTATTTCAGGACAGGGTATTGATGTGTACCTAATCCCTACCCTTCAACGCATTTTAAAAAAGAACAAAACAGCGGTGGTGCACGCAGTGCAAATGAAACACTGCCGTCCAATTAGAACCGATTTTAGGCGTTTTGTGAATGGGAAGGATAATTTAACAGAGATCAATGATATTAAAAACATTTGTTACCTATTGGCTAGTGAACATAAAGAACTTTTTGACCAAGCATTTTACAAAAATGTGTTAGATATAGAATATACACGCAAAATACCTTTTTTAAGAAAAGTTAAAAGAATTAAGCCCTTGCTCAAAAATTTATACAGCTTAATTGTGGATGCTAGTTACCGTTAACATACTATAATGTCAACACAAAAAAATGTTCTTTATAATATTTTATTTGCGGTAGCGCAGGTTTTATTGCCATTAATCACTTTTCCATATTTAGCACGTATTTTAGGCCCCACTTATTTAGGCTCATTAAATTTTGCAGAAAGCTTTGCTCGATATTTTGTGTTATTAGCAGCAGTAGGAATCCCAGTATATGGGGTAAGAATGATTGCAAAAAATAATCATGACAAAACTGCATTATCAAAAACCTTCTGGGAAATATTTTTAATTAATTGTATTGTCACCGTTGGACTTTCGGCAGTTTTTATACTATCTATTTTTTATATTGATAAACTGGCAATGGATAAGGTTTTATTTACCTGGTCCTTATTATTTTTTATTTGTCAGGTGTTTTTATTTGAATGGTTATTTGCGGGTATGAACCAATTTAAATTTATTGCACTACGATATTTTTTTATTCGACTTTTATTTATTGTTGGTGTATTTTATTTTATTAAAAACAATACCGATTATCAAAAATACATGGCATTGCAAGTAGTCGCAAGTTTGCTAGTAAGCATAGTGAATTTAAATTATTTGCGCCAATATATCAGTTTTGATAAAAATATTTTTAAGCAACTAAATTTGAGGCAACATATAAAGCCCCTACTTATTTTATTTTTAACCTTATTTTCAATTAGTGTTTACTTGTCCTTAGATACGGTGTTACTGGGCTTTTTAGCCGATAACGAAAGTGTAGGTTACTATTCCTCCGTTTTAAAATTAAATAAAATAATCATCGCGGTGTTGGCAGCCATTTCGGCCGCCATGTTCCCTAAAATTACCAGCTTATACCAATCAGGTGAGATTGAAAAATTTACCGAAATGATTCGACAGGGATTTTACTTCATTATTAGTATTGGCATACCCACCATGATTGTTGTTTTTGGTTGCGCCCCACAAATTGTGTTCATTGTATTAGGAGAAGGCTATGAGCGTTCTATATTACCATTACAAATAACTGCGCCTTTAATATTAATTGTTAGCCTTTCAAGTATATTTGGATTTCAAATTTTAAATGCGCTATCAAGGGATAAGGAAATATTAAAATCGGCTATTATTGGAATGGTATTGAGTATCCTTTTAACTTTTATACTAGTAAGTAAATATAAGGAGGTGGGGGAAGCCATTACCATTTTATTAACCGAATTATCCGTTTGCCTGGCATTTATTTATTTCTCTAAAAAGCATTATAATATTAAGCTATTATTACCCTTAATGTTGGAGCAAATACTTGCTTGCATTCCCTATATCATTTTAATTATATGCATTAAAATATTAATAGTAAATTCCTATCTACAATTGAGCATAATTAGTATTTGTAGTTTGGGATGGTTTATGCTTTTCCATTTTGTGTTATTAAAAAATGGGTTAGTAAAAGAACAGGTTTTATTATTTTTAAAGAAAGGCGTAAAACAAGCTCATGTGTAATATGATAAACAAGGATTATTATATATCTTTGTAATATGAGTATTTTCACTAAGGGAATCTATAAGCTTATTAAAAAAAACATCATAAATGAACCCTTGATGAATAAGCAATCAAATGGTTCAAAATGGAATAGTATTTTTTATCCCCTTGGCTTTTGTTTACTCCTGCTTTTTTTCTCTTTTAATACCATTTCAGCACAGGATACTTCGAATTCAAAAAGTTGGAAGGATAAAATAATCTCTTGGAAAATTTTAAAAAAACCATTTAATTTTTTACAATCATCCAACACAAAACATCCTACCGCAGAAATGTCAATTCCTGTTGGCTTTACCGATATTGAGGAATTAATTCGTGATTTACAATTAGCCGGTAAAATAGCTCCTAATAATGCACTCACCATTCGTCCATTATATACCAACTCAGATATTACTTATAATAAGCTTTTAAATTTAATTGATGCCAATATTGAAAATAACAATCAATTGGTCAGCAAGCCTAATTTAAATATCAGTTTACTCCCTATCAATTTCACCCAAAAAATAACCACCCACCATCCTTATGGTTGGAATGATGGCGCTTTTAGTTCATCAAAAGGCTACCAATTTTTAATAGGCGGTGGTGTTTTTATTCAATGGCATAAATTAAAAATTCAATTACGACCTGAATTTGTAAAAACAGCTAGCGGTAATTATGAAACAAGTGGCTATTGGGGTGCAGTAACCCCTAGTTTTAAAAAAATAATGCCCGGTCAAACAAGTATTCGCTATGATTTAGGCCCTTTGACAGTGGGTGCATCCACAGAAAATATGTGGTGGGGCCCTGGTATTTATAATTCCATGTTAATGAGTAATAATGCACCAGGTTTTTTACATTATTCTATAAACAGTAATAGACCCATCAACACTTTTGCAGGAAGTTTTCAATTTCAACTGCAAGCAGGTTTTTTACAAAAGGATAGTACCCAAGGTTATGAAAATAAAAGATTATACCCTGCGATCATTAATAATGGCAAAAGATATTATAACTCTATCAATGTTTCCTACCAACCCAAGTTTTTAAAAAATGTGTATTTTGGTTTAACCCGAACTTTTCAAAACTATACTCGATTGCAGTCGAGCAATAGTAATGGCTTTGTATATAATTATGTGCCTGTGTTTGTTGCCTTTTTCAAAAACACCTATAGTGATGATACAGTAAAAAGGGATCAAGTGGCAGCCGTAAGTGCAAGATGGATTTTACCTAAGGAAAAAGCCGAAATGTATTTTGAATTTGGCTTTAATGATGCCAAACAAAACTTTAGGGATTTGATGATGGATATGGCGCATTCCTCTGGTTATGTATGGGGTTTTAAAAAATTAAAATACATAAACGAAACCCAATATTTGAATTTTAATATTGAAATGGCTCGATTAGCTCAAACCACTAGTTATTTACATCGCAATGCAGGTAACTGGTATGAACATAGTGGTATAACTGAAGGTTATACCAACTTGAATCAAATTATGGGAGGTGTAAGTGGATTTGGTAATAATATGCAAGCCTTAGCGGTGAGCTATCATTCGGGATGGAATAAATTAGGATTTATTTTTCAGCATATTGTACAAAACCCATATGATTTAGTAGCCGGTATTAATGAAGTAGGAATCAGATCCATTAAATGGACCGACTATTCATTTGGCTTACAAACCAGGTATCATTACAAAAAAATATTATTAAGTGCCAATATGGAACTGATTAAGGCTAAAAATTATATCTGGAAAAAAGATAACAATCCGACGAACTTATTCTTTTACATAAATACTATTTATTTATGGTAAAAAAAATAACGGTCTTTTTTATATTAAGCTTTGTAAGTTTATCTAGTTATGCACAGTCTGCTTTAATGGATGATATTAAATTAATGAATGCGTTACGCAATAAGCAATTATTACAAGCCTTTACCTCAGCGGATTATGAGGATATAGATTCAACGGATATCAATTCCTTTATGATTCGATCTACCCATGCATTTCAAAATTTAAACAATACCCACTTATTTAAATATAAAAGTTTTAGTATCAAAAGCTTTCAGTTGTCCTATAATAATCAAAATAATAGTTTTTTACCTTATGGATCCAATGATGGCAATATGTATCCAGCACGTGGAAAACAGGAACGCTTTAGTGCTGGTGCCAATATAAGATGGGGCATTATTGATATTAATGTTCAACCAGAGTTATTGAAAGTTGAAAATATTGAACAAGAATTTTTTAGGGGCAACGAAAACGACCGCAACTGGTGGGCACGTTTTTATAAAATAGTTGCCAACAATATTGACGATTTTAGACAGTTTGGTAAACTCCCTATTGAAACTATTTCATTGGGACAATCAAGAGTTGGGTTATCTACAAAAACTTGGAGCGCAGGTGTTTCTAATGAAAATATTTGGTGGGGCCCTAGCCAATTCAATAGCCTTATTTATACGAATAATGCGCCTGGCTTTTTACATGCCTATATTCAAACCAATAAACCTATTGAAACTAAGTTTGGTAATTTTGAATTTAAAATAATTTCAGGCAAAATGGACTCCTTAAATTGGATCAATCCTGATCAAAGAATTATGTGTGCAATTTGGCCTGGTGCTATTATTCCTAAAACAAACCAACAAAGAGTAATGCAGGCCTTTACTGTAAATTATAACCCCAAATGGTTCCCTAATTTATACCTTGGTTACGCTTATTCCACACAACACTATTCTACGAACACCAATAAATACATTGAGCCATTTTCAATGGCAAAAACCAATGCTGATAAATATAGTATTGGCGCATTAATGATGCGCTTAAAACTTCCAAAGGAAAATGCGGAGATTTATGCTGAATTGGGTCAACCACGTAGTTTTGCAATGCCATGGCAATTTTTTAACGATACAGCCCTTAATGGTTTCGTGTTTGGTATTAAAAAAATATACTTAGCGCGTAATAAGAAATCCTACTTTGAATTTAATTTTGAAGCAACACAAATTCAATTAATGGATGCCAAGGAAATTTTTGTGGATGGTGATCCTTTTGGTACCCCAAAAAATAACTCCTTTTATACCAGCCCAAATATTCGACAAGGCTATACCAATGAAGCCCAATTATTAGGTGCTTCCATAGGACCAGGATCTGCAAGTCAAACCCTTCATGTTAGTTGGAATAAGGGGCTAAGCAAAATTGGTTTTATGGTGGAAAGGGTAAACCACAATACCGATTTTTACCATGTGGTATATTTAAGCGCTTTAGGTAATTCCATGGCAGATGCTTATTATGTTGATTTAAATACGGGAATACAAGCACAATGGAACCCACAAAAAAATATTTTATTAGGTATTTCTTATATAAATTCAAAAGCGATCAATTACAGGTGGCTTAAACGCATTGTAGATGACAAATATGTTTTTGGGGATCCGGGGGTAGGTTCAGATAAAAGTAATTCACAATTAACTTTTTCCCTTAAATTTATATTTAATGGAAGCGATTAAAACTCTTTACCTAAGGGCCTATTTTTTAATCATGGCCTTATATGTTTTTTTTA
>Ga0209596_1004416_pt1 | contig 10745 bp, 8 predicted proteins | sample M_130807_MF_Meta_FD_187314 | JGI IMG/M metagenome (GOLD analysis project Ga0209596, IMG submission 187314) | Freshwater microbial communities from Lake Montjoie, Canada to study carbon cycling - M_130807_MF_MetaG (SPAdes) (version 2) | ecosystem: Environmental > Aquatic > Freshwater > Lake...
TATATAACATTTTAAATTCAAAATTATCATTTTAAAAAAATTCATAGAGAGTCGATCTAAATCAATGGCGGGATTTTTATTCCAAAAATATTTTTGTTATAATTTATCTTGACGAAATGATTATTATTGGCAAAAATATAAAGATTGATTGCATAAATATTTTTTAATCTTTGCTTAAATTTGTTGTAAATATTATTCTTAAAAAAAGCTAATCATTTTAAAATAAATTGACTTAAAAAATTTATCGCGAGATGGCAAATTGATTTGCTTAAAGCGACTCATTTTTTCGATTAAAAAAAGCAATTTAAGTTAAAAAAATTAATTACAAATACGCACCCGTAGCTCAACTGGATAGAGTATCTGACTACGGATCAGAAGGTTGCAAGTTCAAATCTTGCCGGGTGCACCAAATCAATAAATTGATAGTCAAAAACTCCCCCCTAAGAATCAAAATTTACCAAGAGATTACAAAACCCTCTCAAAAAAAATAACCTGGTACCTTTTTCTCTCAAGGGCTTGCGCCCCTACAAATTTCTAAAATGTTTCAACGCAGACGGGCTCTAGCTCCCCCCTTGAGGGTTATTTGCGTTAAAAAAATAACCTAAACGGCTATTTTTAGCAAATTACGGGCTAAAATGTTTTAACGGGAGTTAAAACTTTTAGCCGTGGGGGGTCAAAAAAGCTTAGATATTTAACGCTTTAAAACCGAAGTAGAAATTATATAAAAATAATTTTTAACCCGAGTTAAAGCGCTACAATTTTGAAAACTTTATTGCCTCTAATAACTTTTTGCTTGGAAGGTTGGCGCTATAACTGCCATGATTTATCCAAGAATCGGACTTCAACCAAGGTGTGTTTTGTTTTACAATTTCTATCAAAACTGCGTGCTCAATTAAATACCATTCTTTCCCGCATGGAAAGGACATAAAAATATCCTTATCTAAATATTTTTTATCTATGGTAATTCGTCCTTTCAATTGAACTTTAAGAGTTGAATTACCCTTTATGGTTATAAGCTAGAAAATCAGCTCCCTGCCAATCGTCAGCAAGTTTAATACAATTAAAGCCATAATCAGCTAACAATGAAGCAACCTTTTGAAAGTTATAAATTTCTTTTTGTTTGGCGTTGAGGCTTGAATATTCTATTTTCTCTAACTTCATTTCGATAACTGATTAATTGAATTAAGAAGATTATAAATCTTGGCTTGGCAAGGTTTACCTAAACAATTTCACATAACCTTCAAACACAAAATTGCGATTGCGTTTTTGTCCCGTTATTTCTTTCAAAATTTTCAACTTAACAAAATCGTCAATTAAGCGTAAAGCAGTTGAAATGTTGATGTTGAAAAGCTTCACCACATCAGAGCTATCAACCATCGGGTTTGAATAAAGATGTTGCAAAAACTCTCTCGCTATTTCTTGTTTTTTGCCAAGTTTGGCAATTTTTATTTCCACTTCGCTTCTTAATTTTATGATGTTCTTGAAAGTTTGAATCGAATTTTCTGAAGTCGCGCGCATGCCTTCCAAAAAGAATTTTAGCCACTGAACTAAATCATTGTGAGTTCGCGTGCGGGTTAAATTATCGTAATAAAGTGATCGGTGTTTTTCAAAGAAATCAGACAAATAAAGCGTTGGTTTCGACAATAAATCATTACTAACCAAATAAAGCGTAATCAACAATCGACCGATTCGACCATTGCCATCAAGAAATGGGTGAATGGTTTCGAATTGATAATGGGCGATGCCAATTTTTATTAATTGTGGAATTGCTAAATTTTCATTGTGCAAAAACTTTTCCAAATCATTCATTAAATCATCGACCGAGTCTTGATGGGGTGGGATAAAAACTGCATCGCGCAAACTCGCGCCACCAATCCAGTTTTGGCTTTTGCGAAATTCACCGGGAGTTTTGCGATTACCTCTAGCGCCTTGCATCAAGGTTCTATGTGCTTGTTTTAGCAGGCGATTACTCAGAGGAAGTTTATCCAAAGATTTTATCGATTGATTCATTGCTTCGACATAATTGTGCACTTCAAGCCAATCATCTTTTTTTTCAGCTTCGATATTTTCTTGCTTTTGCACCGCATCATCAATGTTGGTCTGAGTTCCTTCGATTCTACTGCTCTTCGTTCCTTCTTTCAAAATGTGCATCTTGATGAAGAAATCGACATCGGGAATTAACTGCGAAAAGGCATTTAATTCGCCGAGCTTAATATTTGCCCGACTTAGCAACAGTTGAAGTTCTGCATTATCTATAAGCCACTCGGTATTGACCTTCGATGGCTCAAAGCTTTTATATTGATAGCGCTGAATCAAATTGCCTGATTTGAAATTAGTAATGCTCATAATATGTTTAAAATTGATTTGTAGCAACTATAAATATAGTTACTTGCATTTCAAGTAGTTTTATGCAATTATTATCATTTATAAATCAAAAAATTGATTAAGATAAAAGGTACCAGATTACTTTTATTCCTGATTGTTCAAATCCAAGCTGTTTTTATTTAGAAAACTAAAGAAATTAATGGCATTTTATTCGCAGTTTATTAGCATTAACTCTACCAATAAATTTAAGAATAAATAACATGATATTTACGCCGAAATTCCAGATTACGACAACCATTTCAAAAAGCTTGATGACCATCGAGGCAAATAAAGAGGTGGTAAATAGCCTTCCGATAACGCCTAAAATTTTAGCGTCTCTCAGGGAAAGCGCCAAGCTAATCACTACTCATTATTCAACGATGATCGAAGGTAATAAATTAAATGAAAAAGAAATTTTTAAAGTCATTAATCATAAAAAAATAAAACCAAAACAACGTGATGAAAAAGAGGTTTTAGGTTATTATTCAGCCTTAGAGTATGTTTATCAAATTGCCGATAAAAACCCACTTTTAAACGAGAAAATTATCCAAACTATTCATGCGATTGTAATGAGCTCTGGAAATCCAAAAGCCAAGCCAACCAAATATCGCGATGGTCAAAATGTTATTCGAGATAGTTCAAGTGGTGCTATAGTTTATATGCCACCAGAGGCAAAAGATGTGCCGGTTTTTATGTTAGAAATGACAAATTGGATCAACAAAGAATTGGCAAAAAAAGACTTACCTCTTCCAATTATCGCCTCAATCGCTCACTATCAATTCGCCACCATTCACCCTTATTATGACGGCAATGGAAGAACTGCACGACTTCTTACAACTTTGATTCTTCACCTCAGTGGTTATGGCTTAAAAGGCATTTATTGCTTGGAAGAATATTACGCCAAAGATTTGAGTTCTTACTACCAAGCTTTGAGCATCGGCAATCATCATAATTATTATATGGGAAGAGCCGAGAACGACATTACCAGCTTCATTGAATATTTTTGCGTCGGAATGGCAAAGGCTTTTGAAAGCGTTAGAAAAAATATTGTCGCTAACCTTCAAAATAAAGATTCATCAACCGATAAATTAGATTTACTTTATCACTTAGACGAAAGACAAAAACGCGCTTTAGATTTATTTTTAAAACAAAAAATTATTACCACGAAAGATGTGGCATTATCTTTTGGTCTTGGAACTAGAGCCGCTAACAATATTTGTAATAAATGGCTTGAGGTTGGCTTTGTTGAAGCGAGTTCAGAAGCGAAAAAAAATCGCGGTTATTTATTATGCAAGAAGTGGCGGGGATTAATTAATTGATGAAGTTTTGTAATTTTTTTTAAAACTTTTGCATCGCTACATCTTTTAAAAGACTCGTAAGGCTTACGGGTTCAACAACACCCTTTGAGCTTACAAATCTACAATTACAAAAATACTCGAAATGATTTCGGTGTAATGACTCTCCCCTTGCGGGTTATTTGCGTTAAAAAATAGCCTAAACGGCTATTTTTAGCGAAGAGGGGCGATAAAATCGCAACGGTAGTTACGATTTTGGAGCCGTGAGGGGTCAAAAACTAAAAGCTTCAACGGGCTTGAGGTTGCAAAAAAAAGTTAAAGAAAATAATTTCAAAAAATAACGATTTCTTGATTTTGATTTAAACTAAAAACCCCTCACCTTAACCCTCTCCCCGCAAGCGGGGAGAGGGGATGACGGCGATGATTTTTTTCAAAAAGTAAATTAAGAACCCTTCTCAAAAAAAGTAACCTGGTACCTTTTTTTCTTGCCCATCAAGTCTTTGCGAGACTTAAGACCAGGAATTATTTGTTCTTTAAAAGAATCTTGGTTTAGATTATTTTGAAAATTTTAGTGCAGGTTTTGATCTTAATAATCTGAAGTTCGTCCAAGATTTAATTTTTGTTTTTTTAGTCATAATTATTGTCAATTTAAGTTGATAAAATTAGCTAGAATTTAAAATAAGCTGACGCTTATTTTAAGCTAGCTCTTAAATTGACACGGAATTATGGACTCTCCAAAATATTTTTTAGTCACTCTAAAGCATTGAATTGGAATTATGAAGCTGATCTTCCGTTGCCTTTTTTGTCATTTCCAATTTTCGAAAAATCTTCCGTCAACCCCCGAGTCGTTGAACTATCTCGGCTCTTAGTGGTGGCGCTGGGTCCTGATAGTAAGGAGACGATGTCAGTGTTACAATTTTCAACTGCAATTTGAAAGGGGGTATCGCCTTTTTTGTCAGCCAAATTAGGATTTGCTTTACAATCCAATAGAACTTTTGCGCCTTCATTATTGCTTGAGGAAACGGCAACATGAAGAGGAGTTTTGCCTTCTTTGTTATGCGCATCAACATTTACTCCTAAATCTACTAGAGTTTTAATGGTGTTAACTGTGTTTTTAGCTCTTGTAAGATGAGTGGCTAAAATGTGCAAAGCATTATTGCCTTCTTCATTAACCTGATGAAGATCCACTACTCCTTTTTTGAGTAAAAGATTGATTATAGAAACAACGTCATTGTCAATTGCAGATGGGGAAGAACAGGCGCTGAGAAGAACTGTATTGCCTTTATTATCAACTGAAAGGGGATCTGCTCCTCCTAATTCTATTAGAGTATCGACGGCTCCATCTAATCCCAATCGGGCAGAGCTGAAAAGAGGAGTTTCACCTTTTTTGTTCTTCGCATCAATAGTAGCTCCTAATCTTATCAGAGTTTCGAGGGCTATAGTACTTCTGTTTGAAGCTGCATTGTGAAGGGGGGTGTCATCATAATTATTCTTCGCATCAATATCAGCTCCTATACTTATTAGAGTTTTGATGGCTTCAGTGTGGCCTTCTCTAGAGGCAAGGTGAAGGGGGGTGTCACCAATATTGTTCTTTGCATTAAAATTTGCTCCTGATTCTATTAGAGTTTCGATGGCATTAGTGTGGCCTTGTTTAGAGGCATGGTGGAGAGGTGTTTCATAGTTATGGTCCCTTGTATTAAAATCTGCTCCTGATGTTATTAGAGTTTTGATTTTTTCAACGTTACCTTCTTTGGCAGCAATTATAAGTTTTTTGTTCAGGTTCTCTTTCTCTTCTTGAGTTGTCATAATTTTTAATTATTAAATTGGTTTATCAAAATTAATTATATTTTTAAACTTATTTTCTCGTTATTTCTTTGGGCTCTTGGGCTTTTTTCGAATTTTATTTTATAATTTTACTAACAAGTTTTAAGGTAATAAATTATTGAAAATAAAAAGTAATATGCGTTTTTACTTATGTCAAAGTTTTTTTGATTTTATTTGATATTTATAGCAAAAATTAATTTAGAAAAAAAAGTAACCTGGTATCTTTTCTTTTTTTGAAAAATTTATTTTTTTAGAAGTTTTTATTTTGGTTTTAGATCGCTGATTATCGACGCTTTTTTGACCCCTCACCGCATCGCCAACAAGTTGGCTTAAGCGACTCTCCCGTAAAGCGGGAGAGCGATTACACCGAAATCGTTTCGAGAAAAAAAGTAACCTGGTACCTTTTTCTCTGGTCTTGGAAATAAGGAGCTAAGGGTGGTGTTGGAGTTGTTTAAAAATTTTGTTTCATTAGAAAATTATCAAAATTTTTTTTCAGAGTCTCTTTTTTTACAAGTGCCAAAAAAGGAATTACTCATTACTATTTTTCCAGTTTTTCTGTCAATCTCAACTCTTTTTGAATTGTCAATATTTGTCACGACAATAAAATCATCATCAAACCTTGTTGTTTTAAGTGTTAAGCCATTTTGACCCCGCAGTAATTTATTACTCTCATCAATCTGAAAAACAACATCACCACCACTTGTAAAAGCACATTCGATAAATTGTCTTTTAAAGATTTTCTGAATGTTATTTTTACTGCCAGATACCATTGTAACTAGAGGCCTATCGATTGGGGAAGGTTCATCATTTTGAGAAGTGCCATCATTTTTATCTATGCATTCTAAAGCTATTCTCCAATTCTTTACATCCATACTTCCTTGCAAAACAATAACATTACCATTCCCTTCCTCTCCGTCTAAGTAATAAACAAAGTCTTTACCATAAGCCTTTTTAATTAAGCTTGGCAACTCACTACAACTCTCAACATCGAAAAGCATCTGATATGAAAAGCGTTTTTTATCATCTAAACTTACGAAATAAGCAATGGTAGAATCTTCCGCCAGGATAAATTTTGACATTAACATAGTTTTCTCCCCTACTTCTTTTTTTGATATAGGTTCTTGCAGGTATTTGTTAGCATTGTCAAAATTGATTTTTAATGGATCTGTGAATAGAAATTTTCTTATCTCACTTGCTTTGGTTTTTTGAGTAGCAGACTTATTGAAAGCAAAGGAGTCGTTAATAATGGTGCAAAACAACATTGCAATTAGTGCTGGTAAGTATTTTATTCGCTTCATAATTAACGATTTTGATTTTAAATTTAAAGTAAATTAACCGTCTGATATGGTCTTTTCATTAATCGGATTTATAAGAATTATATCAGAATCTGCTCGATTTTGCCGGAACTCAGTCCGCTTCAGTCTTCTAAATTGCTCATCATTTCCTTTGCAAGGTGGAAAGGGTGTTCTGTAAGATAAAAAACCAATAACTCTGCTAATATCAATATAATTCTAATTTTAATTTCTCTTTTATTAAATTTAGTAAATCAATTCGAAGTAGCAAATACTCTCTTTAAAATCTCCTTATTTGTCAACAATAATGCTATTTATAGAGCTTAGAGTTATAGGATACAGAATGCTGAAATGGATGTTATGAAATTTATGTAGAAAGTTTTTTTCCTTGGGAGGGATTACTCGAGCGAAGCTCGAGTTGCAAGTCGCCTATTTTTCTAAGCCAATAAATTGGCAAGAAAAATGAACGGCTTGTTGTCGAACCCATCTGGGGTTATCTTTCCCTCACGATGAGCCATCTTTAAAAGATGAAACTTTGTTTCATCTTTTAAAGATGGCTCCTTGGGAGGGATTCGAACCCCCGACCAAGTGATTAACAGTCACTTGCTCTACCACTGAGCTACCAAGGAATATGTGTAAATGTATCAACAGAATAAAGTCTCTTAATTCTAAAATCAAGAGGCGATTAAATTTTTTTTTCAGTTTGTAGCTCACGCTTCGCATTTGCAAACCTACGATTTATAAAAACACTCTCAAAGCTTACGGTATCATAGTTCCCACTGGATGGCTCTTTGTGTTAAAAAAATAGTCTAAATTGATATTTTTAGTGAAGAGTAAACGAACAATCGCGGGCGCTAGATAAATATTTGGAGTCGCGCAGGTTTTTTAAAAACCATCGGCATTAAAGATTTTAAGATTATCTAAAAAGTTAAAACAAAATTTCCAAAAAAAACGATTTCTTGATTTCATTTTTTCTTAAAAAAATATTCAAAAATTACAAAATTAACTTTGAAAATCATCAATTTTTTTTACCAATTTTAGAATTGATTTAGCAAATTTTAAGCAATAAAAAAGGAGTTTAAATTTCTTTAAACTCCTTAATTAAAATCGAAATAATTCTAGTGATTAATTTTTTCTTTCACCGAAGAAGCGAAGAAGCATAATGAATAAATTGATGAAATCCATGTAAAGATTTAAAGCGCCCATAACCGCCATTTTAGAAACCATTTCGTCATTGCCGGCGAAGTGGTAATAAGTTTGTTTAATTCTTTGAGTGTCATAAGCTGTTAAGCCAATGAAAATGAAGACTCCAAGAAGAGAGATTGCAAAATCAAGCCCAGAACTTTTTAAGAAAATATTGATTATTGAGGCAATCATGATACCGATTAAGCCCATGATTAAGAACGATCCGAAGCTTGTTAAATCTTTTTTAGTTGTATAACCATATATGCTCATAGCGCCAAAAGTTGAAGCGGTTATAAGAAATACGCGAGTGATGCTGGTTGCGGTATAAACTGCAAAAATTGTTGCCAAAGAAAGGCCCATTAAAGCTGAATAAATCCACAAAAAAGATTTAGCTTTTTCGGCAGAAATAGATTTTAATTTAAAGCCAAAAAATATTACGAATCCAAGAGGCGCAAGCATAACTACGAAGGCCAAAGGAGTTCCAAAAATCGCTTGCATTAAAGCAGGAGAGCTGGCGACCATGAAGGCAACTAAACCAGAAATCGCTAGTGCAATTGACATATATTGATAAACTTTAACCATGTAATCGCGAAGTGCGGAATCAAAGGTTGAAGTTCTTGACGCGGAAGAGGCAAAAGATGTTTTGCTGTTATATTCAATCATATTTATTCCTCAAATTTGTTTAATTTTAAGTAATTAGAAAATTTTGGTTGATGAACCTATTTCTTACTCTATAATTCAAAAAAAATTTTTCAAGATAAAAAATGTCCAAAAAGAAAATAATTGCCATTGTTGGTTTAATGGGAGCTGGAAAAACAACCGTTGGATCGCGATTGGCGCAAATTTTAAAGTATTATTTTATTGATAGCGATCAAGAAATTGAAGATGGTGAGCATCGTTCAATTGCTGATATTTTTGCGCAAAATGGTGAAAAATATTTTCGTGAAATCGAAGCAAAAACCATTCAAGAAATTATTAATCGTGACGAAGAAATCGTTCTTTCTCTAGGTGGCGGAGCTTTTGTCAATCCGGAAACTCGCAAAATTTTAAAACAAAAATCCACAATAATTTGGCTTCATGCTTCGATTGAAGAAACTTTGAAAAGAGTTGGCTCTAAATCAAATCGCCCACTATTAAATCAAAAAAATAAGCGCCAAGTTTTAGAAGATTTGGCAAAAATTCGTTATCCGATTTATCAAGAAGCCGATTTTGATTTCGACACTACGCATTTAACGCATGAAGATCTTATTGAAAAAATTATTAACAAAATAAAAGATTATAAAAATGTTTAATAAAGTTACTCTCGATTTACAAGAAAAATCTTATCAAATCATTGTTGGTAGTAATGTTATAGAGCATCTAAAGGCTTTTTTAGAAATAAATAATTACAATAAAATAATCGTAATTAGTGATGAAAATGTTGCTAAATTGCATGGTGAAAAATTAAAAAATATCGTGCAAAACATTGATTTTGTTGAAGTCAAAGCGGGTGAAAATGCAAAATCATTTGCGGTTTTTGAAAAAGTTTGTGAAGAAATTTTACAAAAAAATATTGATCGTAAAACTTTATTAATAGCCTTTGGTGGCGGTGTGGTCGGGGATTTAACCGGTTTTTGTGCATCGGTTTTGTTGCGCGGAATTGATTTTATTCAAATTCCCACAACGCTGTTGGCGATGGTCGATAGTTCGGTCGGAGGCAAGACGGCGATTAATTCGCAAGTTGGAAAAAATTTAATTGGCAGTTTTTATCAGCCAAAATTAGTGCTGTGCGATATCGATTTTCTTGAGACATTACCACTTCGTGAATTTCGTTCGGGTTATGCTGAAATTGTAAAATACGGATTTATTTACGATAAAATTTTCTTTGAATTTCTTAATGAAAATTTAACAGAAATCTTTGCTAAAAATCTACAAATTTTGCAGAAAATTATTACGCGCTCATGCGAAATTAAGGCGCAAATTGTTGGGCGCGATGAAAAAGAAAATGGCGAAAGAGCTTTATTAAATTTTGGACATACTTTTGGGCATATTTTTGAAACCGAAACAAATTATTCTGATGAAATTTTGCATGGCGAAGCGGTTGCCCTCGGAATGTTGATGGCAAGCCAAATGTCGGTTGATTTTGAACTTATTAATGAAGAGGAATATCAGAAAATTTTTAATCATTTGCAAAAAAGTGGTTTTAATTTGAATTTAAAAAATATTCGTCAAAATTGGCATCAAGAAAATCTAATTAAGCATTTATTTAAAGATAAAAAAACTGAAAATAATCAGCTCACTTTTATTTTATTAAACAAAATTGGTGAAGCAAAAATTTATAAAAAAATTTCCTTAGAAAATTTTTTAAAAGTTTTGAAAAAATTTCTTGATTAGTTGATTAATAAATTTATTATTTATTTAAAATAGTGCCAAATTAATTTGGCATTTTAGTTTGCCTGCGTGATGGAATGGTAGACATAACGGACTTAAAATCCGTGGGGCTTCAACGCCCTTGCCGGTTCAAGTCCGGCCGCAGGTACCAAATCTTATTCTCATTAGAACTATTTTGAGAACCCTTTTCCATTGTTGAAATTATAAAATTACAATGCTTTTTGCTAAAAAAATAAAACAAATTCTGTTATTAGTTTTTTTAGTAAGCGTGCTTGCCTCTTGCGATAAAGTATGTTATGAGGCCGATCAGTTTTATGATATAATGCACACTATTTACGCAAACGGCATGGATCCCGTTAATGGCGATGGTGCTACGAGGGTTATCCATGGAAAGTATAATCACAGTGATGGTGGC
>Ga0209596_1004420_pt1 | contig 10738 bp, 7 predicted proteins | sample M_130807_MF_Meta_FD_187314 | JGI IMG/M metagenome (GOLD analysis project Ga0209596, IMG submission 187314) | Freshwater microbial communities from Lake Montjoie, Canada to study carbon cycling - M_130807_MF_MetaG (SPAdes) (version 2) | ecosystem: Environmental > Aquatic > Freshwater > Lake...
CCAAGTAGTTGGTACCAAGAATAAAGTATTCGGTACAACTCCAGCGCCTGTGGGTATGACTTGGGTGCCTTCTGGTGTAATGCACATGGGTGCAAGTGATCAGGATTTACGTAATGCGAATGACGTAAAAAATAGAACAGTTCAGATGGTTGGGTTCTATATGGATGCAACCGAAATTACCAATTCTGAATATCGTCAATATGTAGATTGGGTTCGTGACTCAACAACACACTCTATACTAGGAGATGTGAAAGACAATGACGATGGATCTCAAAACATTGATTGGAAGAAAAAAATTAAGTGGACTTCCGAAGAAACCCAAGATGCTATGGCAGCTTATTATATTCCAGCTTCAGAAAGTATTTGGGGGAAGAAGGAATTTGATAATGCTAAATTGAAATACCATTATGAAACATTTGATTATGATCAAATGGCAAAGCAGTCTGTTCCAGGGCAATCTTTAAATCGTACAAATTATTTAGTGAAGTATGACATTGGTGCATATCCGGACACAACAGTTTGGATGAAGATGTTTTCTTATTCATATAATGAACCAATTGCACATCAATATTTTTGGTATCCAGCATTTGATAAATATCCTGTAGTAGGTGTAAACTGGTATCAAGCAAATGCATTTTGTCATTGGAGAACTCATTTCTGGAGAGGATATAGAGACTCAAAAAAACAATATTTGGAAGGTGAATTTCGTTTACCTAGTGAGGAACAATGGGAATGGGCTGCACGCGGTGGCAGAACACAATCACCATATCCTTGGGGCGGTCCTTATATCGTAAATAAGAAAGGTTGCTATTTGGCAAACTTTAAACCAAACAGAGGAAATTATAGTGCTGATGGTGGTTTATATACAGTACGTGCTGACGCATATTGGCCTAATGATTATGGTTTATATAATATGAGTGGTAATGTTGCTGAGTGGACACTTTCTCCATACGAATCAAATTCTTACGGTAATATTGCTGACATGTCACCAGAAATTAGAAGCAAGGCAAAGGAATCAGACCCAACTTGGTGGAAGAGAAAAGTAACTCGTGGTGGAAGCTGGAAAGATGTAGCAAGTTTCTTGCAAGTGAGTTCAAGAGATTATGAATTTGCAGATACAGCCAAAGCATATATTGGATTTAGATGTCTTGTACAATATATTGCACCAGCATTATCTAATAAACCACCAAGAAGATAGAATAACAAAGACGATAATTAAAAGCTTTAATAAAATTATAAATTAAATTAAAAATGAAATCAATAGCCTTATTTTTTGAGACTTCTCAAGGAAAATATTTAAAGAACCTAGTAATCGGACTTGGTGCAGCGGTAGTACTTGTAGGTGCTTTGGCAAAATTACAACACTGGTTTTGGGCTGGTCCAGCCTTAATCGTTGGTATGACTACAGAAGCCTTTATCTTTTCTTTGTTAGGTATATTACCTCCACACAAAGATTATTATTGGGAAAAATATTATCCAGGATTGGATGAAAATCCACATGTTGAAGCTTACAGAAAAGGAATAAAATTTCAACCAACGCCAGTAGGCGGAGCTGGTGGCGGAGCTGGTTCTTCTTCAACAGCGCACATGGATAAAATGTTAGAAGAAGCAAATATGAATCCGGCAAACATTAAAAAGTTAAGCGAGAATTTTCAAAAGTTTGGTGAGACAGTTAATCAAGTGAAGGATATTTCACATATCGCTTCAGCTACGAATGATTATGCTGCAAAAGCAAAAGAAGCTACAAGCGCATTGGGTCAAATGAAAGATACGTTCTTAGGTGCTTCAGCTACTTTGACTTCATTCAATAATGCTGCTGATGAAACTTCTAAATTCCATACACAAGTTTCTACATTGACTAAGAATTTGGGTTCATTAAATCAAATTTATGAAGTTGAGTTGCAGGATGCAAATAATCATTTGAAAGCAATGAATAAGTTTTATTCTAATTTAGTGAACGCTTCTGATGCAATGCAAAATAGCGCGGATGATGCAAATAAAGCGAAAGACCAAATTGGTTTATTGGCGAAAAACTTAGGTACATTGAACCAAATCTATGGCAATATGCTAAGTGCAATGCAAGGAAGATAGTGTCTTCCAAAAAAAGTGAAATTGAAATAGTATACATTAATTAGAAAATAATTATAAAAAATGTCTTTACCTAAAGAACCTAGGCAGTTAATGATTAACCTTATGTACTTGGTACTAACAGCATTGTTAGCCATGAACGTATCGAGTGAAATTTTGAATGCCTTTAAAATTATTGGAAAAAGTATTGTGCGGTCAAATAATGCCGCAGAAGTAAGAAATACTGCTGTTTCTGCAGATTTTCAAGAATATATTGATAATCCAAAAACACAAGAGGAGAAAAGGAAAAAAGTTTCTGATGCATTGTTGTTGGCAAACCAAGTGAATGATAAAACAAAATCTTTGATTACTATTTTACAAGGATATAAAGATCAAATTGTCAAAGCGGCAGGTGGATTGGACGAGAGTGGCGAAATCAGAAGAATTGATGATTTAGATGCTGGGACCAAGGTGATGATTGAAGAAAAAAATGGGCCTAAAATGCTTCAAGAACTAAAGACATTTAAAGATGAAATTGCTGGTTTGGTTCCATCTAATGATTCTATCATGGTTGGAGCTGGTATAGGAAATAATAAAGTTATTTATGATCAATTGCCTCTGACATTTGATATGGAGAAAACTGACCTTAATCCGGATGGGGATTGGAGTTTTGGTAATTTTCATATGTCTCCAAGTATTGCAAATGTTACTTTGATTGATAAATATATTAGTGATGTCCGATCATGCCAAACTATAGCTTTAGATAATATTTGGTCTTTGGCTACTGGAGAACACCATAAAGAAGTGCATACAACACCAAGACCATTTAATGATTATATTATCATGGTTTCAGCAGATAATAGTTTTGTTTTACCAGGTGAAAAGTATCATGCTCGTGTGGTAATGGGTGCTTATAATAAAAAATTAAACAACCTTTCTTTTGTAGTGAATGGAAAAACAATTACTCCAGTAGATGGCGTAGCAGATTTTACAGATATTGCACCTACGACTCCTGGACCTAGAAATGTAACAGTAACAGCTTCATTTAATGATACAATCCCTGGCACTAAAACAGTTCAGAGAAGAACAATACAATTAGAAAAACCAGCACAATACTTTGTTGGAGAAGCCCAAGCCTCTATTGCATTGGATAAAATGAATGTATTATATGTTGGCTTGGAGAATCCAATTACGTTTGCAGTTTCTGGTATACCAGGTGGTAACGTAACTTATACTTCAGATAATTGTAATTTAACCAAGGCTGCTGGTGTGAATAAATATACAGTGGCAGTAACCAAACCAGGTGGAACAGCTTCTATTTCCTTAAAGGGAAAACGATCAGACGGAATTGAACAAACATTTGGACCTTTCACCTATCGTATTAAAAGAGTACCACCACCTTATCCTTCTATAGCAGGTAAATCAGGAGGTGCAATTGGTGCGAATGAATTGAAAGTACAAGAAGCAGTTTTCGCTAAACTAATAGATTTCGTATATGAATTGGATTTCCCTGTAGTAAGCTTCACAATGACGTTGCAGCCTAAAAGAGGTGAAGCGGAAGAAGCTTCTTCAAATACAATGTACTTAACTGGTCCTAAAGCAAATCCGAGCATCGCTGCATTGATGGCAAAAATTAAAATCAATGATAGAGTATACTTCGAAAATATTAGAGCAAAAGCACCAGATGGTATAAGAAACATTGGTTCAGTAAATTTCATCATTAATAACTAATAAAATAATAAACCATATAAATCATGGGATTACTACATAAAGCAACATTTATTTTTTCTTCTGCACTTTTAGTTTGTGGAATAGCTATTGCTCAACCTGGTGTGCCACCTCCTTCTGGGGTTAATGTGGATCCAGCTACAACTGGAGGTACTGCTAGTATTGTAAAAGATGACTGGAAACCTTCCTTGCGTAAAGATGGTGTAATAGATAAAGTAGAACATAATAATTATATTACACCTTGGCAACCGATTCGTGAAGCAGATGTACTTTGGAAAAAACGTGTTTGGAGAGAAATTGATACCAGACAAAAGCAAAATATTTCTTTTCGTTATCCAGGAGATGATGAAAGTGGTGGAGGAATGTATATTGAGATTTTAATGGATGCCTTGAAAAAAGGAATGATAACTGCCTTTTCAGATGATCGTTTTACAACGCCTTTATCTGTGTCAGATGTATTGGCATTAACAGTTGGCAAGCCAGATACTATTCCTGTTGAATTAGCGAATGGTGAAATCCAAATGAAAGTAGTTACGCACCAATTTAATCCTGAATCTATTACTAAATTTAGAATCAAAGAGGATTGTATATTTGATAAAAATTTAGGGCGTATGATAACTCATATTATAGGTCTAGCGCCATACATGGATAGATATAATGAAGATGGTTCTTACCGTCTGTCTATTCCAATGTTTTGGTTATACTATCCAGATATTAGAGCAAATAACGCACGTTTCGAAGTGTATAATCCAGAGAATGATGTGTACAGAATTAATTGGGATGACTTCTTTGAAAAGAGATTGTTTGCTAGTTATATTATTAAATCTACTATTAATAATCCTTTACAAGATGATATTAAATCTCTTAAAACTGGTATTGATCGCTTAAATGAATCAGAAAGATTACGTGAAGAAATGTTCAATAAAGAACATGATTTGTGGGTGTATTAATATTCTAAATTATTTTAAAAAGCTACTCTTCGGGGTAGCTTTTTTATTTATTAGGATACTTAAAAAAATTGGATTTCATTTTTTTATTAATCCTGAGATTTTATTTTATTAAATAAGCTTTTCTGTGCTTACTTTCGCGCGGATGAAAAAAATTGGTAGCTTTATTTTAATTTATTTTGGCTTTTATCTCCAGATATCAAATGCGCAGGAACCTCATTTGAAAAATTTGAAGCAACTCACCTTTGGTGGTGATAACGCTGAAGCCTATTTTAGTCCGAACGGCAAATATGTTTCTTTTCAAAGTAATAATAAAAAATGGGGCTTAGAATGTGATCAAATTTTCAAAATGAATATTGCTAAAGCCAGTAAGGACAGCAATTACATGCCTATTAAAATTAGTAATGGGGAGGGGCGTACTACATGCAGTTATAGCATGCCGAATGGAAAAGATGTCTTGTATGCTTCCACTTATCTTGGTTCAAAGGCATGTCCAGAGGTCATACACTTAAAGGGTAAATACGTATGGTCTGTATATCCTGATTTTGATATTTTTGTTGCGAATTCGAATGGTAAAATACTTAAGCAATTGACCAATAGTAAAGGTTATGATGCTGAAGCAACCATCTCACCAAAGGGAGATAAAATTGTATTTACAAGTACTCGAAGTGGGGATTTAGAACTTTGGACCATGAATATTGATGGGACTAACCAACAACAAATAACCCATGAATTGGGTTATGATGGTGGTGCATTTTTTTCGCCAGATGGGACCAAATTGGTATACCGAGCATCTCGACCTAAGACGGATGTTGAGAAAAAGGAGTATATGGATTTTTTGTCTAAAGGTCTAGTTGCACCAACGGATATGGAAATTTATACCTGCAATGTAGATGGAACTAATGTGCAACAAATTACCCATTTAGGCAAAGCGAATTGGGCGCCGTTTTTTAATCATGCGGGAAATAAAATTATCTTTTCAAGTAATCATCAAAGTACAAAAGGATATGATTTTCAATTGTGGATGATTAATATGGACGGAACGGGCTTGGAGCAAATAACTACTGAAAGTGTTTTTAATGCCTTTCCAATGTTTTCACCTGATGGAAAAAAATTAATTTTTTCATCGAATAGGAATAATCACAACACCCGCGACACAAATCTGTTTATTGCGGATTGGGTAGATTAGTACAATCTGATTATTGCTAAAAAGGAATTACCCTTTTACAGAACAATCAATTCTAGAATATTTTTCTACATTTACCGAATGAAAAAAATACTCTTTTGTTCCTTCATTTTTTTAGGAACGATTCCAGCAGTTGCGCAAAGAATTCTTACAGATAACATAATGCCGCATATTTCTTATTTGTCATCAGATGAGCTACAAGGTCGTGCTACTTCAACCCGTGATGAATTAAAAGCCGCAAAATATATTGCAGAAAAATTTAAGGCAATGGGTTTGGAACCCAAAGGAACCAAAGCTTATTACGCCGATTATCTGTATAAGTATAATGGCAATATCCATGATACTTCTACTGCATTACTCCCGTTTAAAAAAGGTCGAAATGTGGTGGCATTCATTGACAATCAAGCTGATTATACCATTGTCATTGGCGCGCATTATGATCATTTAGGGCTTGGTTATGATCATAATAGTTTGGATGCTAACCCTGAAGGAATCATACATAATGGCGCTGATGATAATGCCAGCGGTGTGGCTGGAGTCATTGAACTCGCGCGTTATTTTTCATTGAATGGAATCAAAGAAAATTACAATTTTTTATTTATCACATTTTCAGGAGAAGAGCTAGGATTATTAGGTTCGAAGAAATGGTGTGAAAACCCAACTTATCCATTAAACAAAATCAATTACATGATTAATCTTGATATGATTGGTCGATTAAATGATAGCACGAAAAAATTATTAATTTATGGTATTGGAACTTCCTCAGAATGGACTACAGCCATTGAGAAAGCAAATCATTATTTCTCTGTAAAGTATGATAGTGCTGGGGTTGGACCTAGCGATCAAACTTCTTTTTATTTAATGGGTATTCCAGTTTTACATTTCTTTACTGGTCAACATAGCGATTATCACAAACCAACAGATGATGCGTATAAAGTAAATATTGCAGGCGAATCAAAAGTATTGGAATTAATTGTAGACATTATCCAAGATTTGGATGCTAAGCCTAAGTTGACCTATTATAAAACAGCTTCGACCGAGTCTAGCAAAATGAGTTTTAAAGTTACCTTGGGTATAATGCCTGATTATGCTTTTGACGGAGTAGGCATACGCATTGACGATGTAACCCTAAATAAACCTGCAGCTTTAGCTGGTATACAGCGAGGTGATATCATTATTCAATTGGGAAATACAGAAGTGAAGAATATGCAAGATTATATGGCAGCCTTGAATAATTATAACAAAGGCGATACAGCACTTGTTACGATTATTCGAAAAGGAGAGAAAAAGCAAATGACGGTTAGCTTTCTAAAATAAGATTGGCTAAACTAAATTTGTTCTGCATTATTTTAGTGGCAAATAAACTTTATTGAACTGGTCATATAAAGAAAGGCTTCGCTCAAAGCGAAGCCTTCCTTGAAATTATTAGGTAATTCTTTTGCGTTATGTTTTTTTATTTAGCCAATAAGATTTTACTTTTTGCTTTCCAAGCCAGCATTTTTTAAGTAAGGTTGTATCTGCATTTCATGGCCAATCATATCTTTAAATGCTTGGTTTAAATCGACACTATTACCTACGGATAAAATGTATTTTCTAAATCGTTCGCCGTTTGCACGATTCATTCCACCATGCGCTTGCATCCAATCAAACACATTATAATCCAATGTTTTACTCCAGGTATAGGCATAATATCCTGCAGAATAACCACCACTCCAAATATGCGCAAAGTAAGGTGTATGATAACGAGTAGGCACTTCATTTACTAGTAAATTGTATTTTCTTAAAGCTTCTTTTTCAAATTCTAAAGTAGGTTTTATGTCGCTTGCTTTTTCAATACTATGCCATGCCAAATCTAATGTGGCGGCAGCTAATAATTCTGTCACATCATAACCTTTATTAAAAGTTTCTGCTTTCTTAATTTTTGCAATTAATTCTTGCGGTATCAACTCTTTGGTTTTGTAATGAATAGCATAGTTTTTTAAGACAACTGGATCTAAAGCGCAATGCTCATTTATTTGGGAAGGGAATTCTACATAATCTCTAGGTACGGCCGTGCCCGAAAGTGTAGGATAATTTTGATTGGCAAATAATCCATGTAAGGTATGTCCGAATTCATGAAACATAGTCGTCACATCATCGAAGCTAATGAGAGAAGGGTTACCATTCGCTGGTTTAGAAAAATTAAACACATTCACAATAACTGGTTTTTGATGTAAATAATGCGATTGGTTTACAAGATTATTCATCCATGCGCCACCACTTTTATTATCGCGGGTATAAAAATCTAAATAATAAATTGCCATGGATTTTCCGTCTTTATCAAACACTTCATAAGCCACTACATCTGGGTGATATACAGGCAAATCATTGCGCACTTTGAAGGTTATTCCGTACATCAATTTGGCAGCAAAAAACACACCTTTCTCCAATACCGTTGTCACTTCAAAATATGGTTTGATTTGACTTTCATCTAAATCGTATTTGGCTTTACGAACTTGTTCACTGTAAAAATTCCAATCCCAAGGTTGTAGTTTAAAACCGAGATGTTGTGCATCGATTAAATCTTGAATTTCTTTAGCTTCGATTTTTGCCTTGGCAACAGATTGGATAGCAATTTTTGATAATAAATTCAATGCTGCTGTTGGGGTTTTTGCCATTTGATCTTGTAAGCGCCATTCGGCATAACTTTTTTTACCCATCAAATTTGCTTTTTCCAAACGCAGCTTTGCCATTTCTTCCAATACAGATCGAGTGTCGCCGCTATCATTTTTTTCGGAACGAGTCCATGAAGCATTATACAATTTTTCACGCGTTGCTCTATTTTTTAAACTTGGCAAAAGTGGTTGTTGTGTTGTGTTTAGTAAACTAATTAAATATTGTCCTTCATGCCCAGCTTCCTTTGCTTTTTGTTGGGCAGCAGCTAATTCTTCTTTGCTTAAACCATCGAGCTCATTGACATCTGAAATAAGTAAAGCGCCATTTTTTCGAGCAATTAATAATTTGTTTCCAAACTCTGTGCTGAGGCTTGCCAAGGTTTGATTTATTTTTTTCATCTTCTCCTTATCGCTATCCGAAAGATTGGCACCTGCTAATTCAAACTGTTGTAAATAATATTCAACCAATCGTTTGTCTTCCCCTTTCAAAGCAGCTAGGTTTAAGGCTTTGATACGTTTGTATATTTTTGAATTCAAATATAACTTGTCGTTATGTGCAGCAAATATAGGCGCAAATTCCTCATCCACTTTTTGTAATGTTGGGTTGGTATTCGATCCTGTCAAATTACCGAATATAATAGTTGCTCGATTCAAATCGGCACCACTTGTTTCCAATGCCAATACCGTATTTTGAAAAGTAGGCGTGCTTTTATCATTCGCTATTTTATCAATTTCGGCATCATGTATTTTAAGCGCATAAATAAATGCCGGTTTGAAATGCTCGTCTTTGATACGATCAAATGGAGGTGCTTGGTATTGCAAACTGCTGACTTGTAAAAGCGGATTATCCATGAGCTCTTTGGGTTTTTGGGCGAGTAAAGATTGCGTGCTGAAACAAGCAAAAGTAACAAGGGCACCTACTAGTAAATTTTTAATCGTTGACATATTGAATATATTTTTCATTTTTGAATTGCCGAAAATAGTACAAATAATCTAGTATTGAGTAGTTAGTATTGAGTAGTTAGAATTCGACAATTTGAAAATGTGTTGATTTGAAAATGAAGGATTTGGAATTTATTAGTAGTTCGTATTGAGTTGAGAAATTAAGCCCTGAAATGGTGGCATTCCATAGCGAGGTGGCATCGCCCCTCGCACATGAAGTTATATTTGGGATTTGACTTTTGGAATTTTCTGCTTTATTATTTGGCATATCAATTAATATAAAAAAAGTATTTTCACAGCCTACAATGATTAAGCAAGTATAGAAGACAATAAAAACTGGACATAATGAAATGGTATAAAACCTATTTGACATTAGCAATCATCGCAACTTTCTTTTCATGCGATACAAACAAAACAGAGGATACGCTGAAAACTAATAATAAGGATACTTCACAGACTACAACACAGCCTATTGTGTATGAAGACCGAAGAGAAAATTTACCATTATCGATACAAGACACGATAAAAAAATCAGCGACCTATTTCTTTTCCAATACCAACACTAAAGATGAATTTCAATTAAGTATTGAGCCAGGTATGGTAAAAAATGCGAAGGCTATTTTGAAAATAATAACTGCAGATCGTAACTTGATTTACAAACAAGATTTTGATGCCTATTTTTTCGTACAAGGCATATTTGAACCCGACTCTATTCCTTCAAATATTACACAAGATGCCTATGACGCCTATATAGACAAGTATGGTAAGTCTATCAGCATGCAGCAATATGAAGCTTATTTTAAAAAGAATGTAGATAGTTTCTTCCAGTTTATTTATCCAATAAAAGAGAATAAAGAAAAAGACTTCAACGCTTGGGGAACCGATATATTAGACAAAGATTTTATGCAAGAAGCTTTAACCGATTCCAATATTAAATTAGTTGACATTACCTGTTTTACCTGTAAAGAAGGTGGTGCAATCATTGGATATTCTCGAAAACAAAATAAAGTAGTGACTTTATTAGAACATGATTAGAAGAGAGTAGTTAGTATTGAGTAGTTAGTATTGAGACGTGAGGCGTAAGGCATAAGGCATAAGGCATAAGGCATAAGTGTTAAAGCCTAAAATTGGTTGACCGTTTTATACCTCTTTGCCCCTTTTACTTGCAGATTATACATCTGGAATTAGAGGCGTTGTTGGTCTAATTTTAATGG
>Ga0209596_1004421_pt1 | contig 10737 bp, 8 predicted proteins | sample M_130807_MF_Meta_FD_187314 | JGI IMG/M metagenome (GOLD analysis project Ga0209596, IMG submission 187314) | Freshwater microbial communities from Lake Montjoie, Canada to study carbon cycling - M_130807_MF_MetaG (SPAdes) (version 2) | ecosystem: Environmental > Aquatic > Freshwater > Lake...
AGGCAAGTTTTGAATACATGAATGCGCACGGCGGCTTTGGTGGTCGACCAGTCAAGCTTGAGACTTGTGTTGCTGGCGGAACTCCAGAGACGTCACAAGCATGTGCACAAGAGTTGGTTGGTAAGGGTGTCGAGTTAATCCTTCTTGGGTTGGACTTGTTCCCAGACTTCGCAACCTACGAAGCAGCTGGTGTGCCGGTTATCGGCGTATTGCCGATCTTGCCGCCTGACTTCACTGCTAACGCATTGTTCTTGACCGGTGGAAATGCGACGACGACTGCTGTGATGGCAGTTATCGCTCAGGACCGCTATCAGGCCAAGACTGTCGGCATCATTCACGCTGACAATGCCGGAGCTAACTCAACTGCCGCGGGCGTTGAAGCTGCACTTGATAAGGCTGGAATTACTTGGAAGGCCGTCAAGGGTGGAGACAACGAAACTGATGCGGGCTATCTCGGTTTGATGCAGGCCGCAAATGCCGATGATCCTGATCTTTTGATCTCGCTCTACGCAGACGCTGGCTGTATCGGAACCATTCGTGGCTATGCCACTGCTGGAATCACCAAGCCCGTGTTGACAACCAGCATCTGCTCAGACAGTGACGTCATTTCTCAAGTTGGTGACGATGCAACTGGTTGGGTATTCGTTGGTGCAACTCCAGAGCGCGACACGCCTGAAAAGGCATTGCTGCAAATGATTGTGGCTCCTTTCATCAAGGATGAGGCAACTGGCGAAATGGGTATCGAGCCCGCTGATGTCAAGACAGGTGCTCTTGGTCTTGGTGGTTTGGGTACCGTTTTGGTGTTGTCGCTTCGCAACTACGCCGCAGAAATGGTTGCTGGTGGGACCGAAATGACTGGTCAGAATCTGTACGACTTCTTGAAGTCAGCCGATGGCCTGTTCTTGTACGGAGGCATCACGCCTGTCAAGTGTGGTCTTGCCACACCGAGTTACCCGTCAGTTTGTTCGTACGTCTTTGAGGCGACCGAATACAAAGATGGCGCGGTCGTTTCCGTTGATGATGGCAAGTTGTGGGATAGCACCCCACTTCTTCCCTGACCTGTTAACCACTGCTGAGCAACAAACGAGACGGAGAATTTTACGATGACTGATTATCTGTTTTATTTGTTGCTCGGTTGTGGGGCCGGGGCCATCATCGCTGGATTTGCGATGGGCCTCGTGATTAGTTATCAAGGTTCTGGCATTGTCAATTTTGCTTATGGGGCAATTGCAATGTGGAGTGCCTATGTCTATGCAGAACTCCGGAATGGGGCATATCTTTTCCCCATTCCGGGACTGCCAGACCGTTACCGCTTTAATCATGATGTCGGTTTCACATGGGCATTGAGTCTGGCTTTACTGACTGCGGCCCTGATGGGTTTATTGATTTATGTGCTGATCTTTCGCCCGTTGAGAGATGCCCCGGCGTTGGCGCGTGTCGTAGCCAGTGTCGGTTTGATCATTGTCATGATTGGTTTGAAGGATCGGCGTTTCCCTGATCAGTTGGCGATGCGCGTCGATCCAATTTTACCTCGCGAGGTAGTAACGATTACTGACAAGTTGCGCGTACCGCGTGACGGTTTGTGGTTGCTCGCAATCGTGCTTGTGATCACGGTCGTCGTGTGGGCCGCCAGCAAGTATTTACGTTTTGGGTTAGCCACGCGTGCGGCGGCCGAAAACGAAAAAGGAGCCGTCCTCCTCGGGCATTCGCCAGATTTCTTGGCCGCCTCGGGCTGGGTTATTTCATCGGTGGTCGGCGCCGTGATTGCAATTCTGGCCGCGCCGTTGGTGCAGTTGAATGGTTCTATTTTTACCTTTGGCTTTCTAATCCCAGCCTTAGGTGCAGCTCTCATCGGAAAGTTCCGACATTTCTGGCCCACGGTATTGACAGGTGTGGCGATCGGAATGGTGCAAAGCACCTTCACAAAGATGCAACTCGATTTTAGTTGGTGGCCTCAATACGGAATGCGTGAAGGTCTGCCGTTTCTCGTCATCATCGTCACGATGATTGTGTCTGGCGAACGCCTTCCGGAGAGAGGGTCAGTTGGGGGTTGGAAATTGCCATTCGTTCCGCTGGCTCATGTGACGCGGTTCTCGGTTGGCGCTCCACTCCTGATTGCATCGGCCGGAATTATCTTCCTTGGACCGCTGTGGCGCGCCGCCATAATGAGTTCGTTGATTGCATCGGTCTTGGCTTTGTCTTTAGTTGTTCTAATCGGTTTTGGCGGTCAGACTTCGCTGGCACAAATGGCCTTTGCTGGTATTGGCGGATTTGCGCTGTCAAAGTTGGCGGGCAATTACTCGATCCCTTTTCCAATCGCGCCGATTCTTGCGGCTGTTGGCGCGGCGATTTTTGGGCTTTTGGTTGGGCTTCCCGCACTCAGAGTGCGCGGTACCAACCTGGCGATTGTGACCCTCGCCGGTGGTGTCACCATTGCTGAATTCGTTTTCAAACAACCATGGGTGATCGGTGGGGTGAACAACGGTGGTGCCAAGGTCCCCAATCCATCTCTAGGTGGCTGGAACCTGGGTCTCATTTATGGCAATAAAACGTCTCGACCTATTTTTGCCTTCTTCTTGCTGGCGATCCTGACAATTTTGTGTTTGATGGTGGCCAACATTCGTCGCAGTGGTTCGGGACGCGTGATGTTGGCTGTTCGCAGTAACGAACGGGCATCAGCGGCCATTGGTATTAACAACACCCGGGTAAAGATGATGATGTTTGCTCTCTCATCGTTTATCGCCGGAATGGGTGGCGCACTGCTGGCTTATCGGTTCGGAGCCGTCTCTGATCTTTCCTACGGAACTATCGCCTCGCTGACTGCGTTGTCGTTCGCTTATCTAGGTGGCATTACGAGTGTCAGCGGTGCAATTGCAGCAGGTGTTTCGGCAGCATCAGGGGTTTCTTTCTTCGCCATGAATCAAGTATTTGGGTCGTTTGGTCGTTGGGAAGCCCTGATTGGTGGAGTGTTGTTAATTGTGACGGCGATCTTGAACCCTGAAGGCATCGCTGGCGGCATTCGTATGCAGGTTGCTGCCAAACGCCAACAAAAAGAATTGGCCAAACAGGAAAATACCGTGTTGGTGTCGACCTAGTTGTTTCAGAAGTTGATAAGGCAACTTTGGACATTTCTGAAGAGGGAATTGCGACCCTTGAGACTACTTTTGATTGCGTCATCGGCAGCTGACCAGGCTTAAAAGTTGAAATACCCCCATTTCCATGGAGCCTTGTTATAGTGTGCTTGTAATACGAAATGACATATTGCAATCACATCTAAGCGCTGGGAGGCGACATGAAAAAGGTAATAGGAATTTTGGCTGTATCAGCAGCTCTCGTTGGTTTTACTGCCTGTGGCGGAGACGACTCCGCCAACGAGGTTGGCACAGCCGCCGGAATTTTGGCTGCACAGATTGAAGAAAAGGCCGCCGGTTTGGGCGCGACCGTTGACGTCGACTGCGCGATTAAGAAATTGGTGACGTTGAGCGCTGAGGACCTCACAATTTTGAGCGACAACATTGAGTCGGACGTTGAAGACGTGACTGAACTTGGCGCATCTGAGAAAGCCCAAACAGTGACGGATCAAATCGGTGAAGAGTGCATCGCGATAGATGAAGCAGCATCAGAAGACATGACTGAAGAGACAACCGAAGAAACAACCCCCTGATAGTTGTCTGTTTCGATCTATGTCGAAACACAACTAGTAGTCATTGAATCACCCGCTGTTGACGAGACCAGTCTCGCTGACAGCGGGTGATTTCTTTTCCAAGTACGACCAGTGGTTAACCGAAGAAAAGTTTCAGATTTCAGTGATGGCCGGCGATCCAACCATCACCTTGAAGGTCTTCCACACCGACGTTGATGAATCCTCAACCAAATTGTTGTCGACAATTCGGTACTCGGCCGTCCAGTCGTTCGCGGTCACCGTATGAAGTGTGTATCCCCGGTGCGAAGTCTCCGCATCAATGATATTGGGAAGGGCGATTAAGAGTCCTTCGGTGTCAGTTGGGACATTACCTGAAGATGAAATCGAAGTTGAGACAAACTCGGCACCCATGGCGGTGGTTGGGTTGGAGTCAGTTGTTAACTGGCCCACACCGGCAAGGTGAATATCGCCGGTGAGAACGACAAAGTTTTCAACTCTCTGATCAACGATGTCTGACAGAATTCGATTTCGATCAGGAGCGTAACCATCCCATTGGTCGTAATTCAAAATGGCGGCACCAAGACGAATGTCAGTCATGACTGTTTGATTAGCCATGACATTCCATACCTTGGTGGTGTCGTTGATGTTGTCGGAGAACCACTGTTCTTGATCGGCGCCAAGCATTGAACGGGTTGTGTCAAGTGCTTCATCACATGCAGGTTGTGTGCTGAGAACAGCATCGCCACATGCTTGATCGTCACGATATTGACGCCCATCAACAACTAAGAGATTGATCAGGTCACCCCACGAAAATTGGCGATAGATCTTGAATGATTCACTGATCGGAGGTTCAAGGCGAACAGGCATGTGTTCCCACCAAGCCTGATATGCCTCGGCACGTCGATCGGCGTAACCCTCGGTGTCGGCAGCATCTTGTGGTGTCAAGTTGGCGTAGTTGTTCTCAACTTCGTGATCGTCCCATATGACGATCCAGGGACAACTGGCATGAGCGGCCTGTAGTAGAGGGTCACCTTTGTACAGCCCATATCGATTGCGGTACGCAACAAGATCTTTGGGCTCATCACTGTTATGAAGTCGGACTGTTGTCGCTTCAAGAGATCCGACGCCACTTTCGTAGATGTAGTCGCCTAAGAAAGTGACTACATCTGGTTGCTGTTCAACGAGGTCGCCGTATGCGTTGTAGAAGCCATCGGTGTAGTTCTGACATGAAACAGCAGCGATCTTCAGGGTTGTCGTAGATCCCGTGGCCGATGCGAGGCGGGTTCGACCAATAGGACTGGTGTAGTCGCCAACTTTGAATCGGTAATTGACGAAGTCTTCTTTCGACGAGAGAGGAACGTCAACATGTAACGAGTGACCAAAGCGAACTTCTGCGGTTGAGATTCCGGACGCAATGATGTCGGTGAACTGATCACTGCTTGACACTTCCCAAAGAACGTCAACATCTTCGTCGGGCATGCCACCACCGTTGAGCGAGTCAACTGCTAACCGTGTCCACAAGATGACTGATTCACTCGTGGGGTCACCTGACGCAACTCCCAACGTAAAGGGATCGCTGGCAAGGTTCGATGCTGGCACTGGACTTGTCGTGGGTGTCACTTTTGTTGGATCACTGTTGAGGACCGGTTCAGTTGTTTGGGTGCCAGAGTCCTTTTTTGAGCAAGCCACGACTGCGACTGAGGCGCTGAGGGCAAAGAACATACGACGTGAAATTGGTGAAGGCATGAGGTGAGTTTTACAGATTTCGTCAAGAGTGTGAGACATGAACACCGGCGATTCCTTTGATTTCACGACTAGTTCATTTGACCTATAGATCGTCTGTTTTTTACGAGTCATCTTCTTTCACAACGACACCGTTGTGGGGTTCTGCATTCCCACAGTGTCAACACGGAGGGAAGATTGATGAAACGAAAATGGTGGATAACAGCACTGGTCATCTTGGGAGCATGTGGTGGAACATCGGGAGCGGTCGTTGGCGAATTATCAGGCGCCGGGTCCCTGCTGCTGGATACAACTCCAGACGGTCGTTTAACAACGACGGTGCCTATAGAAAAGATTGAACCGACAACTACGACAATTGTTGCTGATCTTGAGAGTTCGTTTGCGCAGTTGATGCAGGCACGTGTTGAGTGTGGTCGAGATCCCTATTCATGTGATGTAGCGACCTTTACGGAAATGAATAGTCCGATCTACAGCGATCTTCAGCAACTGATAGCCGAGCGTCGAAGTGCTCACATCACGGCGACTGGTGGCGGAGCAATTCGCTATCGAGTTGACAAGACGCAAACGCTGTCGGATTTGAGTGCTCTTGTATTTACCTGCATCACCGATGATGTCGTATTAGTAGATGGAGACATCATTTTTGATGACTCAATGATGAGTTCATTGGTGACTTTTACCTTGGTCAAGGTCGACGATCAATGGCTATGGAATAAGGGAACCTCCACTCGATGGACAACCGAGGAAGACTTATGCGATTTCGACGCTTGAGTTTGGTCGGTCTTGTCATTTCGTTACTCGTGATGCTCTGTGCTGATGTGCATCGTCAAGTGCTTGCAGTCGATGCACCAGTTGGAAGTGGTGGCGCCGACGGTGGTTCAATTTGGGCAGGAGTTCAAACCTCTTCACCACCGAATGGATCCGGTGTTGATTCATCGGGATACCGATGGGTACCGGCAACCATTTACGACAGTGGCATTGGATCAACAACTGGAATCACCAAGTTGGTCGGTTCAATTCGTTACGATCTGTATGAACGGCATGCGCCCGATGGTGGAATGACGTTGGTATGGATTCCGCGTCCCTCAACCGCGCAGTTAGCTCAGAATGCGGCGATCTTGGTGCGAGGACGATTACCCCAACCATCGGTGATGACAGCTCCGCCAACTGATCAAGTAGTGGTGAATGTTGGGATGTGGTTGTGGGCGGGTACTGACTGGTGGCATTCGGTAACGGCCATGGCGTGGGTGCCGACAGTTTTTGGTTCAGCATGGGCGCGCACAAGTGCGACTCCAGTGCGACTTCGTTTCATTTCTCAAGATGACGGAATATCAAATGGTGGGTTAGTTGGCGCAATGGAATGTGATGGACCAGGTATTGAATGGAGCGTGCCTCTTGGAGACGAAGCGATGTCTCCATGTATGTACACCTATCAACATTCATCAGTCAGTCGAGATGGAGGAGTATTCGTCGGTGTTGTCTCTGTTGATTGGGAAATCTCGTGGACATCAAATACTGGCGGCAGCGGCTCATTGCCGTCGTATACAACGAGTTCGTTTCTGGCGTTGAGAGTTGACGAACTTCAGGCGCTTGTTGAATGAACTTCGCCAGGATCACCTGTGGCATATTCACTCGGAGTACGTTGAGACCACACCACACCGATGATCACGAGAGCTGCACCGAGCAACTGAATTGCTTTCAGTGAATCTCCAAGAATGACAACCACCCAAATCAAAGTGAGAACTGGCTCGGTTGTTGCCACAAGCGCTGCTGAAGCCGGACCAAGATGACGCACGCCCAAGAAGAATCCCATGCTGGCGATCACAGTGCTGATGAGGGCTAGACCAAACATTGAACCGACACCGTTAAATGTATGTGGAAAATCGGGTGGCCATTTGATGATTGCAATGACGACAGCAAAGGCTAGCGAGCCAGTCAAACTCCACGCAGATGCAACAAGACCGTCACCAGCTTGATCACCCCTCACTAAACGTTCGCTGAAGATCATGTAGGTGGCGTACATCACCGCGTTACCCAGGGTAAGCACGAGTCCGAGGACTGTCGCGCCACCGGCTCCGTCAAGAACTTCGGGAACCGTCAGTGCGATACCGACGAGAGTGATCGCTACTGCAATCCATACGTGCTTTGATGCGGGTCGTCCCAATAACGATGCACCAACAGCAACCATCGCTGGATAGGTGTAAATGATGACGATGTATAACGCGCCAGGCATACGGTCAAGCGCGGCAAAACCTAACCATGACACTGAACCGAAAACTAGGCCTGCGGCGAAACGAGGTTTCCACGCCACAGAAAACGGGCTTGGACCACCACGACGATGGCGAATGACAATGAAAATCCAGGCAGCAGGAACTGCAATGAAGAAGCGCCACAGCAAAACATCGACCGCGTCAAGTTCTTTCAGAACTGTTTTGCCGAAAATGGTGAACATCGAATAAGCACTGGCGCTGATGAGCATCCATATGACACCAAGTTGTTTCGACGACACGAAAGAGAAACGCTACGCCATCAGATCGTCGGTAGCGAGCTCTGCGGCCATTTTTAAGATCATGTCCTCAAGAGCAGTCGCTGTAATAGCGGGCGAATACAGATGGCCTTGATGGGTTGTGCAACCAAGCGCCAGCAACGCGTCAGCCTGGGCGCCACTTTCAACTCCATCAGCCGAAATGCTGAGACCAAGATCTTTGGCCAAGTTAACCATGGCGCGTACAACAGCACGATCGTTGGCTTGTGAGGTGAGCGAGTCAACATGAAGTCGATCAACACGAACTTCATCAAGGGGTAGTGAACGCAACATTGAGAGAGACCCGCCACCGCGACCAGCGTCTTCAAGACAAACTCGGGCACCAAGTTGACGCATCTCGGTTAAGACACCTGCGGCGCCAACAAGATCGCTGAACATCGCTGTCTCGTACACATCAAGAGTCAACATGTTCGGATTGATTCCGGTGAAGTACGACGCCACTTGCCCATCACGCCAAGCGCGCGGAGTACAGCGATGAGGCAAGTTGACGCGGAATCGAAATCCGGTGGGAAGTCCAAGCGCAACAAGGCGGCGAATGACGGGCCGTGATTGTTGCATGATGACCGAGGTGAGTCGCTCAAGAGTGCTGGCATCTTCGGCCATCGTGAGCATTGCGCCCGCACTTGTAATTGTTCCATCTCGTCGTACCCATCGTGCCAAAATTTCAGCACCAATGATCTGCCCGGTGCTGGCATCAAATTCGGGTTGGAAAAATGGCACAACGTCGCCGGCATCGATGGCAAGACGTAACGAGCGTTCTTCGGCCGCTCGTCGTTGCATTTCAATTCGAATTTCCGACGTGAATATCTCAACGCGATCACGACCAGCATCTTTTGCGCGATGTAATGCGACGTTGGCAAATCCAATGAGTTCGCTAGCGGTGTCATTGGCATCGGGTCCAATAGCAACACCAATGCTTACTGAAATTCGAACAAGGCGACCGCTGAGCTCGAGTGGTTCGCTCATGACTTGGGTGAGTCGATGCGCAACATCGGACACTCGAGAGATGTCAGATGCTTCATCAATCACAATGATGAACTCGTCGCCCCCCAGGCGTCCAGCGATGCAACCAGCTGGCATGACTGTGCGGATGCGCCGACCTATGACTTGTAACAGTTGGTCTCCGGCTCCATGACCGAGTGAATCGTTGATGCTCTTAAAGCGATCAACATCCATGAAGAGCACTGCGATTTTGTGTGAGTCGCGACTGCGAACAATTTTATGTTCGAGGTGCTCAATGATTCCGTGACGATTCAGTAACTCGGTCAAGGAGTCGTGTGCGGCAACGTGTGCCAAGCGGTCGTTGGCTTGAGCGAGTTGTTCTTGTTCGGTCTGCAGGCTGACGACGAGTTGTCGAGTACGAGAACGCTGGCTTAACAAGGTGGCAATGCTGATGACCGTGAGCACTGCGACGGCCAGCAAGAGAGCCGGAATAACAGTCGTCGCGATAAGCACCTGTGTGTATCGGCCAGTTGACCGACCGACTTGATTGATTAGTTCTTCTGGTGGCGAAAATGGGCGGGAATCCGGCCGTTTTCGCCACCAGAAGAACTAAGGGTTAGGCCTTTGTGCGTAAGCGGGGGAGGACCATGGGGGTGTTGGCTTTGTAGGTTTCCCAGCCGGGGCGACGCTCGGCACTGCGTTTTTCAGCGATCGGAATACTGGCCGCGAAGAACATGACAGTCATCGCCACGGCCCCGACACCGGCCCACCACGACCCGGGGTTGGCTGCAAGTACGAAGAGAAAAAGGGACCACCACCAGCACATTTCTCCTAAATAGTTGGGGTGGCGTGAGCGCGACCAGAGACCGGTATTGAGCACATCTCCGGTCTGTTTGGTGCGATTGAAGCGGCGTAAATCAAGATCGGCAAACTGTTGCAGGGCGACTCCCGTGAGGGCCATCACGATTGCAACGACGTCCAGTACTCCAAAGTCGTGATGGGAATGCGAGGCCACAATGGCCATTGGAATCGAACCCAGGGTGACCACGATCAGGGGGAAGAGGTGGACCGAAGTCAGACTGACCGCCCACCTCGGCATGGGGGCGGTTTCGTACAGCATGCGGTAGCGCCAATCTTCGTGGTTCAGTCCGGTCCAGCCGATCGCCCAGTTAGCGGTCAAACGAAGTCCCCACAACGTGGCACAAATAGCAACCGCGAGTCGCCTGAGGTCGGCGTCGGAAAACTTGCCGGGATCATCGAGCACAAAGCAGAACCAAATGGCGAAACTTGGAGGCATCACGCTCCACCAGGCGTCAAAGGTTGACCCATTACCGACGATTTGGCTGGCGATGTAGAGAAAGGCGACCGACGCGCCGTATCCCCAAATAAGCCCTTTGACGGGGTGATCTGTTCCAATCGCCGATGCAATGACGAGCGCTGCGGTGACGGCGATGACGTACAAAGCGATAATCAATGCAAAGGATCGCGACCGCGTCCACGATGATGTGCTAGCAGAATTCATGCACTCATCTTGACCGAAAGAGCCCTTCATTGGCGGGTTCTGCGTCTCTCCTTGGGGCCCGACGAGATCTACGCTTGGTCTATGAAGCGCCGTCTCGTGAGTATCAGTGGGTTGATAATTGGTGCGGTGATTTTGACAGTGGCGATACCGGTGTGGTTGCCACTTGTTCTAGTGATTGACACCTGCCGGTTGAAATGGCGTTTCCCATTGGCACGACTGTTGTTGTTTGCGGTGTGTTGGGCTTGGCTTGAAACTGCCGGGGTCTTATGTTCAGTGGCTTATTGGCTAACCGGACAAAGCAAGAACTTACCAAAGCATTACGCATTACAACGTTGGTGGGCCGAT
>Ga0209596_1004423_pt1 | contig 10733 bp, 7 predicted proteins | sample M_130807_MF_Meta_FD_187314 | JGI IMG/M metagenome (GOLD analysis project Ga0209596, IMG submission 187314) | Freshwater microbial communities from Lake Montjoie, Canada to study carbon cycling - M_130807_MF_MetaG (SPAdes) (version 2) | ecosystem: Environmental > Aquatic > Freshwater > Lake...
TATTTCCATTAGCCGCAGAAGCAGCCGCAGCAGTCGCAGGAGCAGCCGCAGTAGTCGCAGGAGTCGCAGCAGCCCCATTATTTCCTGTAGTAACTAGTTTACCTTGCATCCCCACTCCCTATTATAACCCACATAATATACAGCCCTCTAGTCGAATGACAAAACCTTCCCGAAATACAGCCACAACACAACTCCAAATACTGCCTTTGCCATGACATCCAGAACATTATAGGAAATATTCTTTTCCTCTTCTTCTAACATGTATGCAAACCCGTATCCGCTCCATATTGCCGCGAATATCATGAACACAACACAAGATGACCCCTTTGGTATTATATATGCATATAAATATAATAAAAGTGCAATAAAGAAAACAAAGCCGCCTACAAGGCCGTAATTCCGGGGTATTGTTTTTTGCTCACCAAGATATCCCATGACTAACATAAGCCAATTGAGAACTATGACTACACCAAATGTCCTATAATTAACAGCCGTCGAGGGATTGTTGTAAAACACAATTAAGGCCAAGAGAATCAGGGGCGTCGTAATCATCCAATCTAGATAGCGAATGGGCACGACCTCCTTCAAGTCAAAATCGGGCTTCTTTACCATCTCAAGAAAGATCCCATAAACTAGGCCTGCCACTAGAGAAACCGTTGTCTCAATATTCATGACGTGGCGCACATTCGCACTTGACGTGCGCAAGGCCTCAATCAATGTGATGGCCGTGTAGCCGAATAAGAGTATATATGTTGTCAAGAAGGTATTATGGAGAGTGCGTCCGTGCTTCATCTTTACTCCCATATCTACTTACAGTGGAGTGGTTAAATTAAGGGTGCCAGCGTTTAATTATCATTGTAAAAAGGTCAGTGTATCTTAAGATGGAATCGTCGATAAAGACGCTGACAATCACCGGGGGCCCGAGTGTGATACGGGGAGGCGACCCCACAAAGCCACGTGCCCCCCGGCAATCTAGACAATCCAGAAAGAGAGCACCTGCAGCAGCGTCTATGGCAGAGTCTGAAGATGATGATGGAGGTGAAGAAGAAGTGGCAGAGGTAAGATCTGGTCTGAAAATAACGAAAACAGACGGGATAGCACCTCTTGCCCCTGTCAGGCGGCAGCCTACACCAGTGCTTACACATACACCAGTGCTTACACATACACCAGTGCTTACACATACACCAGTGCTTACACATACACCTGTGGTTAGACCCACACCTGTGGTTACACATACACCTGTGGTTAGATCCACACCTGCACCCACAGTTGTTGCAAAGGTGACTCAAGCGGCCCAAGCAGGCCAAGCGACCCAAGCGGCCCAGTCCGTCGTATTAAAGAAGCCCAACACAAGCCGTGTAAAACTGGGCCCTCTACAATCCCCTATTCGCAGCAACAATCCTAAACCCATTCACACAAGAAAGGCCCGTCGCATTGTCATCCCCAATATGTCCCACAGATTCACTCGCGCGAATAAACTCGGTGCCGACACTAAGAAACAAACCATCGATGCCATTCGCAGTTTTCTCATCAATAAGGGTGTGATACAGGAAAAGAGCAAGGCTCCTGAGAATATGCTTCGTTCCATGTATAACGACTTTAATCTCTTGAAGGACACCACATCCCTGTAACGTGAACTGCCAAATTTAAGAACCCCTCGCTACGCTCGGTTATTCTTAGACCAACGGGCATTTTAAATGCCCAGCGGTCTAAATTATGAGCGTTTCACGTGATTTCCGAAAATGCCAAAGTTAAGAACTAAGTTTCTTAACTTTGGCACTTGACGGTAGCCTAAATCTGACGCGACATAATATAAATAATGCCGAACATGTATGCAGAATATCTCACCAACTACACCACCTACACGGCCAAATTCGGCTCCAAGGTAGCCATATTTCTCATGGTCGGAATGTTCTATGAGATGTATGATGAGCGCGACACGGAGACGGGTCAAACCAAAACAACAATGACAGAAGTCGTTGACCTTCTTGGGCTCAAGGTATCTGTAAAACAGGGCGACGGCCCTTCTGGTCCCAAATACGATGGTATAGTCGCAGGAATCCCCGATCACACCGTCCACAAATGGACCGGAAGACTCACGCAACTCGGCTGGACCGTCGTGCTCATAGAACAGGTGAAAAACGTGGCCGGTAAGGTCACCGGGCGAAAGGTGGAGCGCATATTGACTCCCGGGAGCCACATCGAGTCTTCCCCAGAAGCCGACACTTATCTCACCTTTGTCACAATCACTGGCGCCTCCCCAAGCGCACCTCCAACTGTGGCAGCCGTCTCCATAGATCTGGCAACCGGCCATCTCCACGTCTTTGAAACCCAGATCAGCGGTGAAGAAGCCTGGACGAGCAACGACCTCGTGCAATTCATGGAACTCTATCCACCCAAGGAGGTCCTCTGGTCATGCCAGGGCTCGAAGGCCTTCGTCGAGTCACTTACGGAGGCTAAACTCAAGGGCATCTTCGGATGCCGCCCAGAGACTACCTTTCACCAACGACATCATCTAGGTTCCGGGGCCTGGTTGAACCCGGTATATCGGGAGGAGTATCTGAGAACCCGTTGTGGTCTTAAGACATTATTACCCACTCACGTGGCCCTATATATGAATCCTGGGTCCGCTTCGGAGACTGCGCTCATATCTCTTTTGAATGCACTCGAAGAACTCTGGCCGTCAATGCATCTCGGGACTGTCCTTGTCTTCCCCTGGATCCCCGGCCAGCAGATGCGTCTTGGAGAAAACGCTCTTGTGCAACTTCACATGCTCGTCCAGTCGGATTCCAGACAAGATGTCCTTGGCCTCTTCGACCACTGCACGACTGCGATGGGGAGACGCGGGATCCGGGAGCGGCTTCTCAAACCCTCCGCAGATGGGCATGAGATTCAGGCAAATCTCGACGCGGTAGATGCCTGGCTACAAAAGCCTGTCGACTATCGCACGACGATACAAAGGCGGCAGCGGACTATTGTCGACATGGACCGCCTCTATAGGAGGATCCAGCAGGGGATAGCGGGCGCGCTTGATCTCGTCGGCCTAGACAACAGTCTGAAGGCACTCGACTTCATTGCGACCTCGGAGGGTGCTATAGAAACCTTGGAGGCCATCGGCAGAATCAAGAGCGCGGCTTCCGGAGTCTTTGATATAGCCAAGGCATACGCTGCATCAGATGAAACTGGACTCTTTATAAGGGGACTAGTTCCTCAGATTGACAAATATGAGGAGCAGATTCAGACTCAGATTGGTCTCGTAAATAAGTGGATCGAGAAGCGGGCGGCCGATATCTCCGTGTCTGCAGACACCTTCAAGCCGGAGTTTCGAGAGCGATCTCTTATTGTGAAGGCGCCCCGGGCTGCGGTCCAGGCGCTGAAGATGTCCGGAAAGTTGCCGCTCAATACGACAGCCGTGGCTAACAAGTCGGCGGCGCATCTGGAGTCTGCCGAGTTGGATCAGATCTATCTCATTATCTGTAGGCTGCGTGAGTCTCTCAAGAAGCATCAGGCAGTCGCTCTTGTCGAACAGGGTCGTGCGCTTACCTTGGAAATCTTCGACGACTGGCACTGCATAATTGCATGGATCACACATCTCGATGTCAATCTTACACTGGCGACGATTGCTGCCAAGATGGGCTATGTCAAGCCGGAAATCGTGAAAGGTGATGCGGCGGATCAGTCGAGTGTGCTCATCGAAGGCCTCCGGCATCCACTGTTGGAGACCCAGGACCGGAAGATCCCCTACGTGCAGCACTCGGTAAGTCTCGGAGCCCCCGGCAGCCAGGGGTGGCTCTTATATGGGTTGAATGCGAGTGGTAAATCGACCATGATGCGGGCTACGGGCTTGGCGGTCCTCTTGGCACAGGGAGGATCATTCGTCCCGGCGACAAAGATGGTCATTGCGCCCTTTCAGAGTCTCCATACGCGGATCATAAACACGGATAATCTATGGATGGGTCTCTCGTCATTTGCCGTGGAGATGTCGGAGATGCGCGAGATTTTCCGAGATTCTGGGCCCAGATCATTGGTCTTGGGAGACGAACTGTGTTCCGGCACAGAGACAGTTTCGGCGACGGCCCTGGTGGCTGCGGGAATTAAGGGGCTGATTGAGAGGGGTGCGCGGTTTCTCTTTGCCACACACTTGCATGGGTTGACGGATATAAAGGAAGTGGTGGATGACCCGGCGCTGAAAATCTGGCACTTGCACGTGGAATACGATCGAGTGAAGGATAAACTCGTGTATCATCGCACATTGAAGGCGGGTTCGGGTTCCTCATTATATGGTCTGGAGGTGGCGAAGGCGATGCGAATACCTACAGACATTTTGGAGAATGCGATCCGGTTCCGGAAGCGTCTGGCGGGAGAGGCGGAACTCTCGGAGTCGGTGGGGTCGGCGTGGAATTCGGCCGTGGTTCGACGAGCCTGCCAGAAGTGTGGATCCCTTGATGTGGCATCTCTGGAGGTTCATCATATCCGGGAGAGGGCTCGTGGCACGGGAGATGGGTCGAATATACATGCTCTGGCGAATCTGGCAGTTTTATGTGATAAATGCCACGACGTGGTTCATCGTGCTGGGTTACAGGTGGGACCCCAGATCCAGACTTCCGAGGGGCCGGAGGAGTCTATTATGTCGGAGACAACTGCAAGTGCAACTGCAAAATCGAAATGGTCGGAAGAAGAACGGACGACTATTTCGAATGTGTGTGCGACCATGGCCCATTTGACAAATGGCAACCTGTCGAAGTATCTTTTGAACAATCATGGAATTTCGATAAGCGTGGTCTCACTCAAGCGTTTCAGGTAGATTCTGCCGCTTGAGGGCTTGGGGGTCCCTGAGGTCCCTGAGGTCCCTGAGGTCCCTGAGGTCCCTGAGGTCCCTGAGGTCCCTGAGGTCCCTGAGGTCCCTGAGGTCCCTGAGGTCCCTGAGGTCCCTGAGGCCCGGCAACTGCCGCAGATCTATTTCCGCCGGAAGCCAGAAGTTCCTGAACAGTCTTCTCTAGATCCTCAACCCGTTTCTCCAGACGACGAATTTCGGCGCGCCCCATATTCTGACGGTTATACGATCCACCCTGGAACAAAACAGATGACATATCTGAACCTGGGTAAGGGAAGTTAATACGGTGAATCTACGCGCCATAAAAATTGAGTATTAACTGGATACACAAGTAGTATAATGCCAATCCCTATACGTTGTATGAACTGCGGAAATATTTTGGCCGACATATGGCGCTATTATCAACGCCGTGTGAACGAATTGCGTGGCTCTCCCGGAGTAGGAAAGTCGACCCTTCTTGTTCTCGATGAAACAAAATTACCTAAGACTCCCGAAGGCCAAGTTCTTGATGAACTTGGGCTTCACCGTTATTGCTGCAGAAAGGAGTTACTTACGTATCGCGAAACATATTAGAAACTCTAGTTATTGTAGAGTATAGAATGGAATTGTTCTTCCCAGGTCTAATAACTTTATTTATTGTATGGTTAATATACTATTTTATTATCCCTAAGACACCCATATATGTGCTGGGGGGGACATGCATCGTCTTTTTATTTATTGCATATTATCACCACATGAAGTCTTTTCCGTATGAATATAATATATCAGAGACGAAGGAGATTTTAAAAGACTATGCACCCTTTATAACTCTACTATTTACTATTCTTCTTCTCAGAGTCATTCTGAGTCAGATGAAGGGTACAAGTGGTGGTGAGGCTGTTACAGCGGCCATTAATTCTGCAAAGACAGGCGCCGCTGCGGGTGTGGGTGCTATAGCGGCTGCGCTACCTCAGATGCCTCAGATGCCTCAGATGCCTGAGATGCCTCAGATGCCTCAGATGCCTCAGATGCCTCAGATGCCCAATATAGGTCTAGGTTCCCGGGCGAACAATGGCAGTCGTGGAAATAATCGAGGATATGCTAATAACGGTGGCCGCCGTAACAATATAGCGTCCAACAGTTTCAAGGAAACCTAATATTCCACATTAAAGTAGAATGGCCAAGAGTCATACCCGTAAGAAGACACGTTCAAATCGAAAACAGGCTATGGGTCTAAAGAAACTTAGAATGGCTTTTGACCATATGGATAAGTTCGTAAATCGTCTGAAGACAATGTCAAAGCACTCATTCGCCGATGCTGTTTCAGAATATAGAGCGGAATGGCATCGTGTTTTCAAGAAGGATATTTCCCCGGCAGATGTTGCATCATATCTGAAGTTCCGGTTCGGCCTCAAAGGAAAATCTGCGATGACGAGACGCACAAAGATGCGAGGCGGCGCTGTCGGTCCTCTTGCCGGTGCACCAGTTGACTATACGACCCGGGATACGGTTGGTGGTCCATATGGCACATTCCCCGCTCTGCAACAAGGCGGTATTGAGCCGCCCCAGATTGGCATCACGCAACAGTGTGCGACATGCAATGCTGCTGCTTCAACACAGAAGGGGGGTGGCTATCTCGATGTGTTTCGCCCCATATCGTCTACACCGCCTAATGGTCTACAGACATCTGATCTGTCTTGGAAGGGTATTAATCTGCCCGACGGCAACCCCGTATCTATGGGAGCGATGCGGGCCCAACCTTCGACATATATACCTGGTGCTGGCGGCGCGGCGTGGGCTTCCAGTTATGTTGGTAGTGTACCAACTTTCGCCATGTATGGTCGGCCATAAATATGAAATACTCGGATGATCTTAGAAAACAAAACAAATTATGTGCAGCACGTAAGACGTCAACGCATAATTTGTCCAGTGCGAAATAGAGTGAGATGTCAGCGTTAGACATTCCAAGACGACTTTTAGACCAGTTTTTTCAGACAACGGTATATCCATATACACATCATCATATTGATTCTTATAATCAATTCTTGGAATCGGATTTGCCTGCGATTATACGGAGCAATAATCCGATCATCATATTAAAAGATCTTATACCCGACACGACGACCTATAAATACAAGGTTGAGATCTTTATTGGTGGAAGAGATGGCACGAGTATGCGTCTAGGAACTCCGACGATCCAGCATATGGGTGGTGAGGAAGTTCGCCTACTGTTTCCGAATGAGGCGCGGCTGCGCGATCTGACATACTCAGCCGGTCTCTTTGTCGATATTCTGGTTCGCGTAACTTTTGCATCGGAGAAGGATCCCGAGGGCCAGCCGAAGGTGCGTGAGATCTTATTACCGCAATTTCCTTTGGTGGATATCCCTGTCATGCTGCACAGCAAGGCGTGCCTCTTAAACGGAAAGCCCTCCGAGTTTCTGGAAACCGTTGGAGAGTGTCCCTATGACCAGGGCGGCTATTTCATCATTGCCGGCTCAGAGAAGATCCTGATAACTCACCAGGAACAGGCCTTCAATACACTCTATATTCAGAATCAGGACGCTGATCCCCAGATCTCCACATACGCCAGTATATCTTGCTTGTCGCCCGAGACCAAGCAGGTCCGCAGGGCCACATTCGCCATTATTCGTAAGACAGAGGCACTACACGTCGGCCTGCCTTTCGTCAGAAAGTCTGTGCCGGTCTGCATTCTGTTTCGTGCTCTTGGCATAGAGTCCGACGAGGAGATTGTGCGGCAAATTCTGCCGAGCATGAATGAGGAGGAACTCAAACTCTTTGAACCCTATCTTATTGCCTCGTTCATTGATGCCTATCCTGTTCTCGACACCTATTCGGCTATCCAGTATATCAAGACACTGACAAAGGGGTTCGGTGAGGCGCACGTTCTCGATATTATACATAACCAGATGTTCACACATGTCCCCGATTCACCGGGTGCAAGAGCGGCATATCTGGGAGACTGTGTGCGCAAGATTTATCGTGTATATATGGGCATTGACAATAAGACGGACCGTGATGACATCCGAAATCAGCGGTGCCTCGTATCCGGATTCTTGACACAGACTCTGTTCCAGGGTGTCTATAAGAACTGGATGAAGGCGGTAGGTAGGGCCGTTGACGAAGAATACAACTACAATAAGAGTGTATATAGGGATGAGAGTTTCATGAATATTTTCTCCGAAAATAACGCAATCGACATTTTCAAATCTCCGAAGGTGAAGGGCACCGTGCAGACAGAAATGTTGACACGCGGCCTGATGCGCGGATTTCGGGGCAAGTGGGGCACGGGTGTCGGGAAGGACAAGGTGGGTGTCCTGCAGGCCCTCAGTCGCCTTTCTTATATCGACTTCATGAGTCACTGCCGCCGTGTTGTTCTCGAATTCGACACGTCGATGAAACTGACGGGGCCGCGCCACTTGCACACGAGTCAATATGGCTATTTCTGCACGAATGAGACACCGGGGGGTGGCAGTATCGGTATTGCCAAGAACATGAGCGTTCTGACTTCAATCAGTATCGCCACGCCGATGAACGAATTCCTGACCTGGATGTTCAACAGGGCTTTCATCATGCCGGTAATGGAGACGAGCGGGAAACTGCGGGCGATGGCCGTGGCAGTGTATATAAATAATGGTCTGGTCGGCTATACCTTGTCGGCGAATGAATTGACACGCACGGTCAAACTCTTGAAATGGACCGGCTGCCTGTCTTCATCGGCTGGCGTGGCCTTTTTTATCCGTGACCGGCGGATTCTGATAAATCTGGACGAGGGGCGACCGGGGCGACCGCTTCTCCACATGGAGCCGTGGGGATCTGCGAGATATCCGAAAGATAAACTTGCGGCTACTGGGACCATTTGGCGGGACATGGTGATGGGAAGCCTGCCTCAGGCGAAGGACCACGGGCTCTCTTGGGTCGGCTTCATCGATCCACTCAAGGAGCGCGGAGGGGCGACCATGGCCGAGTATATAGAGTATCTTACACCGTATTCGAGTTTGATCGAGTATGTGGACCCGTATGAGCATAATGAGAGTCTGGTCGTGAATTATGTTGACCAAGTGGAGACCAATACGACTCATGTGGAGATACATCCGTCTACGATCATGAGTGCCATTACGAGTCTGATCCCCTTTTCGCACCACAATCAGTCTGTGCGCAACCAATTGGGTGACTCGCAGTCGAAACAGGGCATCTCGGTCTACGCGACGAATGCGGCCATGCGCTACGATAATCAGGCAAGTATCTTGACAAACGGCTCGCCGCCCTTGGTGCGGACCCTCTATTACGATTATTTGGGGCAGGGTCGTATGCCGTATGGGACCAATATCATTCTGGGTATGGGGATGTTTGCGGGCTATAACCAGGAAGACGGCATTGTCATCAACCACGACGCATTGCAGAGGGGTTTATTTAATACGATACACTACCGGTCCTATAAAGTGTTCGAGGAGGATGATGATGTGGCGAAGATCAAGACCCGTATCGCGAATCCAGCGTCGATACCGTTGTGGACGGACATGAAGCCGGGTATGGACTATTCGAAGTTGGACGACGCGGGGATCGTGAAAGTGGGCTCGTATATCGACGAGAATACGGTAATCGTGGGCCGCGTAATGGAAGCCTCGAATGGCAAATATACGGATGCCTCTGAATCAGGACAGGTATGGACACATGGGCGTGTAGAGTCGGTTGTAGTGTTAGTGAATAATAAGGGACTGCGGACCGTCAAAGTGCGGTGCGTAGAATACAGAATGCCGGAGTTGGGTGACAAATTCTCGAATCGTCATGGACAGAAGGGTACCATTGGTATGGTTGTCAGATCGCATGACTTGCCGCGGACGAAGGACGGGATTGTGCCCGACATGATCATGAATACACATGCAATTCCGTCGCGTATGACGATCGGCCACGTGATTGAGATGGTGATGGGAAAGATTGCTGCGAACGTGGGCGCGATAGCCGACGGAACGGCCTTCACGGATGATGGGCGCTTGACGAAACAGATGAATAGCGCTCTTGAGCAACTCGGATTCGAGAAGTTCGGCAATGAAATCATGTATGACGGGACTTCGGGGAAACAGCACAGTGTCGATATGTTTATTGGACCAATCTTCTCGATGCGGCTCAAACATATGGTGGAGGACAAGTGGAATGCTCGCGGGAAGGGACGACGGGAGCAGCGTACGCATCAGCCGACGGGGGGTCGCGGGGCACAGGGTGGTCTGCGTATTGGCGAGATGGAACGCGATGCGATTGTGGGTCACGGAATCAGCGCCTTTGTCAATGAGTCTTATATGGCGCGGTCGGATGGTGTGAGTTTCCGGATATGTAAGGGTTGCGGGACAATACCGATCGAGAATCCGAAGACTGGTCTTTTTGTGTGCCCTCTATGCACGGGGCCGGTGAACTACATTGGATCTCGAGCGGATGATCTGGAACTCATACCACCGATACGGAAGACGATGGTGGCCCCCGTGATCGTCGAGATGCCTTATTCGTTCAAGGTGTTATGTCAAGAGTTGGAAACTTATATGAATATTGGTCTACGGATCATGACGGAGAAGGACATGCTGACCTTGGATGGGTTGGGGAAGGCCGATTTGCCGGAAATTGAGGTCACGGGATCGGGCATAGGTGAGGGTGCAGTTGTGCCGGCCTTGGTCTTGCCTGAGGCACGGGTTCCGGAATATAAGGAGGTGAAGGAGGGGCCACTGGATGCATCCCCGGAACTGTTGATGAAGTTGGGGGCTCTGCCGAAAGAGACGCCGATGGTGAGCGAGGGCTTGGATGTCGTGGTGGATGGCAGCGGGTTGCAGCAGTCTATTAATGCTGCGGCGGCTGCGGCGGCGACGATTTCTGGTGCGATGCCTGGAGTTGTTCCGGGGTCTCTAGTTCAAAC
>Ga0209596_1004424_pt1 | contig 10730 bp, 7 predicted proteins | sample M_130807_MF_Meta_FD_187314 | JGI IMG/M metagenome (GOLD analysis project Ga0209596, IMG submission 187314) | Freshwater microbial communities from Lake Montjoie, Canada to study carbon cycling - M_130807_MF_MetaG (SPAdes) (version 2) | ecosystem: Environmental > Aquatic > Freshwater > Lake...
GTCTGATTCGGCGACACCGATGGCGCCAACGGAGCTCGTGCGGAAGAAGCCATCGGAGATGTTTTTCCAGCTATGGCCGGCGTCGTCGGTTTTCCAGAGACCGCCGCCCGTGTAGCCGGCGTAGTAGACGTAGGGTTGGCCGGTGACGCCGGCGATGGCGTCGGCGCGTCCACCGCGGAAGGGGCCGATGTTGCGCCACTGGAGGGTCTTGAGCAGCGACGAGTCGGCGGTGGCGGCGGCCGTGGCGGCCGTGGCGGCCGCCGCGGTGGGTGCTTGGGCGGGGAGGGTGGTGGCGGTGCCGAGGGCGAGGGCAGTGCAGGCGAGTGCCGCTGCGAGAGTTCGGAATGCGCGCGTATGCATTATCAGGGGGCGGAATGGGGCGACGTGAGCAGAAGTCATGGAGAGAAGTTACGCGTGTTGGAGGGCTGGGGGAACGGTGGCGGATGGGGGGAATACGACAGCGCCAGCCGCGAGGTGCGGCTGGCGCTGTGGCACTTGCTTCCGTTCGCAGCGCTCGAGATCACGGTGCGCTAGCGCGGCCCGTACTTGTTGTCGCCCTGCGTGCCTTCCTCACAAAACCAGATCGTCAGTGGGATTGCTCCGATAATTGTAAGGACAATCGCATACCACCAGCCCGAGCGATTCGTGTCATGCAGGCGGCGCACTGTGACTGCGAGTCCAGGAAGCGCTAGTCCTAGGATGCAGAGCCAGTAGAGACCGCTCTGCACGAGTGAGCCCGCGCCGAACAAAAAGATCGAGACAATGCTGACCCCTAAGTCCGCAAGGAACGAAAAGAGGCTCCAGTACCAGAACTCCGCACGGCTCGCCCGCCCCTCGAACGCCGCATACTTCGAAAAGCACGCGCGAACGGCATCGCCGAAGCCGATCGGGCCGCTGGGCTGCGCCGTGAGTTTCGGCGTGGGTGCTTCCGGTTGAACGGACGGGCTTGTCATGGGTGCGCTCCAGCTGTCAGCGATTGAGTCGTGGGGACCGGGATTACCCTCGAGAATGCGTCTACGCTAAAGGTGACAGTGTGTACTGAGAAGGCGCCAGCCACAGGATGTGGCCAGCGCCTTCGTCATTCATGGGTCGTACGGGTCGCGCTTAGGTGCAGCGGAGAACCTTCACGGCGTAGCCGGTATTGGGCGGCGCAGCCGGGTTCATGGTCGACATCGTGCAGGTCACGCCGGCCGGGAGATCCTCCACCCGCTTAAAGACGCCCTTGTAGCACGACACCGAGTACACGTACGGAGCTTTCACGTTCAGCGGATTCCAGTGAGACGTCTTGACACCAGTGCGCGAATCGGTGAACTCGATTTCTGTCCTCGAGAGCGCGCGTGGGTTTGTCACCGTCTGCGTCGCGGTACCACTGGGAATCACGCACTCCATCGATCCGGGAATCTTAATCATCGCTCCCGCAGTGTCGCTGAGCGCCTTCGCCTGCGCCTGCGCCGGCCGGGCGGCCAGTCCGAGTGTGAGCACCGCGAGCAACACAATCTTCGCTTGCATCGTTGACTCCTTGCCGAGAGGTGAGATGGCTGAGTTCGTAACACCGCCAGAATATACGGCGTTCTCGTATCGGTTTGCAAAGCCCATGCATATAATGTGACGCCCCCGATACGCCGAAGCATGCATACAATGCTGAAACACCGCTGTGACGCACATCACTAACTGTCGTATTGTGCGACAGGGGAAAATGTCGTACTTTTGATGTGCCACCCTACTTACGAGGTACCTCATGCACCGTGCACTTCGTCTGACCCTTCGCGCCGCCATGGCTATGGCCGCCGTGTTCGTCGCCGCTCCCGCCGCCATGGCGCAGATCCCCGGCATGCCGCTCTATACCAACCCGCGTTACGGCTCTGGCATCCGCGTGCACGCAGACGTGGGCGGTTCGTCAGAAAAAATGATCGGTAATCGGGTGATACAGGGTGGTGTCTCGCTGGCACTCGGACCGGTGGGCTTCAGTGCGAGCGCGGGGGAAACCTCGGAAAACCTGTCCTCCATCAGCACCTGCTCCTCGCATCCGTCCGCCGATTGCAGCCGTAATAAAATCAGCGCGTCGGCGCTCGGGCAGTTTCGCGTCATCGGCGATGGCAACTCGTTCCTCACTGTCGCGCTCTTTGGCGGAGTCGCCACGGATCTCTCGATGACGGATGCGATTAACTGCTCAACGTACACGGGCATCTCGGCCACGGTCTGCAATATCGACAAGAAGAACAACTCGGCGAAGCGCCTGACGATTCCGGTTGGTGCCTCGTTGTCGGCGCACATTCCGCTGTTGATCACCAGCCTGAACGTCTGGGCCGCACCCCGCTATAGCTTCAATACGATGATGAACTGCCCGGACGGCGCCAACTGCGGCGGCAACGGCGGCGACGTGCGCGTTGCGGTCGGGGCTGACATGCCGATTCTTGGTCTGTTCGCCATTCGTGCCGCGTACGACATGGGCAAGATTGGTGGCCAGAACGCCAACTTCTGGGGCCTCGGCGGCTCGATCGGCTTCGGCGGCGTGCACTAGTCGCACCGCAGAAACACGATTACACGAAAGACGGCAGGACAACGGGCGCTCGAACTTCTTGAGCGCCCGTTGTGTTTTTTCCCGGCCGCTGGTGATACTCACGGCTGCTCCTTCATCCCAGGAGATACGATGCGCGTTGGTCCTGCTCGACCGTTGATGCTCGGTGCGACACTCGCTGCGGCACTCGTTGTTGTGGTGGCCTGTGGCGGCGCGGCCCCGACCAATGCCAGCAACTCAAACACGAACGGTACCGGCGGCACGCAGCTGCCTGGCATCGCCGAGTGTAAGCTGCCGACGACTGGGTCAGGTCGCGGGGTGTATCTCGGAATTCCGCGTCGGCCGAACGGGCTCAAGACGATCGGAACGGTGAATGTTGGTGTCGCGATGGTCGACTTTTCCGATGCCGTGGCCAACAAGACACCTCAAGCGGCGTTCGATATGATCTCCCCAAGGGCCGTGGATTTCTTCACCGCGGCGTCATACGGGCAGATGAATTTGGTGCTGACGCCCACGCTGCGGTGGGACCGTATGAGCAAGGCGTCGACCGGCTATAGCATGACGCGCGCGACCATCTCGTTCGCCAGTCAAAAGGCCTACGCGACCGAGGCACTGACCCTCGCCTCGCGCACATTGGATTTCTCCAATGCGGACGCCTTCTTGGTGCTCACCACACCCAATGCGTCTGTGATTGATCTTGGGCCGACATTCACCGCGAATGCAGGCGACGGGATCACCATGAGCGGCCGCGCTATGGAGAGCGGGGTGACGTCGGGGTACGATCTCAATTTCTGGGGTCCGTACTGGCTGAACCACGAAATGGGACACGCGGCAGGGCTCGTGGATTTGATCGATTTCAATCCGGGGACGCTGCACCGTGACCACTGGACCGGCACCTTCAGCATCATGACCGAGATCAACGCCTTGGCGCCGATGTATTTCGCGTGGGAGGCCTGGCAGAGCGGCTGGATCGCCGACTCGCAGATCACCTGTGCGCCGGCGGCGGCGACCACGACGGTGACACTCACGCCGATCGAAGATGCGGGTGGAATGAAGGCGGTCATCATTCCCACCGGAAAGTACTCGGCGATTGTCGTTGAAAGCCGACGCGCGAAGGGACTCGACTATCAGCTCGGGGCCGGTGGACCGCTCGTGTACCTGGTGAACACGGATATCGGTACGCAGAATCCCAACGGGCTTGGGCTGATCAAGATTCTTCCGCTCGACGATGCGGACTACACCAAGGTCAGGAAGCTGCTCACTCCTGATCAGAGTGTCACCTACGCCGGCGTGACGGTGAAGTTTCAGTCACTCACCGGTGGGAACGACGTGATTGCGGTGACGCGGCCGTAAGGGGTTCCGTGTTGGTGGGTTGCACAAGTGGCCGGCGCATGATCTGCGCCGGCCACTTTGCATAGCAGTCGCTTACGGAATCGTCGGAGGATTCGTCGTCAGCAACTTGGTAATGCGATACAAGAACTCTTGGCCCTCGAAGAACGACTTGATCCCCATGCGTTCGTCGCGACCGTGGGCGCGCGCGTCGACTGAGGGATCACTGAAGAGCCCCGACACACCGTAGGCGGGGACGCCGAGTGTGAGGAAGAAGCGCGAGTCGTTGGCGCCGGTGGACATGGTGGGGATGATCGGGATGTTCCCGAACAGTTCTTTGGTGACCTGCGCGACTGGCTGCGAGATCTCGGCGGAGAGCGATGCGGCCGGCGAGTTGGCGCGCTGTGATTTCACGAGCACTTTGACGGAGGTGTCGCCGATCGCTGTTTCGAGCGCGCGGCGGACGTCTTCGGGCGCATCGGTGGGATACATGCGGCAGTTGATGTTTGCTTCCGCAAGCTGGGGCAGGGCGTTGGTGGCATGCCCGCCGGAGAGCATTGTGGCGACGCAGGTGGTGCGGAGCATGGAGCTGTACTTCTCGTTGGCAGCGATGATTGCAGCGGCGGCGGCGTCGGCTGGGTTGGCGACGAGCGCCTGCATGGCGCGCCCCATGGCCGGTGTTTCCTGCTTGGCCGTTTCGGTGAAGAACTGCCGCGTGACGTCGCTCATGCGCACGGGGAAGTGGTAGCGTCCCACTTTGGAGAGGGCGTCGGCGAGGGAGGTGATGGCGTTGTCGTCGCGCGGCACCGAGGAGTGGCCGCCGCGGTTGGTAACGTGCAGGGTGAAGTTGGCGACCACTTTTTGCGCGAGCTGGATTGTATTGAAGAGCGGCTGTCCGTTGCGCAGCACGCCGCCGCCGCCTTCGTTGATTACGATCCCCGCGTCGACGAGCTCGCGATGGTTGGTGACCAGCCAGTCGACGCCGTTGAAGGGGCCGCTTTCTTCGTCACTTGTGAGGGCCACAATGATGTCGCGGTCCGGGCGCCATCCTTCGGCCTTCATGCGCAGGAGATTCGCCACGAAGATTGCTGCCATGGCTTTATCGTCGGCCACGCCGCGGGCGTAGTAGTAGCCCTCTTTCTCGGTAAAGACGAAGGGGTCGAGGTCTGGGGACCAGTCGGCCTTGAGCGCTTCGACCACGTCTAGGTGGGCGAGGAGTAGGAGCGGCTTGCGACCGGCGGGGTTCTTGCCGCGGAGGCGGGCGACCACGTTGTGGCGCTCGGGGCGGGGGCCGCCGATAAAAATATCAGAGTCGGGGATCCCTGCGGCGCGGAAGCGCTTGGCCATGGCCAGGGCGCCATTGGTGATGTTGCCGGTGGAGACCGAGGTGTTGATCTCGACCAGTTCCTTGAGGACGCCGCGTGCGACTTCCTGGGTGGGGGAGAGCTTGCCTAGGGTGAAGACCGGGGTGGTGGCGGGTTTTGCTTGGGCGCCGAGCACTGCGGGGAGCAGGGCGGCGATCGCGAGGGTGCGCATCGCGAGGCGGGTGGGGAGGAAGGTCATGGTGTGGATAATACGAGGTTCGGAGCGTGGAGGCGAGCGGAGGCGAGCGGAGGCGAGCGGAGGCGAGCGGAGGCGAGCGGAGGCGAGCGGAGGCGAGCGGTGTTGGCGGGGGAGTTACGCGTGAACCGGCGGCTAGACTCTCGGAGTACGGCGCGATAGATTATTCAGACTGTCCGCGAGGTGGAGTAGTTGCGGCGGACGGGACGTAGCGCAGCCCGGTAGCGCACCTGAATGGGGTTCAGGGGGTCGCGGGTTCGAATCCCGCCGTCCCGACTTGTGTAAGGCGATGTAGGGTATGGAGATGCGAAAGCGGCCCGCCGATTGAATCGGTGGGCCGCTTTTTGTGGTACCCCACCGTGCCATCCGCTCACGCGCATTTGGACTTGCTCATAAAGTGAGAACCTTCACTTCTTCGACGCGCACCTTTATCGGGCCCAGGACCGTTGGGACGGCCAAGATACCGACTTCTCAAACTTCATCGATCAAAAGATTGGCGAGGTATTCATCTCGTGGTAAAAACGGTGCCATATCTTCGAGTGGGCGAGAACTCATGGAACCATCAGGGTTCACGCGAGAAGAGACTGCTGGAACGATTGGCTGATCCGGAGGAGTCATAATTTCGAGGACGTATGGCCCATCATATTCAATCGCTTTTTGTATGGCGCCATCGAGTCCGGCAACGTCGCTCACCCGCGCGGCAGGGAGTCCGTAGGCTGCGCAGAGCTTGAGGGTGTCTGGCATGGTCACCCCAGAGCGGGGGCCTTCGCCGATGTAGCGTCCTTCAAAGTACTTCTTTTGTGAGGCACGGATCGACAAATAGCCGTCATTGTTCAAGATGAACAATTTGACCGGCAGCTTGTAGTGCACGATGGTCTGCAGTTCCTGAATGTTCAGCTGCAGGGAGCCATCTCCGGTAATGGCCAGCACTCGCTGATCGCCCAGTGCCGCTGATACACCAATGGCTGCGGGGACGCTGTATCCCATGGCTGCCATCGCGCTGGAGGGGATGTATCTCTGGTTGTTGTGCCGCAGGATCAGACCCTGGGATCCCGCAAAAAGAGCGGAACCTCCATCGGTAATGAAGGCGTCCCCCGCTCGGGCCAAGGCCGAAAGACGGTCCATGAAAGTATAGACGTTAATGGCTCCGGCGGTCTTGGCGTACTCAGGCAAGCAGACGGGGTACTTTCTCTTCCATGCCACACATTTCTGCAACCACGGGGCGCTGATACTCCTGAATTTAGAGTCGCGCAGTCGTATGAGTAGCGCTTGCAACGCTGCCTTGGCATCGGATTCGATGAGGTGATCAATTTGGATTGTTCGCTTGCGGTGAGAGGTCAGATCGATGTCAATAACGACCTTTGTTGCCCCCCGCGCGAATTGTTCGTACTCGTAACCGACCACTGAAATGTGCAAACTTGTCCCTATTGCCAGGACGAGGTCAGAGTTCTGCATGGTGAAATTCGCGGGGCGGTCGCCCTTCACGCCGGCCTTGCCGATGTAAATATCCAGATCGTGGCGTAAGTTATCGATGCCCAAGTAGGGCGTCACCACAGGAACGTTGAACTCAACTGCAAGTGTCTGAAGCAGGTGTTGGGCGCCGGCTAGACGAATACCGCGCCCTGCAATGATCACGGGCCGCTCGGCTTTCATGAACAGATCACGCAGTTCATCAAGCACGGCGTCGCTTGCGGAAGGAGGCTGCTCTACCGTCGTATAGGCAGGCAAGTTCTCCGGATCGATCTTGGCCGATTGCACATCCATCGGGATGTCGATCCAAACTGGGCCTGGACGGCCGCTCTTAGCAATACTGACGGCCTTCTCAAGTTCGTAGCGAACCATTTCAGGTTCAGTTAGATGGACGGCATACTTGCACAGGCTAGAGACCACAGGAATGATGTCTAGCTCTTGCACACCAAACTGACGCAATCCCATTACGTCTTCATTGTGCGTGCAAGCAGAGCGCTTGACCTGACCAGAGATGAAGAGGCAGGGCACAGTATCCTGCCAAGCGCCACCCAGGCCCGTAAGAGCGTTTAGTGCAGCTGGCCCCGTCGAGAAATAGCCGACTCCGAAGTTCTCGTTCGTTCTCGCGTAGGCTTCGAGAGCCATGGACGCGGACTGTTCATGGTGTACGCAGATCGCTCGTAGCTTTGGGTTGCAAGCCACGCCATCCGTCAGGTGCATGTTGCCCGCCCCGGACAGCATGAAGATGTCTTTCAGTCCTAAGCGGTCGCTGATAAACTGGGCGATGTAGTCAGCTACACGGATCATGGTTTCTCTATTTTCACGATTGCCGCTACGCTTCACACATGCGCTCTAACGCCCTCTGTATATTTTCTTCCAACACCCCATACGCGCTCGGCGCGCGATCGAGCGGTCCCACCCAATAGATCCGCGCGCCACGCTGCGACTGCAACGCCGGCGGCACACCGACTAACGGCCGACGTGCTCCACCGGTGAGTCGTAGCTCGTACCCCGCGGCCGCCGAGCAGAGCGTGCCGTCCGTGGCTGCTAGGCCGTCGGCGCTGCGGACCGCGAAGTGGGACACGGCAATGCCGCAGCCCGGACCTGCAGGCGTCAGCGCACCGCTGCGATCATCCCGAACGCCCCACACGGTGATCTCGAGCCCCTGTGCCGCGCTCAGCCCACTTGGGATGGCTTCGCGCACGTCACACACGCCGCCCTCGTGGCGCAGCACCAGGCGAACCATTGGCTCGCTGCCAGTGACCGAGAGCACGCCGCGCAGCGAATCCGAGGCCAGCGGTGCCACGCGCGCCTCCACCTTCGGCGTCGCCTGTCTGCAGGCAGCGATCGATGCCACCAAGAGCAACGTGCGCCAAGACACATGCATCACGCGGTTCACGGCAACCGCGCGATCGCGATCCGCAACGTCGCCGCCGGCGCGCCGCCGCCGAATGCGCGGAGATCTAACACCTGTGCCGCCGACATCGTGCCGCTGAACCGGAAGTACGCCGCCGCGCCGCCACGAATACCGACCTGCGATGCCGTGAAGGCGCCGAATGATCCTGTCGCTGGCACAAGCGGGAAGGGGAGAGTGAACCGCGTTCTCCAGGTCGGATCGGCGCTCAGCTGGATATAGATCTCGCGCGTGTTCCAGGTCGGGATCTTCAGATCCGCGCTCGAGGAGATAAGCCCGGGGAAGTCGTCCGTATACAGCGCGAGACTCCATCCGCCGATCATTTGATCAATGGAGACACCGGCGGCGTTTGCGAGACTGGTCACGCCGGTGGTGGTGGCGCTTGTGACCGTGGTGAAGAAGTTCGCTTCGGAACTCGCCCAGCGGTCGGCTGCGTACCGCGTGAACGACCACACCGTCTGGTAGAACACGCTGCCCGACTGCCCCGTGCCATCACCGAACAGCGACCAGTTCCAAGGTTCCAGCAACTTGGGGAGCAGCTCGTTGAACTGCCGCCGCAGGCCGTACGTCGGGCGGTGCGTCGCGTCGCCGGCGAGGCAGGCGGCATCGCTCGGATTAAAATCGCAGTAGATGCCGTTGGTGCTGGAGCTGCCCCACGCGGTGTTTGCCTTCCACGCGACTTTGTGGATGTAGGGACGCACCCAGAGCTCTTCAGCCTGGCGCGCGAGCCCTTCTTCGAGCCAAGACTCCTCAAAGGATGGCGCGTTGTTGGCCACGCGCGCTGCGGTCGAGGCGATGTGCTTCACCTCGTGCACCACCGTGCGCCCAATAAAGCTGAACCAACCGTCGGCGTACCGCGAGTCGTTAGGGCTGCTCCCCGCGAGCGTTGGCACCATGGCGTAGAAGTACTCGCCAAAGTTGCTGGCCGCGACGCTCGCGGCGGCGGTGCGCGGATACTGGTCACACGGGTTTACGAATGCCGCGGCGCTCGGATTGTCCGTGTTGATCCGTTGCGTGAAGATCATGTTCAGCTTGCCGTCGGCATCGGTGCGCGCATCGCGCAGCAGTGGGTCGCCGAAATTCGTCTTGACAACGTCGTACTGCTCAGCGTCGAACAGTTGCCCGATCCGCTGGTAGTAGGTCGCAAGGTTCGCGTCGGTAAATGACTGACGCGTGTTCGTCGTGTCCTCCCAAATAACCGCCTTAGTGCCAACGTAGATCGCCTTGGCCCCAATGCGCTTGGTCGTGTCGCTACAGGTGTAGTTGTAGAAGAACTGACGGCTGTCGCCGAGTGCGTTTGAGAGGCGCAGTGACGACGCTCGGGCGGGGGTGGTCGGCGCGCGGTAGCCTGAGGCTCGCATCTGCTGATAGAGCGCACGTCCCGCTTCGAGACGGGTGATGTGTTCCCGATCACTCGCTGAGCCTGACGCGCCAGCGGCGGCGCTGTTACCCATGAATCCGGAGCTACCCGCGGTCAACGACCGGATGAGTTGCGGTGCAATGGTCAGGCGGGAGGGCTGGGCGAGCAATGCGCTCATTGGGGCCGGCGCCGAAGGCACCGGGTTGCCGCGGAGCTCAGCGTCAGAGAGCGTATTCTGCGAGGTCGCGTCGCTAAAGACCGTGACGAGGTAATGCGCGCTGCCGTTGGCGTTCGGCAACTCGTTGCACGCACTTTCGGCCGCACTGGTGAGCACAATCGCCTGACCCACCGACAAGGTGCGTACCGTGCCGGCCACCGTGGCGTTGACCGCCGCGCTGTTGATGTTGTTGTTGGTGACCACCACGGGGAGTGTGCCGCTGGCGATGCAGGGAACGGTCGCGACGAGCTGGTTTGCAGAGGCGCTGGTAATGGTGGTGACCACGCCGCCGATGCGTACGGTGTTCGTGGCAATGGTTGCGCCGAAGCCTGCGCCCGTGATCGTCATGGAGGCGCCCGGCACGAGCGTTGCCGGCGTGACGGAGGTGATGATCGCGCCGTTGGCCACGGTAATGGCCGCGGTCCCGGTTTTCCCTTCGCTGGTGGCGGTGATGGTCACCGTGCCGATCGCGACACCGGTCACGAGCCCCGTTGCGCTCACGGTGGCCTTGGCCGGGTCTGAGGTGGTCCAGGTGATGGACCGTCCGGTGAGGACGTTATTGCCGGCGTCAATGGTTGACGCGGCGAGTTGTTGTGTGCCAGCGACAATCACGGCGGCAACGGACGGCGTCACCACAACCGCTGCAATCGGGATCGGCGTGACGGTGAGCGTTGCTTGGCCTGTTTTGCCCGAGGCGGTCGCTGTGATTGACGTCGTCCCAACGGCAAGGGCGGTAACAACACCGCCTGCGCTGACGCTCGCGACGTTCGGTGCCGATGAACTCCAGGTGACCGTGCCGGTGGCGATTGAGCCCCCCTTCTGGTCCAGCCCCGCCGCGGTCGCGGCCGCGGGCTCACCCACGTGC
>Ga0209596_1004427_pt1 | contig 10727 bp, 6 predicted proteins | sample M_130807_MF_Meta_FD_187314 | JGI IMG/M metagenome (GOLD analysis project Ga0209596, IMG submission 187314) | Freshwater microbial communities from Lake Montjoie, Canada to study carbon cycling - M_130807_MF_MetaG (SPAdes) (version 2) | ecosystem: Environmental > Aquatic > Freshwater > Lake...
GAAGGCAGGGAAGTCGGATTGACGTGAAGACATGCAACCTGTTCGCATAGAACTGGTTGCGTGTAAAGTAAATAAACTCCTCTGCGCGTTAGTTTTACGCACTAACTGAGCGCCATTAGGTGCAGACTCGGAGTCTTCCTGCGCCAGACGACGAAGGAAACCGCCCACCTCCTTGTTCAGTTTGCTCGTGACGCTTTTGCCGGTATCCTGTCCTTCGCAGACGACAAACGCCTCCCAATACGTACTGCCGGTCAGGTTCCTGCTCGAGCAGATGACCCGGATCAATCCGCGCAATTTGTCGGAGCCGATTCTTTTTCTTGGGAGGTAGCAAGTCACCCACACTTTCGGATGAAAACATCCTTCCGGGAGGCTCACGTCGCGGACGATCCGATCGTACAGGAGCGTGGCCCGGCTGACGATGTGGGGTCCCGTGATTTTGCCGCGGCTGACGAACACACGTACGCGATCCGCCAGCCGGGTAATGGCGTGAAGCGAATCGATCCGTGTGGGCGATGATTTGTCCGATTCCGATTCCTCCTCTGCATCCACGAGGGCCAGCAGTGCGGCGGTCAGCGGCACAAAATCCAGGCTGAAGGTTGTGCCCACAGCGGCCTCCAACCGGTAGCCGGATGGTGGCCGGAGCAGGTCGAGAAAATTGCGGCGTTCGTCGGCCTTGAACATCAGGGTTTCGCCTTTAGTCCCTGCAGGATGTCACTGACGAAGATCCTGCCCATCTTGGCGCGGTAATCGTACCCAAAGCGGAGCGCGGAAGAACCATCCCTCATTGCATCGATTTCAGCCGGTTTTGGCGGCTTCCAGCGCTTGAGGTATTCAGGGAATCTGAGCCGGGACTTGGTGGGTCTGGTGACTCGCTCGCGATGGCGGATCAATTTCTCCGCTTCCTCGCTTTCAAACATCTCCTCAGCCGAGGTGGCGTGCTTGTTCATCTCGAACCATCGCTTGATGAAAAGTGTCTCGCCGGGTTTGCGGATCGCCTTCATTGCCCCCGCGATCGTGACGAAGGAATCGACCTGCCAGCCTGCCAGTTCCTCACGGGTTACCGTCCACCAATGTGCAAAGGCCCCAGCAAAATCGCACTCGGATTCAGTAATCCCGGATTTCTTCCGCTCACGCTGCAGGAGATGCCAGTATTGGAGGGTGGCGCCACGCGCAAACATGCTGAACCGGCGCGCGTGATCAACGTGCCCGGCCAGTGCCTCCGGCGGAGAGACATCCCAGGGAAAGTCAAAGTCGGTATCATCCCCGCGTTTCAGGAGATCGCTGATGAGCGAAGGCTGCCCATCGCTTTCCGCCATGGCGCAGTATTTGTCCTTCAGGTAGCGGGCTTCGCTTCTCGTAAGGGAAAAGTTCAGGGATTCGGGCAGCTTCCCGTCGCGAATGGCTACCGAACGCCCGTCGGCAATCATGTCGCAAAGGGTCTTGTCCCAATTTCGGCGCTCCGCGTGACTGACATGGGAAAGCCCATCGTCGTCCGTCTCAGCTTTCATGGCCGAGTAGAGATCCGCCAGATGGTCATGGTAATAGGCCAGCCCGGAATTCGGGTTCAGGAAAATGCCGAGCCTTCGAATGGCATTCCAGTAGATGCTGGAGGGATAGCGCTTGAGCGCTTCCTTGGAGACATCCCCAATGACGTCTTTGATTACCTCCTTGCGCAATGACTCGCGCAGTTCGTTCTCCATCTGGGTGAGCCTTCGTGCGGCGGCCTGTCCGGAAAGCTTCTCCCTTTCAATCTGAAGGAAAAGCGCCGGAAGGAAGACCAGGTACCGTGTCCGGGTCATGATGGTGTTGGTGGCTGGAAAGAACAATTCGGCGAATGCATCCCGGATGATGCCAAACCCGAGTTCATCAAGCGTGTTCTCTGCCTGAAATTGGGCCAGGTATTCCTTTGCACGGCGCTGCTCGTCCTCCCCGAGCGAGACCCAGCCAAGGCAGCTCTCTTCGTTTGTTTTGCTCATGCAACTGACTTCCCTTCGCGCCCGCTGAACAACTCCCAGAGCCGCACCATTGCGAGTGTATCCAGCCGGCAGTAGGCGAGGAGTTGCCGCTCGATCTCACTTTTGCGCTCCGCCGTGGTGCCGGGCTGAATTGCTTCACTGAATGCATCCATGGCCGCTCCGCCATGCTGCACACCCTCGAGTGCCTCGTAGCTCAGATCAGGAATTGCGGCGGGCAGCACGGCTTTGATGCTCCAGCTTCCCTGTTGGCTGTGGTGGTAGTAGCGGTTGCGGGCGATGGGCAGGAGATCGACCACCCGTTCGTTGATGGCGAGCAGCGATTTGGCAAATTTCGGGAAACGCCCGGCCAGCTCGCGAATCCGCGCCGTCTCAAAGCCGGCAAAATAAACGAACACCGGCCCCTTCTTGCCGCAGGCGGCGATCAATGCCTTGGCGAGCGGCTCGGATGGATCATCGCCGGAGAGGTCGAGGAATTCGGTTTGTGAAAGTTTCCCGGACTTGGCGACCGTGTGGACGCTGAACTGGAAAACGATCTGCTGGTAGGGACGCGTTCCTTTCCAGACCGGCACTGCCAACTGGACGGTCTCGAAGTCGAGGAAGTAGGCGGGGAACCCGTGATCGGCAAGATCCGCCGCCGCACCTTCGGCATCGAAGCGCACTGTCTTTGCAAGCGTGTGTTCCTTAACCATGCGCTGGGTCTCGTTGAGGAGTTCATCGGCCGCGTCTCGCAGTTCGGTCACGCCCTGTTCGGAAAGTTGAGCGCGCTGCATGGGAGAGAGCCGGGGCAGCCAGTCGACCGGATGTTCCGGCTGAGGAATGCCTTGGTTGCAGTGGTTGGAAAATGGGCAGTCAAACGGGTCATGGCACTGCTCGCCGATGGCGATTTCGGGCTCCTTGGAGAGAGCCACGATCTTCTGGGCGTCGGCGATCCACCCTTTGACTTCTTCGGTCCGCGCAAAAGTTTCCTCGGTGAGATCTTCCTCCTTGAGCAGACCCCGATAATCCTCATCGCCCGGATAGACCCAGGAGGTGTCGATGTGCGCCAGCGCGACCGATTTCAGCGGCACCCCGGCGGCCTGCGCCACGAATGTCTGCACGGCGATGTCCTCCCGGTGATAATCCTGAACGCTGGTGGAGGATTTCACCTCGACCATCCTCCAGACCGTCTGGCCGTTCTTCCGGACCGGCAGCAGCACATCGGCAAGAGCCATGGCACCCTTCACCCTGAACGCAGCCTCAAAAACCGGCTCGCGGGAATTCGCCACCAACTCCGCGGTGCGCGCGTATGCGCCGTCGAAGCCCTCGGTCTTGAAATCAATGAGCGCTCCCTTTCCCTCGGGATCGTAGATGCGTCTGGCGATGTCACCGACCTGGTAGCCCACCTGGAATCTCGCCTCGGTCTCGGGTGAAACCTCGCGCAGGTCAGGCCGGTGCACTTCCAGCCAGAGCCGCTTCGGACATTGGCGGAAGGCGATGAGTTTGGATTTGGAGAGCGTGCGCATGAAAATTTATGGATGCCGGAATTGAGTGATGCACGAACTCTAGGACGAGAGGACGGACATTTGCGGTCTCACCCCATCCCGACGCGCACCGCCCTCGTCATGTGGCTGCCAGAATGGCCTCCGCAGAGCGCCGAATCCTCCGCTTGAGTTCCGCAGGCTCCAGCACGCGGGCGTGCGCCCCCCAGCTCAATATCCAGCGTTCAATCTCCTCCAAGCTGCCGAGTTCCAGCCGCAGCTCAATCGTCCCGCCGGGGAGCTGCTTGATTTTCTGCGAGGGGTGCCAGTTTCGTTCGCTCACCAAGCGCGCGGCAAAATCGTCAAACTCCAGACGCACCTTGAAACGGCCATTCGTGGAGAACACGCCGAGGCTCTCGCTCAGATGTTTGGTGATGGAAAAATCCGGCGGCCTGCTAAAACGCATCCGCGTGTTCTGCACCTTCCGCATCCGCGAGAGCACGAAGGTGCGCAGTTGCGAGCGGACGAGGTCGTGGGCGAAAAGATACCACTGCTGGTCGATGCACGCGAGATGGTAGGGCTGCACACGCCTCGCCTCGAAACCCGAACTGCCCAGTTTTCGATATTCAAAGGCGAGCTCATGAGATTTGAGCACGGCGTTGCTGACCGTCTCGAACAGTTCGAGATCCGCGGCGGTGCTCCCGATGCCGCGGAAGGAAATCGAGGATTCGATCCCGTCCCACTGGAAGGAAACCTTGTCCTTCAAGCCGTCGGCAATTTTTTCAAAGGCGGCCTTGAGCGGCTTTTCAAATGAGGTGCCGCGATACTGCGCGAGGGCCTTCTGCGCGACCAGGAGCGCCACCACCTCGCCCTCGGAAACCTCGATGCTCGGGAAATTGGTGACGGGCTCGGTGTAAACAAAACCGAAGTGGAGTTGGTCGTATTCGATCGGCAGCCCGAGCCGGTCGCGCATGAAGTCGATGTCGCGCTGGATCGTCTTCGTGGAGACTTCCAGTTCCTTGGAGAGTTTGCTGCAATTTGGAAAGTCGCCGGCGATCAGCTTTTGGTGCAGCCGCATCATTCGCGCCAGCGGGGGACGCGAGAATTGCTGGGCTTTGGTGAGACGAACGGGGGTTCTCAGACGCGGCATGTCCGCGTGTATGGACCCTCGGTTTTCCTGCACAAGAAAATTCAATCGAGGGTAGGACAGCTTTTGTCCCAGCAGCCGTGCTCAGATTCACGCCCGCAAGGGGAGCCGGCTTCGGCCCTCGGTCCGGCGTTCGGGGGAAACCCGGGAAGCCGGGGCCGGTTCTTCCTTGCGCTCCACAACCTCCAACACGCCATGAAACTCCTGCTCCAGAAAATCGCCGCACTGCTCCGTCGTCGTTCAGGTGACCGCCGACCACCTCCCCGCCAGTGTGAGTTTCAGTTTCGCTTGCGCCCCCCTCGCGCACATTGTTCCGAGGCTTAAAAACGTCACTTGTCGATCGAGCCGTTCAGGGTCTCAAAATGCCCCTTCAGCCACTTCAGATTCCAGTTTTGAACCGTCTCTGTCTAGTTTTGTTCCGGCCCCGACAACCCGATCAGCACAGGCATAGCCGTTGAGAATACTGCTGTACAGTCCCACGCGGGACTGTGAATTTATCCGCCCGCGCTTTTTTTTTCTCGTTTTTCCACATAATTCCTGTTCAAATTTCCGATCCACCGAGGATCGCTGCCATTCATTCATTGGCCAAAAGTTACCCCCTTAGCACCCAAATATGCCTGCCGCCTTCGAGCACCAGCACAATGCCGCCCGGCCAGATGCACTCGCGATTTTCACCGATCGTGTCGAGCAGCGGCAGCTTCTGCGCACCATCCTGCAGCCCGTTCCCACCAGCCAGCTCGGGCCGCAGTATCTGCTCACCCAGTTTTACGGTGTGGGAGGCGTCGGAAAGTCCGCACTGTGCGAACAAGGGCGCAAGATAGCCGAGGAGGAGTTTGAAGAGAACGTCCGCGTGGTTTCCACGAGCTTCGATGACAGTCGGTGGAACGAAGGCACGAGTTTTACTGATGTGGCGACTGAGTTGTGCCGCTGCCTGGTCGAGAAAAGTAAGATCGTCCCACGTCTGACGATTGCCTTGCTCGCACTGCATGGACAGCAGACTGGCCGGAATGGCGAAGTGGTCAGCGGCTTGGACAAGGGGTGGTCCTTGGCGTTTACCGCCATGGAAAAGGGAATCAATCTGACTGGAATTCCGGGCATCGGCAATGTCATCAAGCTCGCCCAATGGTGGCGTGGCAAAAGCCAGCAGAACACCCTGCGCGAAAAACTCGCTTCGTTCAACCTGTGGCCGGAGGAACAGAATGGCAGACTGATCGTGACCGACCTCGAAAGCAAACTGCCGGGAGCCCTGTTTCAAGACATCCGGGAGTGGCTCACGGAGAATCCATCACTGCACCTGCGCGTGATGCTCGATGGCTTTGAGCGCCTGCAAGGCAGCGAACGCAAGGCGGATTCCCAGCAACGATTGCAACAGTGGATCGGCGGTTTTGCCGCTTCTCCGGATCGCAATGCCTGCGACCGCTTTCGCACCGTGATTTTCGGACGCAATCAATTGCGCTGGGATGAAATCTACGAAGACCCCGGCTGGCGCGATTGCTGGACCCTTCACCTGCTGGGTGGATTGGCCGAGACGGATGCGCGGGATTTTCTGCACAAGGCACGCACATGGCTGGCTTCCAACGGTCAATCGGCAATGGCCGATGCGATCCTCCGCAATGAAGGGCAAATTCTTGATGCCTGCGACGAGACGAAGGGCGGCTTGCGGGTCTTCCATCCATTCTACCTGAACCTTGCCGTGGAATTGGTGGAACGGGCGCGACAACAGGGCAAGGAGCCGGAACTCGGGCGTGCGCCGGGTGAATTGCAGGACCGTTTCTTCCGTTACCTTCAGCCGCACGAACTGCGCGCATTGATGATCCTGAGCCTGTGCGAGGTGTTCGACGAAGCGCTCTTCAACTGGCTCGCTCGGGAACGGTTGATTGACTATCCGCAGCATGGCTTCCATTCGCAGTTGTGCCGCGAGCAGCCTTATTTCCAGCCCGTGGAAGGCAGCGAGGGGACATGGCGTTTCCACCGCCTGATGGAGGATGCACTTCACGCCAAATGGCATTCCACAACCGAACTGCGCAGGGAAGCAGTGCCATTGATCGAGAGGCTGCTTGAATTCTATGGTGATACGCTGAAAGAAAAGCCTGAGCGGGACTGGACGGATGCGGATGCGGAAACGTGGAGACGCGGAATGGAAACCATCGTTACGCAGGGACCAGAAACAGGACTGCTGCCCACTGAAATCTGGCGTGAACTTTTGGCGAAGGAGCCTTGGTCTTCGGAGTCATTTCGCTGCTTAAACCATCGTCTGGATTTTGCGCGGCGCTTAATGAACGCACAAGAGCGGAGAAACGGGCCGGCCCATCCGTACACGCTTAAGAGTCTGAATGAGATTGCAAGACTTCTTTATGCCAAAGGCGAATACGATGAGTCAGAGACGTTGTTTCGCCGGGCGCTGGAGGGCGTAGAAATGCTTCTTGGGCCGGAACACGAGGAAACGCTGAGCAGAGTCAACAACCTTGGAACCGCGCTTCACGGAAAAGGCGACTACAAGGCAGCGGAGGAACTGTACCGCCGGGCACTGGAGGGCCGAGAAAAGATTCTGGGGCCGGAACACGCGGAAACGCTTACCAGCGTCAATAACCTCGGGATGCTATTAAAGGAGAAAGGGGACTATGAAGGGGCCGAGGCGTTGTTTCGCCGGGCACTGGAGGGTAAAGAAAAAGTTCTCGGGCCTGAGCACCCGCACACGCTGCGTATCGTTACCAACCTTGGGATACTGCTTAATGAAAAAGGCGACTACAAGGAGGCGGAAGAGTTGTATCGCCGGGCGCTGGAGGGAGTCGAAAAAGTCCTCGGGCCGGAACACCCACAAACATTGAGCGCCGTCAACAACCTTGGCACCCTGCTTTACGAAAATGGTGACTCTGAGGAAGCGGAAGTGCTGTTTCGTAGGGCTCTGGAGAGCCGAGAAAGAGTTCAGGGACCTGAACACCCACAAACGTTTACCAGCCTCAATAACCTTGGGCTGCTACTAATAGATAAAGGCGATTATGAAGAGGCGGAGATGTTGAATCGCCGGGCGTTAGAGGGCCGAGAAAAAATTCTCGGACCAGAACATCAAGAAACGCTGAGCAGCGCCCACAATCTTGGGATACTGCTTCAAGAAAAAGGTGACTATGAGGCGGCGGAGAGCCTGTATCGCCGGGCATTGGAAGGAGTAAAAAAGAATCTCGGGCCGGAACACCCGTATACCCTGCGCAGCATCAACACCCTTGGGCTTCTGCTTTCAGAGAAAGGGAATTTAGCCAGCGCTCTCCAGCTTTTGCGAGCGACTGCCCAAAAATCGAAACAGTGTAGAGCTGGCGTTCGCTACAATCTTGCCTGTTTTGAGTCCTTGAGCGGCAATCAAGACGAAGCGCGGAGACTAATTATCGAAGAGATTGAGGCACATCCAGACACAAAAAACATAGCACTTAATGATGAAGCTCTGAGTGCTATCCACGACTTTATCGGCACCATAGGTATTTAGAAAAATCTCCATATTGCACTCGCTTTTCCACTTAAAAATAGGCATTATTGCCACATAAATGAAAACAAATATCTCTTTCTCTATCACACTGGGTCAAGCTTACTATTGCGACGGTTGCATCAACCCAGGTATCGGCGTCGATAAATTCATCGGTGCGCATGGCAAACAAGTGTGTCTTCATCTTGGGGCATGGAGCGAAAATCCGGTGCGATCGAAAATAAGCCGCAATGCCAATTCGAATGGCACAGCACGAATCTACTCACGGACTGCTGTCGCAAAGTGGTTTCAAGAGCACTTCAAGCTGGGAGATGTGGTGAAGGCGAACATCATCGATCGCAACAACATCGTTTTGATGAAACCCTGAGAGCAGCAACTGAACTCGCATCCGGAAGCTGCCCACTCGTAAAGATACCGTAGAGAAAGTGAGGCGACAAAGTCTCTCAAAGCGTCGATTATGTTTTCTTTTCCACGAAATAACAGCTACCGAAGGATCACCAAACGGTGAGAACTTGGGCTGAGGCCCCGCACAAAACCCAATTATGATTATTAAGAAACAATCCTGTTCATGCGTCCCATTGTGGAACGCCATCATTGCCATCTGCGCGTTTGTTGTGCTGGGTGGCTGCGACGAAAAGACCAAGAAGGCGGCTGAAGTCCTCAAGGAAAAGGCCGAGGACAAGTTCGTGAAACTGGCCGGCGAGGGCGAGGTGGCGCTCAAGCTCTCCCAGCAGCAATACGCCGATATGAAGGAAAAACTGGTGCGGATCAAAACGCTCAAAACAAATGCGGAACGGCAGATGAGCGAAGCGAAGGCCAACGCCGAACGGCTCCGGGCGGCGGGCAAAGCGGATGAGGCGGGGCTGAATGATCGCCGCGCCGAGATGTATGCGAAAAACCTGAGCTTTCTCAAAGAGCGCGAGCCGCTGGCGGAAGCCAGCCTGCGGGAGTATGCCGCCGTTTATGAGGAGCAGAAGCAGCAGATCAAGCTGCTGAAAGAGGAGGTCGAGATGTATAAGGCCTCCGGTTCCCTGAACGAGAATTTGGGCGTGGACAGCCCGGTGGCAAAGCGTGCGGATACGATCAAGGGCCTGATGTCCAAGCTTCAGGAGAAATCGGATCGCGCCAAGGCCTTGTTTGAAGTCGGGAAGCTTGAGGAAACACTGAAGTAATGAAGGACTGGACACGTCGCAAAGTCCTGCAGCGGGGCGCGCTTGCGGGAATGTCCTCCGCTCTCGGCCTGGCTTCATGCTCGAAGAAGCCGGAGAGAGTTTCTCAGAGGACGCTGCGCGTTTACACTTGGTCGGACTACCTCAAGCCCGAATTGCTCCAGAAATTCGGCGAAGAGCGAGGTTGCCGCATCGTCACAGATACGTTTGCGTCCAACGAGGAATTGTTCACGGCGCTCGATGCCGGGCTGGTCTCCTACGACGTGATCACGCCATCTTCCTACATGGCGTCCCTGCTCCATCGGATCGGCAAACTTCAGGCGCTGGATGCAAGCCGGATTCCCAACCGGCGTTTCATGGATGCCGGATACCTCACAACCGCCGCCGATCCAAAGATGGAATACAGCGTTCCTTTTGAGCTGTCGGTCTCCGGACTGGCTTTCGTGCCTGAGCGCCATCGGCCCGGTGTGCGCTCGTGGCGGGCACTGGATGAGCCAGCCGTTGCCGGGCGATTCTCCCTGCTTGATGACATGCGCGAGGTGCTGGGGGCCGCCTTGAAACTCACAGGGGCCAGCGTGAATGCCACGGACGAGAAGGAGATTCAGGCTGCCAAGGAAATTGCAGCCGGGTGGATTCGCAAGAAGCGCGTGCTCACCAGTGAAAACTACAAGGCGAGCCTGATCTCAGGCGAAGACTTGCTGGTGCATGCCTACAGCGGGGATATTGCCGCCGCCACGGGCGGCAAGCACATGGTGGAATTCTTCATCCCGGAGGAAGGTGCGCCGATGGCTTGCGACGATTTTTGCGTTCCGAAAACCGCGACGGCGCCAGACTTGGCTCATGCGTTCATCAATTATTTCTGTGAACCCAAGGTTACGGCGGCGAACATGGAATGGTCCGGGTATCGCGCGCCGATTCCAGAAGCAGTCGCCCTCCTTCCTACCAGCTTGAAAAGTAACCGCGTGATGTTTCCAGATGAGGCCATGCTCCAACGCTGCGAGCCGCTTCGGGATCTCGGGGACGGCCTGAAGGTCTGGCAGGCTGCCTGGGGCGAACTCATGGCGATCACCAGCACACCGGGCCGATAGAATGATCACTGTCCGACAATTTCCAACCCTGCTGCTTGCAACCTGCGCGATCGTCGCGGCTTTGCTGCTCGGAGCCTGCAAGGAGAAGGCCGAGCGTGCGGCTCAGAGGGAAAAATTCCTGACCGAGTTCAATCCGCAACTGAAACTGGTTCGGGAACAGCTTTTTTCGGAGATAGCGACCATGGACGCAAATATCATTGCCCTAAAGAAACTGCGTTCAGGTTTTACCGAGAAGGATTCCAAGCAGTTCATGACTGAGAAAATCAATTTCGCAGATGCCCAACGTCAGAAGCTAAAGGAACAATTGGGACGACTCGAAGCAGAGGTGGAAAAGGGAATCGCGCTGCGCGAACTGAACAAGCTCGACGGCGGCGGCAAGGTGTCCGAGGGAACAGACCAACTGCTTGCGGATGCG
>Ga0209596_1004430_pt1 | contig 10723 bp, 15 predicted proteins | sample M_130807_MF_Meta_FD_187314 | JGI IMG/M metagenome (GOLD analysis project Ga0209596, IMG submission 187314) | Freshwater microbial communities from Lake Montjoie, Canada to study carbon cycling - M_130807_MF_MetaG (SPAdes) (version 2) | ecosystem: Environmental > Aquatic > Freshwater > Lake...
ATTTAACTTAGATGCGTCAGCTGTTCCTGGTTGGACACCCTCAACAACGGTTAGTTTTGCTGGTTCTACAACTGCGGCCGGTGTGGCGCCACGACCTTTTACTCGTGACGGCTTAACCGCAACAACTGGTTCTGGTATTCGTACTGGAGGTTTAGGGTTTGCTGTTGGACCAAAATGCATAATTGGACCCTGTGTTGGATTGCCTGGGGCTCCATGTTCAAACGCTGTTCTTGCTGGTGCTTGAGTTAGGGCAAGTTGTTCTGCTTCGTACGCCAAAGACGCTTGAGTCTTAGGAATTTTAGGAAATTTAGGAATTAATCCTTGTACGGCTTCCGAGCGAGCAATAACTCCCTCAACTGCTGTTTCACCAAAGCCTTTTGTGGCAGCAGACCTAAGCATTTGACCAGCCGAAGCATGTAAACCCGCTGAAGTTCCAGCACTAAAAATATCCGCAAGTGTAAACGCGGTATTTAATCCGGTTTCAGCAAGGCCGGCTTGGCGCAAGTTTGTCGGATTTTTTGTTTTGCTGGTAGCTAGGTTTATTGCTGGGTTAACAAAAGATGCCTGCATACTTTCAATGGCATCTCCAGGCATCTGGAGAATTTGTGTGACGTGTGGAAGGTTGCGATTAAAAATTCCTTGAAGTCCGACGTTTGGATTGTCTGTGGTTGTGTCTTTTAGAAACTTACCAACGCCCGAATCAAAGAACCCACCCTTGTTGGTTTTTGTTTTAGATGCAGCAGGAGTTGTAGTTGTAGATTTGGGAGTTGTTGTCGAAGTAACTTGACCAAGAGCAGTTGTTGTGGTTGGTGCGTTGTATTCGTTTGGCGTTGTTGTTGTATTCGTAGTTGCGCGGGTTGGCGTTGTTGTAGACGTTGTTGTAGTTTTCGGCATCGTTGTGGAAGTCGTAGATCCCGTTACTGTTGGTGTCACCGTTGGTGTTACCGTTGGTGTAACTACTACAGGTGGTGTTCCAGAACTTGACGAAGAACCGCCGGTACCTGGAGGACCATCAGCATTATCGGCAGCAATTCTTTTTCTGTCCCCTGGCGTGTAAAAACCCTCACGAGTTACACCGCCACTCTGAAACTTTTCCCGTAGCGCTTTGCGGTCGCCAAGCGACCCCGTAGCAGCCAATTCGTTCATTCGGGTCTGAACAAAAAAACGCTGTCTAGCTTGTTCTGGTGCTAACTGTGGATTGGCCTGAACAAAGGCTACCCGCTCTTGTTTGCGTTGTGCAACTTTAGCTGGATCTTCTTTTTTGGCCATGTCACAAAGATACCATACTCAATACCAGGAGGGTCTCCAGAGTTTGGCTGGTTTCTTTGGTTCAACCATTTGGGGAACATGCAGCTCTGCAAACCAGTGTGCCATTACTAAGTCGGTTCCGTGTTTCTTACCACGCGACCATGTTGACATCTCATCAATCAGCGCAAGAGTCTTCCAGCTTTCTTTCATGTTTGGAAGTCTTACTTGTCCCGTCCTCCAAAGTGGCGGGAGAAGGGCTTCGATACCAAGACTTTCATCCAGCTTGTTGCGTGACGTGGTGTGCGGTACGACATTGACCGTATGTAGCGCTTGCCACTTTCTAATGAAGTCATGGGCCAGAAGGAATCTTTGCGCGGCGTTGATTTCCACAATCCAGTGCGAAATTGGATAGCCCATAGCAAAAGAATTGTTTTGCCACTCTTCCATAATGCCAGAATATTCTTTTGTTCCGGTGTCATAACCCAACAATCCTTCCGCGGTCAACTTAACCCGCTGCATATCTATTAGGTACCGAAGATTAGTCTCCGGTTGATAAAGCCACCACTGAATCCCCCAGAATTCTGTAGGGCTGGGGTCAACGGAAGCAATACTAATGATAGGTGGCGCGAGCCCAGGTGGGATGTAACCATACGATCTGTCTCGATCGATGCACCCTGGATATAAAACTCCATCTTGACCCATACCTCCTGTGGCCCATACCCGTTCGATTAGGTAATGACCTTCTGCTAAGTCCTGCTGTTGGTATACTACCTTAAACTTGTTTGGCGTGTTGTGTTTTACGTAGGAAAGATCTTTCCACGACAAACGGAATGGCTCCAACAGTGGACCTACCGGCCAAGCTTTTGCTGTCATCTTGCGAGACTCTGGTCCGGTGTCTAGTTCGTCGTAGTAAGCCTGGTAAATGAGGTGTTTGTACTTGTATGACTTGGCTGGTTCTGTTTCTTCTTCGGTTTTGACGTCTTCACCCGTGTATGTGTCGTCATCTTCGGCGTCATAAGACACTTTACTTAAACAATGGGCGTATAAATCCAGCGGACCAAGCCTTTGACCAATAACTGCAAGCAAACCACCCGGATCTACACGGGCTTCAGCCATGGAATCCCATCTTTCTAGCAGTTTGTCGCGCGCAATTGACTCTTTAGAGTTCTCCGGGGACGCTACGTCGTCAAATAGACACAAATCGGCACGGTGACCAATGAATTCCGACTCAATACCGTACGCGGCAACGGTCGGTTCCTTGTTGTCGAGTCCTTCTCCGGCGTATTGGTCAACAACAAATTCTTCTGCACGCCACAAAGCACCCAACGATGACGGTTTGAAGCGACCGTAGTCAATAGCAAGGCACGCTTCTGCATCGATAGCTAGTCCACGAGCCACCATCTCTGGGTCTGGACGTAGGGGAACTGTTCTTTCTAGTGTTTCTCGGATACGACGGCTATACATCTTGGCCAGTGTTTGTGATACTGAACCAATCATTACGCGTATGTGTCGATTCTTTACTATCTGCCACACAGCTACGTCGTGAAACAGGGTACTTTTGCCGGCACCAGGCGGTACGTTAAGCACACAGAACTGTTTCTCCGGGTGTTGGAGCATCTCTACAATCTTGTATGCAGCATCTACTTGCCATGGAGAAGGTACGCGTCCTAGATACACACGTCTGAAGTAATCGAAATCTACTAGCCCACGCTGTGCTCGCTCACACAACTTGCCGTTTGGTATGACAGGGGGCATGTCGCGTATGACAGCATTGGATACATTGATCCTGTCTTTACCACCCAGTGTCTTAGACCCTTTTAGGCGTTCACTCTCAACGGTTGCGCCTAGTTCTTTTACTTTGTGTGTCCACGCTAAAGCTGTTTGGTACGAGATACCCGCAATACCGGCACACTCCCGTAGTCCCATACCAGATTGCTGAGCTTGCCAGAACAAAGCCCTGTCTTCCGGACTGATGATCCGTTTGCCTTTTTTCATTTAGTAGGATCGTACCATGAAGGAGTTAAGTGATCAAGAGTTGCTGGAAGATGCACGCAAAGCTGCCATTGCATGGAAAAGAAAAAAAATTAAAGAAGGGCTCCACGTAGACGCAAACAAGGAATAGTGTGCTACACTCACACAGACACCTGTCGGGAAGACAGCACACTAGCTAGTTCCATGAGCCAGACCCCATTAAGTAATCTAGTGAGCAACGGGTGGGGAGGCTAATCGTGACCGGAAACGGAGTTCGATTCCCATGCTCACACACATAGTGGGGGAATTAAAAGAAGAAAAGGTGTCGGCTAAATAACTAGCTACGGCGGCCTTGCCTGGAGAGGCAAAACGTGGGGGGGAGCATTACTCACCCTGGGTGCTTCTTTTTTTTATTCTTTTTTGTTTTTCTTCTTTGGCGCCGATCCCCCCGGTGATATATCAACCACATTACTTGTTACATTACCTGGCAGCAAATATACATATATCCGAGAGCTCATATTACTAATTCCCCCCCCCCTTGTAAAGGCACTACCCCAGTGCGATTGCACTGGAGTAATGCCGATACGCTTGCCGATTGTTGTTGCTCGGCGTTATGCCTTGATCTCAAAGGCAACCATTTGATTGACCCAAACTGTTCCGTCTTGGTTCTGACCTGTCACTTCTTTGGTGATCGTGGTCATTGCACCAAGTACCTTGACCTGACTTGCTCCGTGTCGGTTCGTTGCCGAGACGCTGTCACCTGTCTTGCACTTGCCGATTGGCACTAGTAATCCCCACTTCTTGTTTGTCTTGTCTCCAAGATTGACCCAAGTTGCTGTTTGCATTGAACTACCCTTCGTTCGTCTATCTGTCGGACTCTCCGACACTCTCAGTATATCCGACCCGACCAACTCGGCTGTATGTCATATATATAATGACTATGCGCCAAGCGTCAAGTCCTTAGTCATTGCTTGTGTTATTGGTAGCACCGGCACCAAGCGTTGGCACCGGCATCATCACCAGCCACAGCCAACGCGTCAGGGGGGACGCATTGACTGTGGTCTAGGTGGGTCATCAAGACTTGTTGTTCCTGTCATTGCGTAGAGCAGCCTTTAACTCATACACAAGGTCACCGATCTGTCCAATGTGGTTGTAGTCAGGGTCAAAGAACTCTCTTTCTCCTGAGTCCATCACCTTGGTCCAGTACACAATGGCTTGTCTAACCTTAGCCCTATTCACTATGACAACTCGCTGGCTAAGTCACAGAGCGCAATAGCACGCTCAATGTCATTGTTTAGGTCTTGGACAATTAAGCCTAGGTCGTGGTACTTGTGTGTGCCATTGGCATACTCACCAAGTCCATCGTTGTAACTAACCCTAAACCATACCCCTGTGTAACGCTGACCTGTGTCAGGATCGGTAGCAATGTGACGCTTGCTCTCGACATCGTATGACCCTGCGTGATACCCCAACTCAACTGCAAGTTTCTCCTCAAGTGTACGCTTGAAGTAGGTGCCATCTTGATGGCTCTTGCGAAAGTGCTTGCTTGGTGCTGGTGCTGGCTTGCTAAACAACAAACACCATTCGCCAAGATTAGCGAACAGGTAAGGTATTGCGTCAACCACTCTTGACTTGACCTTAGCCTCTCTAGACGGTCTTGGCACTTCCTTGACTACCCTAAATGCTGGATCTAACATTGCTTTCTCCCTTGCTTGACTAGAGTCGGGGATTTCCCGACATTGACAGTATATCCGACCCGACGAACTCGCATCGGACATACTGTATGTGCTTGGCTATATTCTCGTCTGCGCGAGATGCTGTGTTATTGGTAGTTGCTTAGTGGTTTGCTATGACTACCCACAAAGCAAACATAATGATGACGCTACTCAGTATCATCGTCGTTAAACAGGTCTACGTGTTTGCTCTTGGCTAACTCCATAAGACCTTCCCAAAGCTTGGGGTATTCCTTCTTGGTCTTTGCTGGCATAATCTGTGCATTGCACATCTCTTGAGCAAAGAATGACTGCCTGTTAGTCAACAGATCGTTGATTACTTGAGCAGCGTCCTGTCCTTTGTTGGTGAATGGCACGTACCAAGTCTCCAACGGATTGTCTTTCTTGTCACGCAAGATTGCAATGCCGTTAGGTGTTGTCATATATGTGACGGTTGTCTTTGCGTTAAGGATAACACGCAAGAGCAAAGAGATGTAGTCAGTCTGCTCGTACAGAACACAAGTCAATGTCTTCTCCTCAAAGAATGCCTGTGCTTGGTCAACAGTCTTGAGACCAAACACTGGTTGCATACCTGCTCTTGACAAGTCACTGGATATCTCTTTCATCTTGTCATAAGCAGGTCCGACTGTGTTGGCTGCAAGGTCTCCACCTGACTCTTCCCATTCTTCTTCGGAAAGCACAGTGCCAACGCAAAGCACAGCAACAAGTTCATCGTTATCGCTAAAGATGGTCTCTCGTAGCCGTTTGTCGCTTGCGATAAGCAACTCCACTTGTGATTGGTTGTACTCGTCGTCCAATGCCTTGCCGGCATCCTCAACAATCTGTTCCAACTCCTTGAGTATGTCTTCCATTAGGATCTCCCTTGTAGTCGCTTCATAAGTGTTTCTGCTTCTGGAACTGTCCTTACCTGATGAATGTGATACCTGCGCTTGATCATTGCGATGTCTACGTCTAAATTGTCGTAGTGTGTATCGCCAATGCCAGTGACGTGACCATCACATACCCAAATGATGGGCTGTTGTGATCCATTGCGTAACTGACATCCGTACAACAAAGCAGGACCATCTACTGCGTTAGAACCTGGGAAATGTGGCAAGTATCTTGTCATACGACCCTTTCTGGCAATAACCCAACAGTTAGGCATTTCTGGATTGTTGTGACCACCCGAATAAGCCAGCACAGTAGCACCAGTAGATGCCCTAAGCAATCTGTCAAGGTCATCAGATGACAATGACATTGAGCCAGAGCAATCGATAACAACAACAGCACCTAATGCTCTTGTCTTGCGCTTGAAGATGCGCTTATCTGGGTCAGTTGCAATGCGATTGATGAAGTGTGGCTCTCTGCCACTGTCTGCAGCAATAGTCCTGCGTCCTAACTTGCCTGTGTGATTGATGCCTAGTTCTGGTTTAGCAACAACGAGTTGTTCCCAGTTGCCGTGCAAACGAGAGTCTTTGGGGTAAGCCTTGCCAGGTTCGCTTAACTCTCCGTCTTCGCCAGACGTTTCGTCACCTTCTTGCCTTTCCCTGTCTGCTTCTCTAGCACTGTCTGCATAGCGTTCCAGTCTCTCAGCAGTAGCCTTGAAATATCGCAAGGCATCCTTTCTTGAGTATTTGGAGTTGCTGTTGATCTTTGACATTGCATCAAGCCAATGGTTTTTGTAAAGGCATCGGTAGATCTCGTCTTGTATCTCAAGCATTGCATCAGCGGCTTCGTAACAACCAGCATCACGCAAACCATCAGTGATCTTGATGTATGCCTTGGTGCCCATATATTGATATGCCTTGTGATAAGCAGCAATAGAAGCAGTGCCAGAAGCCAACACAGTGGTAAGCAACTCTACCTGTGTAGTACCAACTGTTGGGTCTTCACTAAACACGTGAATATACCGCAAGTTGGCAACAATCCTGTTTACTGCTTCAATGGCTGTTTCTTGGATATGCCACTGCTTGGAATACTTCTCCTTGGCTGGCAACTGATACCTGCTAAGCACCAGCAGATAATCCTGAAGTGTCTCAGCACGCTTGTCGTTGCCAGTTGGGGCTAGATAAGTGTTCTTCTTGAGTTTGGCTGTGCCGTAAGTGATGGTTACATCGTCAAGAGAATACGCTTCTCCCGCACTTGCGTAAGCATTCTGCTTAAGGATTGGTCTCGGTGGCAGCGTCTCTGGCGCTACAACAACCCTTGCTTTCTTGGGCTTGGGCTTGACCATCTTATATCACCTCCTTTGACTCTGTTGTTGCCATTGTTGGGGCTGTTGTCTCACTGCTGACGATCGACAAAGCACTAACAATGCTCTTGCGAATCTTCGGCAAGCAAATGCGTGCTGAAGCGTCAATGTCATTGCTTGCCTGAAGCAACTGAGCAAACGCAAAGAAAGAACGCAGGGAATACCTGTCGCCATCGTCTCTGGTGGAATACTCAAGCGCAATGTCACGCAAGTTCTCTGGCAATGCCAAGATGGCATCAGGGTGTGGTTGCTCAATCTCAACTCGTACAACCAAGCGATCAAGAACAGCAGGGGACAAGTCCTCTGGCTCTCCGTTCATCGTTGCAACTACGGAGAAACCAGGCTGTGGTCTTACAACTTCGCCTGTCTCTGGATGCTCAAACGAACTTGAGTGCACTGTGTCAATGATTGCCATAAGCCTTGACTCAATGTCACCGTTGACACGGTTGATCTCGTCAACAACCAAGCGACCACCATTGCGCCAAGCCTTGATGGCAACGCCTTCCTCAAAGCGCCAGATGCCGTTGTCGTTCTGCTTGTACTTGCCGATCATATCGCCATCGGTCATTTCGTCTGTGCAAATCAAACGGTATGACGTCTGATCGTTGAGGTGATAGTTAAGACCAAAGTAGGTCTTACCTGTTCCCGGCTTGCCGTACAACAAAACACGGTCTAAACCGTGCTTCATCGCAAATGATGCGCTATCCCAACCTGTTTCCAATGTGACTGTTGACATTATTTCCCTGCTTTCTGTGTTTGTTTGTGATCTTGAATTTGTGCATTGAGTTTGGCAATTGCATCTGCCAATGATCCCTCTCCTGAATCATCAACTATGACTGTTTCTTTGTCATCCTGAAAACGCAAGGTAGCGACTGTCTTGGCTTCGCAACAAGCCAATGTCATACGCACTCTGCGCTTCTGTGGATGCTTAGATGGCTTTACTTCGTCTTCTTCTGCGATAGCAGTGTCCCTTGGTGCTGCCCATCCTGCAGTAACAACAATGTAGTTTGTGTTTGTGAATGAACCAAGCGTTTCTACTGTCTCGTCGTCAGACAAGAGATCGTAGATGTCTGTGTTCTCGCAAAGAAACTCTGTTGTGCCATCTGCATTGAGATAGTAAACCCTTGCTGTGCCTGGAACAAAGGCATCGTCACCAGCAGACTGGTAAAGATCCTCCTCTGCCTTCTCCACTTGCCAAGTTACGGTTGTCATAAGCCATACTCCCTGTTGCTGTCTATCACCGAGACGATCTCGGCACGGACAGTATGCCCGACCCGACCAACTCGCCGACATACAGATACACATAAGGCAAGATACAGCAATGCCCTAGCGCAAGCACTAGGGCATCACTGAAATGTTGTAGGTGGTAGGTGGTAGGTGGTAGGTCTACTCGAATTGTTTTGCTATGTGCTCTAACACCTCGGCGTACATAGTTGGGTCTTGCTCTTTCATTATGGTCGGTAGCATTTCAAACATTATAATTGCTTGGTACAGCTTGCCGTCCTGAACTGTCAGATCATTTACTTTCTTGACAGTAACAGTTGTTTCCTTGTCGCTCCGAGCAACAAGAAAGAATGTTTTGCCTGCGTATGCAATAGTCAACACTTGACTAACCCTGTTTGGGCTATCGGAAGGCCGTCCCTCCTCTTCAGTAGGAGCAGACCAAGCTCCACACCTGATGAGAACACCCATTTTGCCTTTTATTAAAGAGTGCGCAACAGCAAGTGCAGGACTAGAAAGACCTTCGTAGATGTTGTCACCGGCACCAATCTTGCGAAGAGACATGTCATCATCTCCGGCTTGATCACCGTCTCTGTCGGCACTGGATACGATTGCCCAAACTTCTGATGTTTCGTCCGGATCACCATTTGCGTCAAACATATCTTGCTCTAGCTGCCTAAAGCTTTCGATTGCTCCTTGTAGCGCTTCGTCAAGTATTTCCTCATACGCGTTGTTGACAAGATCTTTTATGTTATTTTTTTCGCTCATTTTTTCCTCCGATTGTGTGTGATTTCGAACCCATTATACCCGACCCGACCAACTCGGTCGGAAATCGATTTTACCACTTAATGTATTCTGCAGTAACTTGTTTAATAACTGAAATTACTTCTTCTTCTGTCAAAGTATTGGCAAGGCCAACAGAAGCTTGTTGTGCAAGCTCAACGCCGGCAGCGTTAGTATTCGTTAAGCCCTGAAGTATCAGTTCTTTCAGTGCGTCTTGGTTTTGCATTTGATTCCTCCATTATTTCTCCATTGCGGGAATGATTGTATTGGTTGTGGCAAACAGGTGGGTATGTTTTTACGTGCGTAGTGATCATATCGCCACATTTAGGACAAACCCAGTTAGTAGATTTCAAACTAACGCCAAAGAACAGCTGCTGCACGGCACAACATAAGTTGAGCTGTCGCCAAGAATCCCAACTTGCTTGTAAAAGTCTTGCACCATAACAAAATCTTCTCCTTGTTGCTCCCACCTTGAACCGTCATCCCAACCCGTTGACCCGCACATATCGCAGGTGGGTGCTGCATTGACAGCAGATTTTCGTATTGATCGGAACGCTTCTTTGGCCCTAGCCAGGCTGGGAAACACTTTGTCATTCTCTAAGATGTGCAAAGCAGCTTTTACTTCTTCTTCCTGTGTGTTGAGCAAAAAGAAATCATCCCTAATCCATGCTGACTTGACTGTGTTCCTGGCAATGTTGTCCCTGGGGAACATCCCGCACAGCCGGTCAACAAATAGCTCAATATACATTGGTTTCATAGCTCAACTCCCTGTTGTATGTGTAGTCGTAGTCGGTCAATTACGGAATTCTGTTCCTTGATGATATCGAGTGCCTCAGCGTATGCCTGGTGTCGCTGAGATAATTCCACCGACAATAAAGCTTTTTCTTCCCGGAGCCTGTCTAGGGCTACCTGCAAGTCCATGCTTACCTGACTTAAAAACTGCTCTTCTTCGCTCATTTCTTGCTCCTTGTGGCCAGCTCCTTGCGGAACTCGGTGATTACGTGGATTAGTACATCTGTGTCAGAAGCACCAACCCATGTCTTCTCTAGTAAGCGTATCGCATCAGTAAGAACTGTTGTCGGAATCATTTGTTGGCCACCTCCTTAAACCCAATAGACGTAAGCGTTCTGTAGCTGTCTTGCCTCCCCATATGCCATAGGCAAGCATGTTGTCTTGTGCATAAGAAAGGCATTCTCTCCTAACCGGACAAAAGGCGCAAATCTTTTTGGCTATTTTCATTGTCTCTTGATTGCGTCCTCTGACTGAGAAGAATATGTCTTTAACCCCAAGGCACCGTGCGTGCTCACGCCAGTCATGAGTTTTGTTTTTTAAGCTCCAAGAACTAAGTAGCTGCATTGAAAGTCCCTCAATTCTTCGTTTCTTGTCTGCTTCGGATTCTTTTTTTATGCTCCCCATGGACTAAAACTATTGCCTGCTGCTTCGTACACCGCTAGTGCTGCCATTAGGTTGACTGCTGGGATGAGAAGCTCGTTGCAATCTTTGAGTATCTTTTGTGCTTGTAGATACCCTTTGAATG
>Ga0209596_1004435_pt1 | contig 10712 bp, 17 predicted proteins | sample M_130807_MF_Meta_FD_187314 | JGI IMG/M metagenome (GOLD analysis project Ga0209596, IMG submission 187314) | Freshwater microbial communities from Lake Montjoie, Canada to study carbon cycling - M_130807_MF_MetaG (SPAdes) (version 2) | ecosystem: Environmental > Aquatic > Freshwater > Lake...
AGAGCCTTATAGCTAGGGCCTACTTTTGTTGTATTTTTACAACAAATCGTATTTTTTAAGTGTTTCCAGGGATTTAATAGCTGAATTGGCCCAAGAGTACTTGGACCTTATAATATCGCTATTCTTACTGGCCTGATGTGATAATGTTGAATAATTAGTATATGCTTCTTTTAATGCTAATCGTATATTATCTACAGTAATATTGGCCCAACGACCGTAATTATTATTGATAGCAGGATAAAAAGATTTATATTCAGGACAGTTAATATCATTTAATTCATAAGGAACAAATACACAGGACGATTTAATATCTTGTAAAAACTCTGTTTGAGCCGAATAATATGTAGTAATTAATGGTAATCCTGTGGCGGCCGCTTCAATTAAAGGTAATCCCCAACCTTCTGCTTTACTGGGGAATAAAAATACATTGGCTGTGCGATATAAATTAACTAATTCTTCTTTTAATTGATATCCCCATATCAATTTAATATTATTAACTCCTAATGATTTAATCCTATTAACTAATTCATTATATTTCTCTGTGGGATCTTTAAAGAAATCGGATTTAATTACTAATTCAAAATTGGGATTATTACCATATTCAAGAGCAAATGCTTCTAAACATTCATTAATTGATTTACGTTGTTCATATTTGCCAATTAAAAGGAATCTAAATACTTCATTTTCAGGTTTTAAATAAGGATTAAATAAATTAATATCAACTCCTTCGGGAACGACATTAATTAATTCAGATTTAATTCCGTTTTCAATGGCTATTTTCTTCCCCCATTCGGAAGGAATCCACAAATTATGTCCTTTTAATACATTTAATATGCTATGTGGAATTACCGTAGATTCAAATACTGTCCAAATAATATTAGTCCCTTTTAAATGTTCTTTTAAATTAATAGGAACAAAGGCAATATTAATGTCATCATCACAGCTATCTCGAATAGCCTGCGTTAATAACTCGCGATTGGTAAAATCAATTAATTCAATATATTGATTAACAGCCTCTACTTGTTGTATGGCTTGTACATAATTGTGATAATGGGTGCCAATACCGCTGTCATTGGCTTGTCCAATTAAACGAATTTTCATTTAGTTATTATACTACAGAATTATTCCGATGTCAATTATTACGAAAGCTCTTCCCAAGCAATATTTTGCGGATTACGTAATTCTTGCACGCGAACTGTGGGATTACTGGCAAACATTCCGTTGGCGTAACGAATATAAATTAATATACTTGCATAATTATCAGAATCAACTGGGCCAATATTGGCTAAAAACTTTTGACTTGTTCCGTCCGGATTGCCATATGCCACACTCTTTAATTGTAAATTAGCCACATCTTTTTGTGACGGAACATAATAAAACTTGCGGGGTGACAAATAATAATAAGGTTTGGGGCCAAATCGTAAAATATTAGCAATTCCTTGTGAATTAGATAGTGTTGATTCTATCTTTTGTTCGTATCCTTTGACAATAGATGAGAATAAAGGGGTGGCATAATCCTTTTTGGCTTGCCAATTGGCTTGGAACCAATCACCAAACGGGCGTTGCCATGGAGCATTGGTTTCAATACGACTTAATATTTCTTGTGCTGTCATAGTAACATCTTGTGTTCTACTGGAATCTTTGCCAACACAACGATATTTGTCTTGTTTAGGGTCATACATAACAAAAAAGCGCGGATCTTTTGGGGCAATTTGCTTACCTGGATTAGCTTTGGCGGTGGCCAGTACTTCTTTAAATATCTTTTGTTTCATTATGTCATACTGCTCTTTAGCTGAATGACTAAATGTATCTAATCCTTTAGGAGTTTCAATTCCCAATACTTTTGGAGTTAAATTAGCTAAAGTAATTCCAGCTTCGTCTTTAACAGAAATACCAGCTGTTTCTCCTGATTCAAACCCAATATCTGTTACTCCACCTGCAACATTTGCTCCTCCAACCCAACTTAATTTAGTAGGAGCATCGCCCTGTTTGGCTACAATTTTAGGGATAACACCTTGACCACGCTGTGCCCAAGCCATAAAGAATTCAGCATCAAATACCGGCAACAAATACTTACGAATATCATCGTATGTTTGCTTGGGATTAACTAATATCTCTGCTGGAATTGATTTTTCTGGCTTGCTAGGATTAAATTTACCTTTGCCAATCATTCCATATAAACATCCTACTTCGGAATTATAACGTACCCGGGCAGAAGCCACATTAACTGATTCAGCTTCATCTAACATAATTTGAGGGTCAGTTACTTCATTAATTTTCATAGTTTAGTATTTAGCACAACCAAATATAAATTTTATCTTGTTTCTTTTTGCCCATTTTCTGTCCTAATTGCTGTAATAAATCCTCTTCTAAATCGCAGGGAGTTAATCCATATTTTAATGCGTCATTATACATTTTAGGACTAATATTAAAGCAGACTTTACCAGCCTTTTTAATATTATTAACGCATTTATTAAATAAAGGAATAAAGAAATCCTCGTAAAATACCCGATCATTTTCCCAGGGCTTCATTTTCTTATATAATTCCATATTAATATAAGGAGGACTAGTTAATACAAAATCATAGTCTAACTTAGAATAATCTACATCCAAACAACTCGCCCATATCATGCTTAATTTTGACTTATTATCCACTGTAAATAAATCATTACCAAATGAATTAGTTTTATTATTTAAAAAATCCATCATTCCGTCATATGCTGGCTTCATTTCATCATTGGTATCAATTCCCACATAATCTATTCCCAAGCTCCAAGCACCCAACATTCTGCCTCCCCAACCTGCTGTGGGATCTAATACCTTTGTAGCACCATATTTCTTATAGATATACTTGGCTGTAACTGATTTAAACATAACAATGGAACCAGTATTAATTCTATAGCATTCGAATATATTATTAGCGGGAACCTTTCCGCCCCTATTACGCTTACGAGTTTGCTCAATTAAAAAGGCCTTTTTAACAGGATCCGCCCACATATCATATATAGTATCCCTAGGCCGACCATTTCGTTCCCTAGTACAATGTAATAAATTAGCAAATTGAAAGTGATAAAGAAAAGGATTACCATAAAAGTTATTACTATTCTCGGTCCCAGCAAACTTGTTTAAATTATCTAAATCCAATAACAATGCTTGATCCGTTATCAACTTATGATTAACTATATCATTAATAGTAACTAATTCCAAATTATCATTTACAGTACGAATTCGAGCCATATCAATATTATAACAGAATAAAATACATTAGTCAAATAAAACGGTTCGTCCTTATAGAACCAAAGAACAAGCGCGAAGCGCATGCAAAACCCGAATTATCATCCCAACCTTTTGGCTGAGTATCCTATCACTCCGTTCTTGCTATAGAACTAAACAAAAGCACGAAGTGCAAACGCAGCACCAGATATCATCAATAATCTATTCAACTAACTTAAACTCTAACTCAAAGTGTAATAATATATAAGTTATATGATGTGAGCTAAAGGGTAATTCAATTTTGTAACAAGGATCATATAAACCAAATGCCGCTGTGCGACTATAACGTATGGGCAAATCCCAACAAGTACAATAGTCATATATTCTAGCTAGTATACTAGTATCTTCTGTGTTAAACAATAATTGCATACTATGAAAACCTCAATGCGAACTCTACAGCTATAACACTATCTTCAAACTCAAAACTCATAGTAGCCCAAGTAATACCCTTGTATCCCGTGATGTCTAGCTTATCAATGTAGTTACGATATTGAACCCATGTGTGAGCTGTGAGATTTGTATAGCACCACATATATCCATTGTGACACATCATTCCTTTGGGTACACAAACAATATACTTTTTAATACCATTGAAATTACTATGTAATACAGTGATCTCATTGGGTACCTTATTGCTTAGGGGAAACTGTGAATTTGAACTAGTAAGCATAGCTAATTATATATGCTTGTAGCACTAACAACTACAAAAAGCGTATAGCGAACTCCACTGCTTGACTAGAATCATGAAACTTATAAGTGTAAGATAAAGTAGGAGCAAAGCTATGCTCAAAGGGTGTATCACGTACATTGTCATGTACCCACATATAAGCAATATCAAAGTTTGGATGTGGATAAGGTATAGTAACGTTATAACTCATATAAGCATTATAGCATATAGTAAAGAATAATTCAACATATTTTTCTACCATTCTCGCCCGGAGACAAAAGCAACTCGCTTGCTCGTTTTAAAAATGGTTAGTATTTATTATAGTAAAAATAGTGTAGAATTGTAGAAATAGGGAGAACCTGCGTTTTTGATACCTGTAAAATAGGTTTGAATTATGGCGGTGATATGGTATAGGAGAAAGTGTCAAAACCTTCAGTCCGACCGGGGAAAGGCAAGCGAAACGAGCTATACATCACCTGCTATCACCGTGAATCCCAATTCCATCTCGCACTATCTCTACCGTATAGCCTACCGTATAACACCTTGTCCGCTAGGATTCGTTATAGTATCCCTTATACTAACACTATAAGCTACCGTGTTCTACCGTTATCCTTTGCCCTATACGGTTATTAATACGGTACTAGGCCGATGTATTGGGGAGAAGTATGGGATTCGAACCCATTCTAACGGAATCACAATCCGTGGTGCTAACCGTTAACACTAACGACTCCGTTGATTAATAGTGGCCTCAACCTCAGCCTGCAGCGATTCTATATAGTATAAGCTATCATTCCGACCCTGTCGACCGTTGTTTAAACGGTGTTATGTGGGTGTTAACTATGCCTAGTCCGGTACCTCAACCTTGCACTGCAGCAGATCAATGAATAACTAAAAACGGATTCACTCCCATCGTCCCGACTACTAACCGCAAGTAATAACCGTACCTTGTTTAATACAGCGTTGCCCACGCTCGTTAACGACCCATTCCGGTGCCACATACTTCTCTCTTTGTGGTTGGCCGTTAGATGAATTATCAATAACACTAACACTGGGTTCAGGTTGATCAGCTAGTATAACAGCTATAACTACGACTGAGAATACGGTTAATATACTAGTAATAGTTACTTGGGTGATAAGTTTCATCTATATGCCTCTTCCTTGTATACGCGATATGCCTGTATAGTTCTTAACGGATAGGCCAGGGGATTCTTTTTGATATCGTCTACCAATTCGCCCAGGTTTTTCAAGCCCAGGAATGTGACTTCTTTAATTAATGTTTTAGTGGCGGTTTCTAGTTTCATATTAACGCTCCAGTGGTGGGATTGTGGGTTCGGACATTATACTAATTCCGGGTAACAAACTTCGAGGATAATGTCCCGAACACGTTCACGGTCAACAGAGTCACCTTCAAACTCTTGCTGGCCATATTGATCCTCCATGCGGCACTTATATAACTGGGTGGCGAGGTTAACTTGCTCAGCTGTAAAGCCCAGGTTGTAGATACCTCGTGGGCCATAAAAATCTAACATATATTGGGTAAAATTTGTATTCATTTTGTTATCCTATTCGTTTACTATATGCATAGTATAGCATCAGGGTAATTAAATGTCAACCATAATCCCGGGTTTTGGGTTCGGATTATAGTGCCTCATATAAGTGAGCAAATACCTCGGGTGAAACATAGTCCTTGACATAGATATAAACTTCATCTATACTCGAGCCCTGACGCTTCATACGTACGATTTCAGCTGCAACATCCATTATTGAGTCTCCTCTTGAGCTAATTGATCAATGATTGAGTCAGCAATTAGGCCCAGGTCCATAACATCTCTACCGGATAAGAACGTTGAACTACCCTTGCTGATCTCCGCGTTAATCGCGGCCTTTAATAAGCGGGCCTGCTTGTCTGTTAACTGTAATGTAATCTTACTCATTTATATTGCTCCTCTATATGCTTAACTATAACTATAGTATAGCATCTAAGCATTATGTTGTCAACCAAAAGGTGTCTGCCTATCGGAAAAAGGTCCTTAACCTTTTAGTATAACATCTTTTACATTAAAAGTCAACCGGGCTAGAGCTTGGTTCGTAGCCCTATATACAGCACAGAATACAGGGTTAAAACAGCCCCTAAAATAAGGGTAGAAATAGCTCCTAATTAGCTCCCAGTACTACACGGTCAAGACTCTTGGTCATCATGGTCAAGAATGGTCGATGTTGGTCGAGGCCGGTAAGGGCCGGTAAGGGGGGGTCTAAAAAGCGACCATACCCCCGGTATGGTTTATTAGCTACAATAGAAAAGGTATGCGCGAATTCGGTGCCGGCCCTAACCCTGCGTAATCTACTCTTTATCCTACTCTTATAAAGCAACCTGGGTGGTTGAATCTGGGGTTTTCAAAAATTTGCACAAAAATTTTTTTTATTCTCTTGTGCATATAGACCACTATTAAAGGATCCTTTAATACTGTATATTATATTAAAGGGTTCTTTAATTGACCCCGGGGGAAAAACGTTTACCCCGCAGTTCCCACTCTTTACGTTCAGCGATTGACATTTTCCCCCCACCGTGCCTACGTATTAAACTACCGTACTGGTTGTGGAACGGCGTAAACTGTGTCATCTTACTAGGGTATAACATTAAATCGTAGCCTGTACACCATAGCGATAGTGTGCTAATTGCGTCCCACGGGTCATTACAGCGATCCATTGCTAGTGCTAATAGCTCATCTACACGACTTATTACAGCGGGATCTTCAGCTCCATATCGAGCTATTAACTCACCGATCTCACGTGCCGCATTGTGTGCTCTACGCTTGGGGTTATACGTAAGTCTATTGTATATACGCTTTAATAAGGGTTTGCGTAGTCTACTGAGTTCTTGCTTGGTTAGCTTGTATTTTTGTTTGTTAGTTTGCATATTATCGTTGTTTTTCGGGATCGGGCGGTAACATGAGAACGCATAGTATAGTACCATATTCATACTTTTGATATTCATCTATACTATTATAAGTCTTATATAGTGCTCTACGATATACCCGCTGTAACCACACTCTACGCCCAGTATATGTTAGTCGAACAGGGTACCAAGCAAACCACTTAGCCCATTGATGCTTGTTATCGCTATTATCACTAATAATACGTCTTATTTTATGTCTACTGTATTCTGGCTCGTTCTTGCTCATATACATAATTAGTCTCATTATACAAACGTTCAAATAAACGATTAATTTCAATATCTATAGCATCAGGATGTCCTATATAAGTATCAATGTGCAATGTTCTACTATACCATAATCCCATGCGTACAACATTGTTAATTTCAAATATATTAATTTCAATACCATCTATGTGGATTCTGCTTGCTCGATGTGCGTTATACCACTGTGCTCCTTGTAAGCATTTAAATAGCCACTCTACACCATAGTATCTTATTAATCCTTGTTTAACATCTTCTACACTAAGTTTAAGTTCATTCACGGCTCAATTACCTTGACGCATCAAATACATAGTAATTGATTGAGGGGTTTGCTCATTGACAACTAGTATACGATTAGGCTGGGCTAGTATACGAGTATCATACCATTTAGTATGTGATGCATTCTGCGGTTTCCATTCATAGCGATATTTGATACGCACTCGTTGTTTGGTAAGGTTTTCAACTATACCTAGTCTAATACCTTTAGTCCAGGAGGTTGACCAGCATACTACTTGCCCGGGTATTAAGGGTGTTCCAAGTTGGTCATTGTGTTCGTATGTTTTCATAGTTTACTTTCTAGCGTCAGGAGCGAGGCGCTTCGCGCCATGGTTCTCTGGTTCAATAGTCAAATCCTTCACTACTATTATACAAGATATTTAATTAAATGTCAAATACAACAAAACCCCTTCTCAGGGGTTCTATTGGCTATATACTTTCCTCCACACTATAGCCTGCGGATAGTAACTCTAGTTGACTAAACTAGACCCCGGGAACGTTCGGGGATTTAGGAGCAGTCATAAACTTTATTGCATAGTATAAATGTTGTATATAACAGTTAACTCGGCTACAATTAGTATTGCCAGTATTGCCCACATCTTCCAGTGATACTTGCCCATTATTTGTTATATGATAAATGAGCCCACTTAGCATTTTGCTCTTGGCGAATCTTTTCAGCTTGCTTGGGTGTCATTTTAATTTCTGGGAACACTTGCCCAAAAGGTCCGCGACTTACTTGAACTTGAGCCCCTACTAACTCCGCCATGGCCTTTGATGGTACTCGAATCACTACAGTATTGTTCAACTTAGCACCGTTAGCCTTGCTAACTAATAAGCGAGTAATTTCAGTGCGTCCGTTATCAAAACCGCGTACAATCAATTCTTTAATAGCCTCATCCTTAGTCAAGGGCTTAGTAAGTTTAATCATTTCAACTTCAGTATGTCCTACCTTAGTTAAATGTAAAAACCTAGCGTCTGAAGTAGTAAACCGTAATTTAAGTTCACCGTTTAATCTGCTAACACCTGCGTATGTAAATTCTTTCATTTCTAACTCCTTTTTATTAACTATACAACTATTATAGCTTAAATGGATTTAAATGTCAACCAAAACAAGTGTTGTATTTTTACAACGATTATCTATTGGTAATAACCTTATCGGCTAGGCCATATGCTACTGCTTCTTCAGCACTCATAAAGAAATCCCGTTCCATATCGGCACTTAACACTTCAAATGTCTTATTGGCAGAATTGTGTTTAACATAAATTTCAGTCAAATACTTTTTCATTTTAAGTATTTCTTGTGCTTGGATTTGGATATCGGTAGCTTGTCCGCTGGCACCGCCCGAGGGCTGATGTATCATATGACGAGCATTGGGCAGTATCAATCTCTTGCCTTGAGTTCCTGATTGTGCTAATAACGATCCCATACTACAGGCTTGACCCATGACAATGGTACTAATATCTGGTTTAACAAATTGTAGAGTGTCGTAAATTGCCATGCCGGCAGTAACTGACCCACCGGGAGAGTTGATATAAAAGAGTATGTCCGAGTCTGGGTCTTCTGCTTCTAGGAATAGCACTTGTGCTACGATTAGACTGGCAGTATGTTCGTTAACATCAGTGTCCAACATTACAATACGGTCTTTGAGTAAGCGTGAGTAAATGTCGTAACTTCTTTCACCTTTTGCTGTCTGTTCGACAACCATGGGAATCAAACTTGGCATATCTATCCTTTATGTTATAATATTACTATTATACAATCAAGAGTCGGTTAAGTCAAGTCTTTTAGTAAGTTAAATAGCTTGTTGTTTTGAAGGGTTTGCCGATAGCGGCATACTCTAACTGCTTGAGGATTTTAAGTTTCATTTGGCGTACTTTAGTATGATTGTGATCCCAATCAAAGGCTGCCATAAATTGATAGTAACTAGTCTTCCTATGCCGTTTAGCCTGCATACTATCCATATAGTGTTTGGCTGCCAGTGGATTATACCCAAATCTATCAACCATATCGCTGGCCATGTTAAAACTAAATGCGCCCATTTCGTCTCTGTGCCCGAAATATTCTTGGTCGTCACGTTGTTTGCGATAGTATGCTGTACTTTCATATCCTGGAATACATTTAAAGTTTCTACTGCGATACTGCCGCATATGGATAACTTCGTGTAGTATAGTATCGGCAAAGATTGCACAAAGCCTGGACCAACGATACTCAGTTATTTTTACTGCGGTATCTTTGGGGTGATAGCTTACTACCAATTCAATAGCACGTCCAGAGCCCGATCCATCGATATCACTGTCATATATTCCGCCGATATAAGGAAACCCGCGAGTTTGTTTGCGACCATTGCGTCTGCGTGTTACTTTAATTGGTAAACTAGATTTAATATGATTATTTAAATATTTTTGGAATTCGTTAATCTCCATCTTTTTGCCCACAAGATCTGGCCCTGCTGTATATAACAAACTATACAGATTATCACGGGTTAACAAACTCCAGTTAAAATCCTTGCGCATTTTGGGCTCCGATAAGACACAGTATTTAGCTAGATTTCAGCTATATTTAATTATACTATTATAATCTGGAAAATGCTACTATTTTGGGCATTGATTTTGTGGCACGAGCTTCATATCTACTCGTCCGGCATTCTTTAGCTGTTCGGCATTCATTCTAAAGGATATATGCCCCTCTAATTTGGCATCCTTGTAAATAACCACATTTTTGGGTCCGTAAAAATTAGAGTCCACAAAGTACTCTGCCCCTTGAACATTAAACCCGGCAGAGTGGTCCAGCATATCCCAAGTATAACATCCTACAAACATAACGGCATTGGTATTAGTATAGAGTGTGGCTTTTATCCTGGGTTGAGTATTCACCATCATATTAAGCATAGAGTTAACCTTGACTGTATCACCAAATCCCACTTTATCCCCGCCTGCCCCAAACGGTAGTTTTGTAGATAACTGAATAATACTAGCTGGTTGTCTACAATTACCTCCTACAGCCAATTGCCAGCAAACACCGGGCCATTGTTCTTGTGATGTAGTTTTAACTGCTTCCCACAAGGACTTTACATAGTCTTGATTCCATTTAAGGGTAAACGGTACGAACGCAACAGCACTTCTATCATCATCAAATTTAACAGTTACAGGCTTGATTGATAAATCAAATCCCAGGCGATAAAAGTCGTTTACTACCAAATTAACTAATCTATCGCCCTGGCCTCGTTCATACTGTAGTGTGGATAGTTGAACAGAAGCTTGGGCTCCTTCAAAGTCACCGGCACCTTTACTTTGGTTCAA
>Ga0209596_1004438_pt1 | contig 10705 bp, 10 predicted proteins | sample M_130807_MF_Meta_FD_187314 | JGI IMG/M metagenome (GOLD analysis project Ga0209596, IMG submission 187314) | Freshwater microbial communities from Lake Montjoie, Canada to study carbon cycling - M_130807_MF_MetaG (SPAdes) (version 2) | ecosystem: Environmental > Aquatic > Freshwater > Lake...
CACTGCCTTTATGTCTGCAGTTTCAATTAATGATCTAAATTGTCGGCCATACAGTCTTATTTGTTCTCGACCAATAACATACACAGCACCAGGTACCGTTTGATTTTTATCTATATGCTGTTGTAGGTTCCAAAAAATAGCATCAGCTTTATCCTTAATTATATGATAGATGTCACAATGAGTATCTAAAATTAGCTTACGATTGTCTAGCATGATACTCACATTCTGCCCACCATGACTTCATCTCTGGAAAAGTTTCTAAAAAGTTGGTACTGCGTCTACGATCGTGTTCGTTAAAAAATCTATAAAAGTCTGCCCGAGCAACTGAATGATCTTGGTCCTGCTTGCTACGCATCCACGCAATATCTCTATCTAGTCTTGCTACTTCGTAGTCCTTGAATCCACAATGTGGATATCGTGGATCTTCCATGTGTGCCAACATAAACTGCTTTGCTTCTTCAAGTTTGGTCACATAACTTTCGGGCATGATTTGCAAGCTCTGCCAGGCTGGTTCACGCAACACCGGGGTATCAAACCACACACGTTGGTATGTGCGACTGTGTGTTCTGCGTAAAAACAATATCCAACCCAACAAAGGTTTCAATCCTGTGATTGAAAGATTGTTCATGGTGATTATAAAAGTAAGACTATTGTGACCGGGTATTTCTGTCAGGTAGCGATCGACATTAGCAGACATTCTCATGTAATCAAGTCCATGACGAATATATTCTGCCTGTGCAGGTATGCCAGAATCAAGACTCACATACTGCATGAAGTGTTCAATGCGTCCGTCACATAACTGTTTTACTTTGTTTACGTACTGATTAAACAATCCAAATTCTACACTAAAGTTACTGGTAACATCAAGATGTAATTTTGAACTGGGGTTCTCTAGCACATAATCAAACACACGATAGGTGTTCTTGTCCATAAGTGGCTCGCCACCGGTCATTCTAAAATGTTCTAGTTGTGGATACAATGTTGGCCACCATTCCCAAAATGCATCTACATAAGGATTAGCATCCCTAACAGGTATAGGCCGCCTAGAACCAACAAAATGACCGGGATCGTTGTGAGTATTGCTAGTAGGATATCCACCCAGTCGTTCAACTTCTGACTGCCAAGTGGAACTAAATTGAGGGCTACAATAACTGCAAGATAAATTGCAAGCATGATTAAAATTAACTTCAACGTAGCTAGGGATAACATCATCTTCATCCCCGATAGATTTTTTTATTTTTTCAAAGTCTACTTGTGCCCAGGGTTCACCGGATCTGTAGTGTCTGTCTGATAACTTGCCTTGATCTTCCATGTTCCAACAGTAAGAGCATTCCGTGGGTCGCTCTTGCTTTAACATAATTTTACGTTGTTGTTTTTTGTGTTCAGTATTGTGTAGTGCGGCAGGATTAACAGCCACAGCCGCAGGATCAATAGAATGTAACGGCGGATGATAACAACTGTTATTTAATCCTGTTGGTAGATGTAAACTAACTTGCTTCCACTTCGCTAAACAAAGTGCGGGACCAAGATCCTGTTTCATTTGCTCTGCTGAACTCATGAAATCACTTTTGTTATTCATTACCAACCTTCTTGCTGTCTTATTACATCAATCTCACGTGTTATCACTCCACGATTGTGCCAATTTGAACGATAATGATATTTAAAAAATGCACTTTGTTCTGATTCTAATATGGCCATTGGCAAGTCTAGTTGTGTACCTAGTTCAGGACCCAGTTGGTTGCTGAGTATTCTAGGTTGTGAATCTTTTACTGTTTCCCACAACTCTGCCAGGGCATCAAAGTCTTGTACCAAGGTATGATTCCAGTTTGTCAACATGGTCATGTATGTGCCTTGTCTCGACCCAGCAATGGCCCATTCTCCGTAGTCAACATCTGTTCCTACGTTATGCCATATGGTCATATGATCTAGATTGCGTAACACTTGGTTTTTAAATTCGGCTACTGTGGGCTTTGTGCCACGTTGCAAACACATTTTGACACCTTCACGGAAGCCGGCACGCCAGGCTTGAAATGCTGATCCATTGGGATAGGTGTTTGAATAGCAATCGTACATGGGCCAGTACAAGGGATCAAAACAAAATTCTACCTGTGTTTCTGTTCTACCATCTGTGGCTTCGTGTGTGCGCATACGGTTGACAAATGTTCGGGTCCAAGAACTCAATCCACCATTGCCGTACATGAGTCCGTTGATGTGATTTCTTGCTCGCCAACGATAAACTGCTTGTTCATGTTGTTCAGTAGAATATACAAGTGTCTTGTTGAAAAACTCTGGATCAGGCATGTTGTCACCGTCGATCAATATAAAACGTTCGGTGTTACTGGCAGCCGCCGCCGCTTTGTGTGCGGCATCGGATCCTTTGACTCCGTCCACACGCACAGCCCAAGGTACCATGTTTTTGATCTTGATCCAAAATTCTTCACGTTGTGGCTCATCATATGTAAGAAATATGCAATCTAGGTCTGCTATATCAATTTGTTTCATAAGTTTTTAACTTCCATCTTTGGTGTGGTTCTGACTCAGCTACAACTATGGCCACATTTTTAGGATAGCAAGGTGTTCCTATATTGCTGGGTACCAATTTCTTTGTTGTGATTCTGTTTGCAAGTTGAATCAATTTACCATCTTGTACATGCACATTCAAACTTGCACTTGCATAAGTTTTAGCATCAATATCAATGTATGTACCTGGCAAATCTTCCATGGTATAATGAATTGGTGTCCCATCCGGATTGTAATACAACCGAAAGAACACCGGTTTAGGTTCCGGCATGGCATGCAGGATTGCCCAAAATTCATCTGGCGTCAACTCGGAACCTCTTTTGGTTGTAGTGTACCGCACTCCATTGGGCACGAGTATTGATGCGTAGCAAATAGTCTCGGTATTCCCACACAAACTCTTCCATCCAGTCTTCACGTTGAGCATGCATGATATGTCGTTTCATGTGTACGATCGTGGGATAAGATGCAAACGGCATGGTACATTTCTCCACACCCACAATCTTGGCCGCAATAGCATACACCACATCTGTTGATGGCACATCTTCCGGAAATTTTAACAGCGCACGATAGTGAGACCAGTTCTCAAATATGGCCTGCACAGTATCAAAAAACTCTTTGGCGGTCAAGCTCAACCGCCAGTATGTGATAGCATTGTACACATCCGGTAAATCGTTGGCATCAAATACCTTGCGATAGTGTCTAGATCGAGCACGAGTATCTTTCCAGTCTCTACAGCCTGTACTGACCACAACCTCACGATGGCGTACCATGTCCCACCAATGGTCAATGGGACTGGTCACAATCATGTCTGCTTCCAGTTTGATTGTTTCTCTAAAGGGTGTGGCATGAAACACCTGCCAGTCATTGGCATAAGGATTAGCCACGGTGGGCAACGGAAACTCATGTACATAATTAAACAAGTGTGGTGCGGGGTTTTCTGTAGTGTTGGTCAACAAACAGATTTTGGCATCGGGATGCCAGTATTTTATACTCTGTGCCAGTTGATAACTACAATCAACATAGTCAGTGGAGTCGGTGTTTGTGGCCACTATCAAGTAGCCCGTTTCTTCAATTGGTTTCAATTATTTTCTCCAAATGCTTCTTGCCCATGGCATGGAAATCTTGATTCTTCAATGTTATCCACCGAGGGCGTTGTTCACGGACCGTATAATCCACACGATACTGATCTAGTGCTATACGTGTGACTGTGTGTTGCGGTGTCAAGCTGGCCAGGCTCCAGGGTATTGCGGGGTGTTGACCTGTTTGTCCGCTTACAATATTTAAAGCAATACTCAAGGCATAGTCATTTCTGTAGGTAGCAGTACGAGCTTGGTAAAGATCGGTATAGTGCTTCCAATTGGCTTTGATCATTTGCATACAATCAAATATTAATTCTGCATGGCGACTTCGACGAAACATCATAACAGTGGCCCAGCTCATGGGCATGCGATAATTTCCGTAGTGGTTCAGCCCCATAAAGTCATCTTGTGCCACAATGTCGTAGGCCGAGCCATGTGCTAGGAAATCTTGTTTGGCCGTCAATACAGTTTTTAATTGACCGCTGGCCACAACATAATCAGCGTCTAGCACCAGCGTTTGATCCCAAGGTGTCAATGCATACGCATCTGTTCTGCCAGCATTGTGCCAGGTTACTGTTTGATCATAATCTTCGAAATGTCTTGTGCCGCCTGATTCTGCATCAGCAACAATAATTTGATCAAATCGATATTTTTTTGCCGTTGGCTTGTCATTTGTGATCAAGGCCACAGGAATTTTTAAATGTCTTTTTATGTTACGGGCGCACCAAGCAGCCATGCGTATGTAATCTGTTTGTTCGTTGTTGAAAGCAAATATCAGTGCACCGGTGGTCATCTGTTTTGATTTAGTTTTTGGTATTCTATCAGCCAGGCATTCATTTGCTCTTGCCAATGGCCATGTGCTTGAGCATACAGTTCGGGCACATTAACACGCACAGGAGTTTCATACAAGTCCAACAACACAACATCTTTGTCTTGAGCACAGCTCAACAACACACATTGCAGTTCAGGTCCGGCTCGCCACATGCCACCTGAATGGGCAAACAACATACGTGCTTCGTATTTTTCTTTTAGGGTGCGACGAGCAGTGGCATGGTCAAATCTAGCCCGTGCGTGAGCTACTAGTGTTTCAGTGTTCATAGAGTTATTATACAGGAAAAACTGGTAAAAGTCTACCTTTTACCAGAGAGGTCGGCCGATTAGGCTACGCTTGCGGCAATGGTGGGTGTGCCCCAACTGTTGCTTAGGTAAGTTATGGCCGGCGGAAGGTATGTGACCAAAGTGGTTGGTGCTGTTGCCGCGCCAATTGTGGTGGCAGGACTGGAAACCGCAGTGCCGCCCGTGATGTTGGTGCTTTGTCCTGCTGCCGCTCTGGAAGTACTAACCCAGGTTGTGACCAAGGTCAACACAGTGCTAGATGTGGCTGTGGCTGTGGTTCTAATATAATCACCTGTGTAGGGAGACACAGTATCATTTAACTGGAATATAGTAGCAGGTGTAACAGTAAGATTGTACCAACCTGTTGTGGTAGCAAGTGTGGTTTGTGTTCCGCCTGTGCCGCTGAGGCGTGTGGTACCAGTGTAGGCTTGGCCTGCAATAGTTTGGGTAGTACTGTTTACTCGGCCGGTGAGATTGATCGAGCCGCATTTGCCAGCAAAAGTATTCCAGTCCGGGTCATTGTCAGTACCCGTCGAACTCTTACCGTACTGTACACGCACGATACCACCAGCGTTCCAGAAATAACGTGCTTGGTCAGCTGATGGGAATGTTACTGTGTGTGTAAATGTAATTGTCCAAGCATTGGTGCCGGTGCCAGTTGTAGTAGTTTTACTTGTGGTACCTGTGAATGTGCCGTATGCAGTTCCAGATGCCGCGGCGTTGCCACGGTTGGTTGTGACACTGGTTATGTCAGTGCTTACGTTGGCCAAAATACTAATAGTATTACCAACCGTTGGTGCTGTTCTTGATGTGAGAGATGTAGCTGTTTGACTTCCTGCGCTGGCCAAGTTGTTGACCAGGCTGGCCCATTGTGTAGCGGTAACTGTGTTGGAAGTAGTCACTGTAGTAATTGCAGTTTGTCCCCACCCTGAGTCAGTTGCTCCGGTACTCCAAACTCCATTTATGTTAGCCGCATTGGTACTAACAAATCCGTTGTAATCAGTTGCTTGTATTAATCCACCGATCGAGTATGTCATCGTTTTTCCTATTAATTCTTGATAGTCACAATAGCTTCAATTGTAGCAGATTCTGGGGTGAGTTTGTCAACCAGACTTCTTCCAATCACGTTAAAAGCATTTGCTTCACCGGATCTTGCGGCTCTAGCAATACCATCGCCTGCTGAGACCAATCTATCGCCTTTGTGTACAACGCCCACTACTTTAACTGGCACACGTCCGGTCATTGCAACTGGAGGATGTGTGTCGTCTTCGCCGGCACCGCCGTTCATTAAGTAAGCGGCTTGTGTACTTATCACACCAAACACGTTATCGCTTAATTCCACAAGTGATTTAGTAATTTCTGCTGTGCCACCAAGTTCAACCACAGTACCTGCATCAAGTACTTCATCTGCGGCAAAGCGTTCTGCAACGTCAGCGTAGAGTGCTGTGGTTGCTTGAGCAAAGATTCGATTGAAGTAACCAGTTGACGATCCAATATTACCTACCACATTACCAGCACCATTGACAATGGCTGTGGCAGCGGCATCGCTGTTGACTCGAATCGTTCCTGTGGCACTAAGGTTATTGGTATACAGTGTAGCAGTGTCAACTGTGATCACTGTGGTTCCGCCCACCGCCATCACTATGTTGCCATCTGCTGCCGCAATATTGGCCCAACTGTTTCCGTTTAACATTTTAGTAACAGAACCACTAACAGCAACAACACCGGTTAACTGTGAACCGTTACCAAAGTAAAAACTACTTGTTCCAGCAGTTATGTTACCTGCGGCTGATATCAATCCACCAGTTAATACGTTACCACCGGCTATGTTGCTTGTAGCACTAATCAATCCACCAGTTACAATATTGCCACCACTGACATTGGCTGCTGATGTAATATTACCAGTTGCTGATATCAATCCACCAGTTAAGATATTGCCATGTATACCATTACCAGTAGAGCTCATTATGCCACCGGTTAAAATATTGCCGCCAGTTATGTTACCAGTTGTGCTAACATTACTGCCTGCTGGAGAAACTACGTTACCAACAAAATTTGCACCAATCACGTTACCGGTGGCACTGACCAATCCTGCTGTGTTGATATTACCACCTGTGATGTTGCCGCTAGATGTTGTGTATCCGGTGATGTTTGCACCTGTACTGGTAATGGTTGCTGTGGTTGCACCACCTGCAGTAATGACCACGTTGCTGGCACTAATAATGTTGCCAGCCATGTTTGTACCACTGGCATTGGTAAATGTTACACCTTTGTAAACTGTGGGGAACAAGGTACTAACTGGTGCTGCCGCAGTAAATGTTGAGTCTGTGCTAAAAATTGCAACTCTGACGTTTGCCACATACAATGAAGTAACGTAATGTGGTGTTGCACCGCTGTCGGTAATTGTTTCGGGAATAGCACCGGCTGTGCCGGTTGCACTTGTGTATGCTGGACCCACTACAATGAAACTGGATCCAGTGTAAACTTTGAGCTGTTGATTGGTAGTGTCGTACCATAAATCACCAGTTACGCTGCCTGAGGGCTGTATGGTACCAGCGGCGCTAAAAGCAAGAGTTTTAAAAAGCGTACCGTTATAAACTTTTAACAATGTATTAGTTTTGTCCCACCAAATTTGTCCAGTTAATGGGGCTACAGGAGCAGTGGTGTTTGAAAAGTTCTCCAACATTTGGATGAAGTTTTCATCCAAATATTCACCGTATCCAGCGTAATTTTTGCCCACTAGGGTTACACTACTGGAGGTGTTAACGGTGCCGTCGTTTACTGTAGCAAAAACTGTACCGTCAGTAAGATTAATTGTATATGCCATGTCTGTTACCTGTTCCTATTATGAATATTTATACAGCATTGATGTTGCTCAACGTCTGGATTCTTAGAGTATAATCAATTTGAATTTGTCTATTCAAACTCTTTTGCACAGGGTGAAAAATTACATGGGTAATCAGGCGCAAATCTTCTGCAGATCCATTCCATGATTTAAGTCCTAGTTCATCAAATACATATTCACCGTTAAAATTAGTCGAATTATCAAACGCCTGTTGCTCATATGGCTCACCGTAGTCCAGCAAACAAGTTACTAAAATGTCGGTGTACACGTTGCCCGATGTGTGTAATACTGTCATTTTGTTGTTTTCAGGGTCTGTATCTGCGGCTGAATTATCATCAACTACTTTTTGATATGTTTGATTGTACAAATCAGCATTTTGTCCTGTGGTATTTGGGGGCAAGTATGTAATTACACCTGTGGGATCTACGCTGGATCCGCCATTGCCAAATGCCATCTGATAAATGTATCCTAAATTGCGATCACTTAAGGTTTGGGCCATTGCTATACTGATATTTTCGTAGTGGATTGCATTTTTTTTATCCACAAGAATTTCGCCGGTTACAGGGTTGTGTATTTTAACGAACCCTTCAATTTTGCACAAACCAGGAGTTATCATGCTCTACCCTCCACATAAGTCTTTTGGGTTTTTGGATCAAAGATTCTCACGTGGGCTTGCACTGATATAGATCCAGTTTCGTTGGGTCGACGAGGCTTTTCCTCTTTTTTGGGCTCAACTGTTTGTTTTGACTGTGTATTTGACATGGTCTTTTATTTACCTTAATTATAACCCACGCAAAAACCTTGCGGCTTGCGTTTGAGTATCTTGTAATGCAATCCCGTCGCTGGCTGTGCCATCGCCAATTTGGTACCAAGTGGTAGCACATTGTCTTACTAGTATAGTAACATCCACCCCGGCTGGCGGGGCTTCGAGTTCTGGGTATTCTGCGCCGTCGACCACAAACTCGATTGCTACGGGATCGAATTGGCTTATGAACCAACGATAACGGCTGGTTGCACTTGTGTCACTGTATGCGTATTGGCGTGTTCCACCAACATAAACTTCAATAGCTTGGGTTTCGACAGTACTGTCGTCAAAGTCTGCAACATCAATGCTAGGTGCATAGAATATAGTTGTACTGTCATCACCGGTTGATGTATCGCTTACTGTGTAATTTTGCAAAGATTCAGTCAGCAAATTACTTCGGCTCATGTCATACACATCTGTTCCACTTGAGTGGCTGGCAGTGCCAGTACCAGCAGTACCACGAATAAGTCCACTGACGGTGTCAAGTGCAGTATTTCTTGAACGATACATGATTCTCTCGCCATCTATAGTTAACACTCCAAAGATTCCCAATTCTAAGTTTGGTTCAGATAGTGCAGACGCATTGTCTACATACATTGTGTCATCGGTTTCGCTGAGATCTTGAACCAATATGGTTGTGGTATCAAGTGTAATTCTGTAGGTGGCCTGTACTCCGCGCATGTCTTGGAATATACGGAATGCCATAGCATCAGGAACCGTACTGCTTGTGAATTCAGTTACTGCCACAATTTGTGCAGATTGAATTGCACCGCTGGCCAAAATCAAATAATCACCAGCTGGATTAGTTCCATCATCCTCTTGATATGCAACTGTGTAGTCTTGTCCTTCAAACAGTCGATTTCCATCAAGTGTTACCCACAATCTACCAGCCTCAACTCCAGACCTCTCCAGCCAAAAATTATTGTTACTGACAGAAACACCTGCGGAATAACTGTATGATCCGGGAGTATCGCTTACCGAAGCCGCATCGTATGCAGTGCTATCATAACCTTCACTGACAGTTACACCGCTTACCACCGGACCTATAAACACCAAAGTCAATAGGTACTGTTGCGAAGTATCATTCCAGGTTGTGATTGCAAATACATCATTCACATTTACAGTTGTGCCAATAGTCAGTACGTTGCCCGACACTTGATAATCAGCTTGAGTACTCATACTGATTTGAATCCTTGCACCGCTTGATGGGGGAGAATTAAACACAACTTGACGTCCGGGAGTATTGCTTCCAGTCCAAGGAGTAACAATATAATTTCCAACATTCAATCCGTAAGTTTGTGGCTGGAATATCCCATCAACCCATACTGTGATATCTGTAGGAGGGTAAACAACACTTTGGCTGATTGTGGTTCTTTGTGGTAGCCCAAAACTCACACTTGATGCATCTCCAAACCATTCAATGCCGGCCGCTGGAGTTAATCTATTTCCGTTGCGTGTGACAATTAAATTGGCCGAGTTGGACCCTTGCATGCTGTTGGTCAACGTTATGGTTTTAGTGCCTGCTAACTCTGTGTCGGCCACCACGATCTGTGTCTGCGGAGTGCTCCATTCATAAGCAGTAGTGGCTGTTCCTGTACCGGAACCAATGCCAGTTGCAACGAATGTCACTCCCGTAGTATTACTGGCAGCACCCACGGCAACAAAATTGGTAGTGCCCACATAAGATATTGTGTAAGATCTGCCAATGATAAAATAACCAGCATCAATAGTTGATACTCCAAATGCAGTTAAAGAAATACCATCACCTGCACCGTATGTGGTTCCAAAATCTACTAGGGATTGTGTTGTTGGCACAAACTCCAACCAGTACAATTCATTGGTAATGAGTATGCCAGGAATAACATCTTGCAGGGCTCGATAATATGATCCACCGTCATTAACAACATCTAATTTTATATAACTATCATTGATGTCCCAATTGATACTAGCAATGTATGGTTCCCACGTAGCGCCAGTGGTTATTGCACCATTGACAAAAATTGCCAGGCTTAATATTTCGCTAGAATTTACAGGAATTACAACTGATGATCCAACGTTTTCGCCCAGGTAGTTGGTGCGATACAATTGGCTTCCGCCGCCAATTTCGTACACAGAAATATCAATTAAATTGCCAGTGGCCACTGTGAGCAATGTTATGGTTTGGTTATCCCAATCCACCGTGTAATCAATGTTGGCTGCCAAGTCCAGTCTAGTGGTCATATTGCTGACCAATATTTCTACCGGAGTGTTGACCACACCTGCCCAACTAAATGTATCAGTTAGCCCAGCATCGTATGTGTAACGAATATTTGAAACTTGGAATCCGTGTCCATCTCTATT
>Ga0209596_1004443_pt1 | contig 10696 bp, 10 predicted proteins | sample M_130807_MF_Meta_FD_187314 | JGI IMG/M metagenome (GOLD analysis project Ga0209596, IMG submission 187314) | Freshwater microbial communities from Lake Montjoie, Canada to study carbon cycling - M_130807_MF_MetaG (SPAdes) (version 2) | ecosystem: Environmental > Aquatic > Freshwater > Lake...
CAAGGAACACAAGGTACTCAGGGAATTCAAGGATTGCAGGGTATCACTGGTTCAACGGGTGCTCAAGGAACACAAGGTACTCAGGGAATTCAAGGATTGCAGGGTATCACTGGTGCTCAGGGAATCACAGGCACAACTGGTGCTCAGGGCACTGTAGGCACAACTGGTGCTCAAGGTATTACGGGTACAACTGGCAATACAGGATCAACAGGTGCGCAGGGAGCTGTGGGTACAACTGGCAATACAGGATCAACAGGTGCGCAGGGAGCTGTGGGTACAACTGGCAATACAGGATCAACTGGTAGCACTGGTGCTCAGGGAACAATTGGCACAAGTGTGACAGGTGCTCAGGGAACACAGGGTACAACCGGTGCATCAATTCTTGGTACAGCAAATACGTTCTCTCAGAATAATATATTTTCTTCCAGATTATCCGTTGGACCTGGTTCTTATTATGGTGGAATGAAAACTGGTGCTCTTGAGCTAGGAGACACTGGTCAAAACTACCTTTATACTAGCGGATGGTCTGGATCTATGGGGGCTGGTATTTTAGCTAATTGTGCGGATCAATGGGAAATCAACATTCACGATTCTGGGACTCGAGTTGTTTCTCCATTAGCTTTTTATGGTGGTGGTTCAAATTATATAATGATGGGTCGTGATATTGGTTGGGGGACAACTTATGTTGAAGCAGCTCAAAGTTTTCGCGCTCCAATCTTCTATGATAGTAATGATACAGCGTATTATGTAAATCCAGCCGCAGATGGAGTGTCGGCAGCACTGGCACGTTCTGTTTATATTGGCGACCAAAGCGCCGATGGTGTCCTTTGGGATTATGGAAATGGAGCATATCGTCCCGGTATGCAGATCCGAGGTTCTTATCCGCACATTGATCTAATTGGTACTACGACAAACGGAAATCACGGCTCTACGCTAAGGTTCATGGCGTATGACAGTGGGGCAAGTGGTGCATACAAGCATTGGGTTATTGGAACCTCGTCTAATAATGCAGTTTTTCTGGACTTCGGGTATGCCGCAAATGCGTCTAATCCGCATCAGGGTATTTCTGGATACAGTGGAACGACAACAATGCGTATGACCTCCAATGGTTATGTGGGCATTGGCGGAAACTGGGGTCCATATGGGTCTGTTGCAAATCCAAGTTATAATGTTCACGTTCAAGGGACGGGATATGCTAGTAGTGATTTCCGTGCGCCACTTTTCTATGATAGTAATGACACAAGTTATTTCTTAGATGCAAATTCTGGCTCAACACTGAGTGGTTTAAAATTAAACGCTGCTTGGGGTGGAAGTCCATACGGATTGGCGCAATTTACAATTCGCGCAAATTATCCTTCTATTGTTCATCGTAACACAGATAATGGAGGTTATTGGCTTGTTCACCATGCGGCAGATAACACACTGAATTGGTATGGTGGTACCACTGGCGGAGTTGATGCTACTGCTTGGTCTCGGAATATGTTTCTAGATATGTCGGGCAATCTAACGCTCGCTGGTAATGTAACTGCATACTCGGATGCAAAATTAAAGAAAAATGTAAAAACAATTGATAACGCTCTTAATAAGGTTATGTCCTTGCGAGGGGTAAATTTCGATTGGATTGCAACGGGTAAAGCAAGTATTGGCCTCATTGCACAAGAAGTTGAAAAGATATTGCCCGAAGTAGTATCAAGTACCGAAGAATGTGAAGTTGGCACTGCTACTGTAATTGATACTATAAAATCAGTTGACTACTCAAAGATTGTATCAGTTCTCATCGAAGCAATCAAGGAACAGCAGCAACAAATCGAAAAACAACAATCTCAGATCGACGAGTTAAAATCACTCGTTCAATCTATCACGAATAAATAACACTACAATGGCAATTACATACACATGGAAACTCACAAGTCTGAAGAAGGTGGCCGTCGGAACATTCGACGACTTCGTCTGCCAGACTTATTGGAAAAAAATCGGAACCGACTCGGATAACAACGTCGGTGAATTCTCGGGAGCAACTCCTTTCACGCCTGCGGCTGATGCGGATCCTGCAACTTTTGCAAAGTTTGAGGACCTCACGGAAACACAGGTTCTGAATTGGGTGAAAGCCGTTGTGATCGGAGGTTACGAGACACACGTTAATGAGGCGATTCAAGCGCAGATTGACGCAAAGAAGAATCCCGTCACTGAAGTTCAGGATGGCAAATTCCCATGGAGTCCTCCTAGCAGCAATACACCTCCCGTTATTCCTTAATTTCGAGTATTGTTGAGTCGTCATGGCACTTCCAAATAATACAACCATTAGTCTCAACCAGGTTAACGTGGAACTCGGCCTTGGGGGCACTACGACAATTAATATGAACCAGGCAAGCGTTCGTACTTTATTTGGTGTTGCGAGCGGACAGATTTCGATGAGTAACGGATGGGGTAAAGCAAATACCTACAGTGTTGATTATTTGTTGGTGGGTGGTGGTGGTGGTGGTTCAAGCGGCGGGGGTGGAGCTGGCAAATATCGCTATGTTACAGGAGTAACAGTTACGGGTGGCTCCGGTTTAGCTGTCACGATCGGTGCAGGTGGTGGTGCAGGTGGTGGTTATAGTTCTTCCGGCGGAATTGGTGGAAATTCTTCGTTTGGATCATTTACTGCATCTGAAGGTGGCGGTGGTGGTGGCTCTTGCCAAGGACATCTTGCAACTCAAGGGGGTTCTGGTGGTGGTGGTGGTCGTAATTATCCAGGCGGTTCTAGTGGAGCTGCCTGGGCTTCAGGCTCAGGCGGTAATGGTTCTAATGGTGGAAATGCGCCTGGAACAAGTCTTGTACCTTGCGGTGGCGGTGGTGGAGCTGGAGCCGCGGGTGGTGACGGTACAGTTGTTTCCGGCAATAACGTATCTGGAAATGGTGGCGTAGGTATTGCCAATTCGATTAGCGGATCATCTACTTATTATGCGGGCGGCGGCGGAGGTGGTTCTACAAATGCAGTTACACCGGGTTCTGGCGGTGCGGGCGGGGGTGGTGCGGGCATTTACATGGGCACTGGTGTGAATGGTACTGCAAATACGGGCGGTGGCGGCGGTGGCGGCGCTGACGGAAATGCGGGCGCAAGTGGTGGAAGTGGTGTTTTAATTATCACTTATTCTGGCTCACAACGCGGATCGGGTGGAACCTATACATCGGTTGGCGGATACTCAATACATACATTTACTTCATCCGGTACATATACACCATAATATTATGGCACACTTTGCAAAAATAGGAATAAACAATGTAGTAGAAAACATTCTGGTTGTTCCCAACGAACAGGAGCATCGCGGACAGGAATTTCTTGCTGTGGATCTACAGCAGGGAGGACGTTGGATTCAGACCTCATATAATCATCGTATTCGTGCGCGCTATGCAGGAATTGGTATGATATATGATGAGGTGAATGATGTGTTCACATATCCACAGCCATTTCCTTCATGGACATATAATCTAACAACATTTGGATGGGACGCGCCAACACCATGTCCATCCTATGAGTTACCGGGTTATCGCTGGAATGAAGAGCAGCTTGCGTGGATTGCGAATGCTCCGCTTTAAATTCGAATATAAATAGAGTACATCGCTCTATTACATGGCATCGACTCCTTACACTAATAAAGACTTCTCGGATAGTCGGCTAAAGACAAACTTTGCGGCAATCTCGACGCCAATTGCCAAAGTTCAGGCGTTGCAGGGTCTCACCTATAATGGTTTAATTCCTCCAGGAAGTGGAATTGAGATTGATACAACGACGCCACAGGTTGGCCTCATTGCACAGGCGGTTCAAGGCGTGCTTCCTCAGGCAGTCATTCGTGCAGACTTTGACGAAGAGTATAATGAAGATGGTACCACCTATTCAGTTTCGGGTGCTGATTATCTCACAGTAGATTACGGTCGAGTTGTTCCTCTTCTCGTTGAGGCAATCAAAGCTCAGCAGGTACTCATTGCCGCAGGAATTGGTACTCAGGGAATTCAAGGTGTTCAGGGTCTGACGGGTATTCAAGGTTCACAGGGATTACAAGGCGCTCAAGGTACACAAGGACTGCAGGGTATTATTGGTACTCAGGGTCTCACGGGTATTCAAGGCGCTCAAGGAACACAAGGTACTCAGGGAATTCAAGGATTGCAGGGTATTATCGGTACTCAGGGTCTCACGGGTATTCAGGGAGCGCAGGGATTGCAGGGTGCCCAAGGTACACAGGGCATTCAAGGAACACAAGGTACTCAGGGCACACAAGGAACTCAGGGTCAACAGGGTATTCAGGGCATTCAGGGAATACAAGGCATTCAAGGAATTCAAGGCGTCCAGGGAGCGCAGGGCACTCAGGGACTTCAGGGTATTCAAGGTATCCAAGGTGCGCAGGGTGCACAGGGATTGCAGGGTGCTCAGGGTACACAAGGACTGCAGGGTATTATTGGTACTCAGGGTCTCACTGGTATTCAAGGCGCTCAAGGATTACAAGGCGCTCAAGGCACACAGGGTCTTCAGGGCATACAAGGTACGCAGGGCATTCAAGGTCTAAAGGGAACAGAAATTACAATTTCTGATACGGCGCCGAGTTCTCCATCCATCAACGATCTTTGGTGGAATTCCGTGGGCGGTATGCTCATGATTTATTATTTTGATGGTGACACTTCGCAATGGGTATCTGCCACCGCGGGCATTACGGGATCGCAGGGTACTCAGGGTCTTCAAGGAATTCAGGGCATACAAGGTATCACGGGTGTTCAGGGTATCACTGGTATTCAAGGTACGCAAGGAACTCAGGGTCTACAAGGTATTACGGGTTCACAGGGAACTCAGGGTACGCAAGGACAGCAGGGTATTACTGGATCACAGGGCACTCAGGGAACACAAGGACTACAGGGCATTCAGGGTGTTCAAGGAACTCAAGGCACTCAGGGATTGCAGGGCGCTCAGGGCACACAAGGATTGCAAGGTATTCAGGGCATTCAAGGAACACAGGGTATTCAGGGTACACAAGGTACACAGGGGCTTCAAGGGATCACAGGACTTGCTTTTACCATTGCAAAGACATATGTTTCTGTTGCAGCACTTACTGCAGATACTTCTCCAACAAGCATTGTCGCGGGACAGTTTGCATTGATTAATACAAGCGATGTTCAAAATTCAGAAAATTCGCGATTGTATATCTGGGATGGAGCAGCTTATATTTTTGTCGACGATCTTTCCGGTACCGCAGGTATTCAAGGTATTACAGGTTCAACGGGTGCTCAAGGTACGCAGGGTATTCAAGGTCTGCAAGGTCTGCAAGGTATCACTGGCTCACAGGGCACAATTGGAACGAGCGTAACGGGTGCTCAGGGAACGCAGGGTACAATTGGAGCTCAAGGCATTCAAGGTATTCAGGGTATCACTGGGGCTCAGGGTACGCAGGGTATTCAGGGAATTACTGGTGCTCAGGGCACTGTAGGCACAACTGGTGCTCAGGGTATTACGGGTACAACTGGTGCTCAAGGTATTACGGGTACAACAGGGGCACAAGGCACAGTAGGCTCACAAGGCACAATTGGAACGAGCGTAACGGGTGCTCAGGGAACGCAGGGTACACAAGGAATTCAAGGTATCCAGGGAATTACTGGGTCTCAAGGTATTACGGGTACAACTGGCAATACAGGATCAACAGGTGCTCAGGGAGCTGTGGGTACAACTGGCAATACAGGATCAACAGGTGCTCAGGGAGCTGTGGGTACAACTGGCAATACAGGATCGACTGGTAGCACTGGCGCTCAGGGCACGATTGGTACAAGTGTGACGGGTGCTCAAGGTACGCAAGGCACGGTGGGTACTCAAGGCGCAGGCGGCTTAACGACAACTGATGCAACAACATTAAACGGAATTTCCGCTGTGAATCTGTTTAATAATATGGGGCAGGGGCATTCTACTCGGAGTTCTTTTGACGCAACAACCCCAAGTTACAACCATGGATTTAGATTTGTGCAAGGAAGCACAAATGGTCCTGGTACAGGAGGGGGTCAGTTTTACTCTTATTACATAGGACTAGGTAGCGAATATCCTGCGACTGGTGGCGGTTCTTATGGTGCTATGTTCGCAGTTGATAGAAACACCGCAGTACCATATCACTCTGTAAGATACAACGAAGGTAATAGTTTTAGTTCATGGAGAAAAATTGCTGCTGGTTATGCTGATAGCGCTGGTTCTGTCGATTTTAATAATTTAACAAGCAAGGCTAGCGGTACGGGAACATACACTACAAGTGGTGATTATCGCGCTCCAATTTTCTATGATAGCGATAATACAGCGTATTATACTGATCCAGCAAGTACATCTCGGCTGAGTACTCTCAGAGTTGTTGGAAATGAAATATGGTTGAGCGGCGGTTCGCCCACAATGCACTTTGTTGATAGTGACGAACGAGGTGCTGCACTTCATAACAATAGTAATCTATTTTACATTCTAAGTTCAAATGGAACTGGCGGCGAGTCCTGGTCTCAGAATAATAGCCAATGGCCCTTCTACATTAATCTTAATAATAACAATGCAAACTTTGGCGGTGACATATACGCAGTTGGCAACGTCACCGCCTATTCGGATATAAAACTAAAAGAGAATATTGTTTCGGTTGAAAATGGTCTTGGAAAAGTGCTCGCAATGCGCGGTGTCTATTACAATATGAAAAGCGATTCGGCCAAGACAAAGAGAATCGGAGTCATTGCACAGGAAATTCAAAAGATTCTTCCAGAGGTTGTAAAACTCAGTCAAGATCCCAAAGAAGATCCAGAGGGAACGCTGACAGTGGATTATGGCAACATTACAGCAATTCTCATCGAGGCAATCAAGGAACAGCAGCAACAGATCGAGGAGTTAAAATTACTCGTTCAGTCCATCGCACATAAATAATGATATACTATGAATCAGTTTCCTCCTCTTACGGATCAGTTTGCCAACCTCATGGCAGACACAAAGAAGATATTTGATGAAAGTGGCATTAATGACATTCTCTCAAGCACAGAATTAGTCGAGAAAAGACTTAAAATCTGTGGAGGATGTAAACACTGGGAGGCTTCTCGGTGTAAATTGTGTGGATGTTTCATGGAGACAAAGGCTCGGTTTAAGGCTCTTAAATGTCCTATTGGCAAGTGGTGAGAAAGATATAAATAGATGATCTATGGCCGTACCAAACACACGTCAGACTCTTATTGATTACTGTCTTCGAGCTCTTGGAGCACCCGTTCTCGAAATTAACATTGATGATGATCAGGTGAGCGACAGAATCGATGAGGCATTTCAGTTCTTTCGCGAATATCACCATGAGGCAATCATCAAGATGTATCGAAAGCATCAGCTTTCTGCTCAGGATATTTCAAATCAGTATATCACTCTTCCCGAGTCCATGCTCTATGTGACTCGGTTGTTTCCTCTCACGAACAATTCATCGAATTCTTCTGGAATGTTTTCGGCTCGGTATCAGGTACATTTAAACGATTTGTACGATCTACAGTATGCGGGCGCGCTGGCCAATTATGTAGAGACTCGGCAGTATCTTGAGAGTCTGGATCTCTTGCTGAATGGAACTCCCGCGGTGAGATTCAATCGTCATATGTCACGTCTCAAGATTGATATTGATTGGAGCACCGTGGTTCAGAATGATTGGCTTGTTGTTGAAGGTTATGAAACAGTTGACGAAACTACTTTTACAAAAGTATATAATGATAAATTTCTAAAGCGATATGCCACGGCTCTCTTAAAGCGTCAATGGGGTCAGAATATGTCAAAGTTCGAAGGCATGGTATTACCGGGTGGAGTCACGCTGAATGGCACAAAAATGATGGATGATGCAAATGAAGAAATTCTTGCATTGGAAACAGACATCGTCTACAATTCTTCTCTGCCCGCGGATTTCATGATTGGCTAATATATCGCTATGGCTCGATCTGTATATTTTTCTCAAGGCCGTCAAAGCGAGGCTGAACTCTACGAAAATCTTGTCGTCGAGGGTCTCTCGATATATGGACATGATGTCTATTATATTCCGAGAACAATGGCCTCGAGAGATTTAATCCTGAATGAAGATATTGAATCTAAATTTAGCGATGCCTACATTATTGAAATGTATCTTGAAAATGTTGATGGCTTTGACGGAGATGGTACGCTTTTTACAAAGTTCGGTCTTCAAATTCGAGATCAGGCGACGTTTGTCGTCTCGCGTAAACGCTGGGAAAAATTAATCGGCGCCTTTAATAATGAGATTGTGGATGGTCGTCCGAATGAAGGAGACCTAATCTATCTTCCTCTCACACGTTCTTTCTTTGAAATTAAATTTGTTGAACATAAGTCTCCTTTCTATCAATTGGATAAACTTCCCGTCTATAAACTTCAATGCGAGTTGTTCGAATACTCGAATGAAGATATCTCCACGGGCATTGATGAAATTGACAATATTCAGTCTCAGAATGCAACATCATATTGTTTTGCTGTTGGATCATCAAATTCAATTATGTTTGAAATTGGTGAAACAGTAAAACAGGTTTTATCTCCTGCCACGACAACGACTACCGCGGTCGAAATATCCGCAAAGGTGCTAAAGTTAGAACACGAAACGGCGGGAGATCCCAATAGCAGACTTCTCATCTTCCTTGGAGAAATTCGTTCAAATACAGGAGCATTTAGTGAATTCACTGTGGGATCGAGCAATGCCCTTAAACTCATTGGTCTCACGAGTGGAGCTCAATGGAGTATTCTCACGAAATTCGATATTGATACTGCAAGTGCGGATAAAACATTCACCTCGGGTGAAGGTGCACAGAATTACGCCTTTGAGAAAGATGCAGGAGACATTATTGACTTTACTGAATCAAACCCATTTGGCGAAATCGGATTTAGTACTACGGTGGTTCCCTTCACAATTCTTTCCTATCGTGCCGATTCTTCCGGAATCAGTGCAGACTCATCTCTCTTTACGGCTGATACTTTCTAAACACAACTACATTTATGGCAAAACTAACAATTTTAATCGGATCAAGTGCAAATGATAAAACGGGCGATCCTTTACGCACCGCCTTCACAAAAGCAAATACCAATTTTACAGAGCTATATGCCCTGAGTCTTCCGATTGGATATGCCGTGGGTAATGGTGGCACCGTTACTCAGAGCACGTCTCGCACCACGGGTGTGACACTCAACAAATTGTGTGGAACGATTACGCTGTTTACCACAACGCTTGCGGCAAATACATCCACGTCTTTTACACTCACAAATTCAACGGTGGCCGCGGGTGATATGCTCGTTGTGAATCATGCAACGGGTGGAACACTCGGGCTTTATAACATTGCCGTGTCATCCGCCGCTGGGACTGCGCTGATTACAATTCGGAATGTCTCGGAAAGTGCTTCGGCAAGCGAAACTCCGGTGTTACAGTTTCTCGTCTTAAAGGGAGCCGTCACTTAATTTATGTTGACAGGACATTTTTATCACGGGCACATTCGCCGAATTGTTTCGGTGTTTGGTACTTTATTCAATAACATTAATGTTGTTCGTAAAGACCAAACCTCGAAGGTAATTTATAGCACGCGTGTGCCTCTTGCGTATGGTCCAAAGAGTAAGTTTCTGACGCGTCTTGATCAGCAGAAAGATATTACGGATGATACAAAGATTGCAATGAAGCTTCCTCGTATGTCATTTGAAATTACGAGTATGACGTATGATGCCACCACAAAGATCAATCGAAATAACACTCTGAGTGCAATTGATGCAAATGATTCATCCATCAAACACAACCTTCGTACATTTGCTCCCTATCGCATTAACTTTCAGTTAAGTATTATGGCAAAAAATCAGGATGATGCTCTTCAAATCACAGAGCAAATATTGCCTTATTTTCAACCCGACTATACCGTCACAATCACTGAGGTGGAGAGCGTCAATATCACAACTGATATTCCCTTTGTACTTAGTGGAGTCACAATGACGGATGACTATGAGGGTGATGCAATGACGCGCCGTGCAATTGTCTACACGTTGGACTTTGAAACACGTGTTCGCTTCTATGGACCCGTCACAAAGAAAGCATTGATTCGTGTTTCTGATATCAATTTAAATACAAATAAGACGACGGATACTCCGGGTGTTCTTATTCATACCACGGTGTCCTCGATTGAAGACACTCCTTCGAGTTTTACGGTTGTTCAGACCGAGACGGATTTTGGATTTGATGAATTGAACACGTGATTTAAGGCTTTTTTTATTATGACAACTGAAAAAAGCGGAGAATTACTCAAGAGACTGGAAGGAAATCTTCCAGTGCCAGTTCCGAGCACTCCGCTTCCTCCAAAGGAAGAAAAGGAGATTCAGGATGATTATGAATTTTCTCGCAGGACCTATAAGGATCTTGTGGATAAGTCAAACAGTGCAATCGATGGAATGATGGAGCTTGCGTTGCAATCGGAACATCCGCGCGCCTTTGAGGTATTGTCCATCATGTTAAAGAATACCTCGGATATGACGGATAAACTAATGTCACTTCAAAAGAATAAAAAGGATCTCAAGAAGGAAGAGAAAGGTGCCGCAACGGGAGTCACGAACAATAACCTCTTCCTTGGATCCGTGACTGACCTTCAGAAACATCTGCGTCAGGAACTTGTAGAAAAGAACATTACTGATACTACAAACAATGCAACTTAAAAATGCAGAGAT
>Ga0209596_1004450_pt1 | contig 10676 bp, 9 predicted proteins | sample M_130807_MF_Meta_FD_187314 | JGI IMG/M metagenome (GOLD analysis project Ga0209596, IMG submission 187314) | Freshwater microbial communities from Lake Montjoie, Canada to study carbon cycling - M_130807_MF_MetaG (SPAdes) (version 2) | ecosystem: Environmental > Aquatic > Freshwater > Lake...
CTGCTCGCGCACTGGCTGAACTCGGTTGGCAAGTTACTGTTATCGACTCCGGCCACTTTGGCGCCTCCTCCTTGCCGCTGGGGCTGATATCGCCCCACACCTCCAAAGACGACGGCGCGCTGTCGCAACTTTCGCGCATTGGCATGGAGCTTATGCATGTTGCCATGCGCACCTATTTAATAGAGGGCGACGACTGGTTCCCTAGTGGGGTGATGACCTATCCGCGAACGGGGCCTGTTTCCGATGTAAATACAACTTGGCACCTAGATGCGGCTTGGATCAAACCCTCTGCATTGATGCGTGCCTTGCTTGAACACCCCAACATACAAGTTGTACGCGATAAGGTGGTCGACGCACTGCATTTAGAAAGCGACACCAAGACTTGGCAAGTGCTGAGTTCTGGTGTTCGCCTAGCGCATGCAGAACATGTGGTGCTAGCGGCCGGCCCGGGGTGCATTGATCTTTGCTATGGCGTTATCCAGCAATACGCAAGCGTCGCAACCCCTCCATTTGATGCCATCCGAGGCCAAGTCTCATGGGGTTTGATAGCACAAACCCCCAACGCCCCATTGCCCCCGAACCCCATCAATGGTCGAGGCAGTTTTGTTCCGCATGTTCCAACGCCAGAGGGCGAGGCTTGGTTTTTGGGGTCCACCTACGACCGCTTCCATCCCCATGTGGGTGTTACTGAAGAAGACCATGCTTTCAACTTGAGCCGGCTTGCCGAGCTTTTTCCGGACACTGCCAAAGCGCTAGAACCGGTTTTCTCAAAAGATGTTCGGGGCTGGGTTGGCGTGCGTTGCACCTTGCATGACCGCTTGCCCTTGGTGGGTTCGGTCGCTGACGCACCTGCAGGCTTGTGGATTAATTCAGCGATGGGCTCACGTGGGCTGACCTTGGGTCTTTTATGCAGCGAAATTTTGGTGGCTCAAATGACGGGGCCACCACTTCCAGTGGATGTGAACTTGGTAGGTGCAATTTCATCGCATCGGTTTGCTGAAAAGGCACGGGCTAAGATGTTGCGCAAATGACCTCTCAAGACTCTCCTCTGGCAACACCAGCCCCAGTCCCTCTCTCCCAAGCCTTTTGGTTCTGGCTCAAGCTAGGTTTCATCAGCTTCGGCGGCCCAGCAGGCCAAATTTCCATCATGCACCAAGAGTTGGTGGAGCGGCGGCGGTGGATTTCTGAGAAACGGTTTTTGCATGCGTTGAATTACTGCATGGTCCTACCCGGCCCCGAGGCGCAACAACTGGTGACCTACATCGGTTGGCTCATGCACAAGCGCTGGGGCGGCATTGTGGCCGGCGCTTTGTTTGTATTGCCCTCTTTAGTTTTGTTGATCGCCTTGTCTTGGGTCTACATCGCTTACGGCGATATACCTGTGATTGCTGGATTGTTTTACGGCATCAAGCCTGCTGTCACCGCCATCGTGGTGCAGGCGGCACATCGCATTGGGTCGCGCGCTTTGCAAAACAAGGTGTTGTGGGGCATAGCAGGCGCCTCTTTTGTGGCGATCTTTGCTTTGGACGTGCCGTTTCCTTTGATCGTTGGATTAGCGGCCTTAGTGGGATTTGTTGGCGGTAAGTTGTCGCCCGAAACTTTCAAGGTGGGTGGCGGTAATGGCAGCAAAAAAGCTTCGTATGGCCCCGCTTTGATAGACGACCACACGCCAACGCCAGAGCACGCCAAGTTCAATATAAAAGGCTTGATTCAAGTGCTTTTAATAGGAGCCATGTTGTGGGCGATTCCCATAGCCTTTCTTAACGCCGCATTCGGTTGGGAACACACCTTCACCCAAATGGCATGGTTCTTCACCAAAGCCGCGTGGCTCACATTTGGTGGTGCCTACGCTGTCTTGCCCTATGTCTACCAAGGCGCCATCACCGACTTTGCCTGGGTCACGCCCACCCAAATGATGGACGGACTTGCCTTGGGCGAAACCACCCCTGGTCCGCTGATCATGGTGGTGGCATTTGTGGCTTTTGTCGGCGGCTATGTCAAAGCGTTGTTGGGGCCTGAGAGTCTGTTTTTAGCTGGCGCTTTGGCAGCATGCTTGGCGACGTGGTTCACCTTTTTGCCCTCATTCATCTTGATATTGGCGGGCGGCCCGTTTGTCGAGAGTACCCACAACGATTTGAAATTTACTGCGCCGTTGAGCGCCATCACCGCCGCGGTAGTCGGGGTCATCCTCAATTTGGCGCTGTTTTTTGGTTATCACTTGCTGTGGCCCCAAGGCTTTTCAGGGGTATTTGACTGGGTCAGCGCCTTGATTGCGTTGGGTGCCGCCATCGCTTTGTTTAAGTTCAAACGCAATGTGATGCATGTGATTGCAGGATGCGCAGTGGTCGGTCTGGCGTTTTCCCTTATTCTCTAAAAGCATATAAGTAAAACCAAAAAATCCTTAGTTTTTGCATAAGGAGCCCTATGATCGCTCCCTTATGCATGAATTTGGCTTTATTTTTGCCGGCTTTTTTGTCGGCCTCGTAGTTGGTCTCACTGGCGTTGGTGGTGGGTCTTTGATGACCCCCATCTTGATTTTCTTCTTTGGAGTGAAGCCTTATTTGGCCGTCGGTACCGATTTGCTGTTTGCCGCCTTCACCAAAGGCGCTGGCACTTTGAGTCTGGCCCAGCAACGCCTGGTTCCTTGGCGCGTGGTTTTCACCCTGTGCGCGGGTAGCTTGCCAGGATCCGCTCTTACGCTGTGGGTGTTGCATGAAGCAGGCCCCGCTGAACCCGCAGTGCAGCAAGTTATGAAATCAACCCTTGGCGTCGCCTTGCTTTTGACAGCCATGGCCATGCTCTACAAAGCCATTCGCGGTAAAAAAGCCCCGCACTCGCTGCCTGAAGAAGCCATTGAAAACGCCACACGCCCCCGCCATTCGGCTTTGCCAGTGCTGTTTGGAGCCTTCATCGGTGTCCTAGTTACGCTGACTTCTGTTGGTGCCGGCGCCATCGGCGTAACTGTGTTGATGATTTTGTATCCCCAGTTACCCCTTGCACGTATTGTTGCCAGCGATATCGCCTACGCCGTCCCCCTCACTTTGGTAGCGGGTTTAGGCCATGCGTCGATGGGTTCGGTTGACTGGTCATTGCTGTCGTTGTTGCTGGCAGGCTCGTTGCCTGGCATTTGGATTGGCTCCCGCTTGGTGCACAAAGCACCTGAGCGATTCATCCGTTCTGTTCTCTCTGTGTTGCTGGCTTGGGCTGGCAGCAAACTCGTTTTCGCTTAATTATTTATGTACCAATACACCGAATTTGACAAAAAGTTTGTGCAAACCCGCGCAGCGCAATACCGCGACCAGTTAACCCGCAACTTAGCCGGCGAATTGGGCGACGAAGAGTTCCGCCCTTTACGCCTGCAAAACGGTTGGTACATCCAACGCTATGCACCCATGTTGCGCGTGGCGGTGCCTTACGGCGAACTCAATAGCTGGCAGTTACGCGTACTTGCCAAAATCGCACGCGAATTCGATACGCCCACCCCAGAACTCATCGCGCACGCACAAAGTGAGCAAGACAAGATTAGCGGCATCTTGGCCCCACCTTTAACCACCAACTACGGCCACTTCACCACGCGCCAAAACGTGCAATTCAATTGGATTCCGTTAGACAAAAGCGCAGACGTGATGGAGTTGCTAGCCACAGTCAACCTGCACGGCATTCAAACCAGCGGCAATTGCATTCGCAACATCACCAGCGATGAACGCGCAGGCATCGCAGTAGACGAAGCCGTTGACCCCCGTCCTTATGCCGAAATCTTGCGCCAATGGAGTACCTTGCATCCTGAGTTCGCCTACCTGCCTCGCAAATTCAAAATCGCTATCACTGGCTCCGTAGAAGACCGCGCTGCGATCGCTTGGCACGACGTTGGTTTGCGAGTGGTACACAACGAACATGGCGAAGTTGGATTTAGAGTTTTAGTTGGCGGAGGCATGGGCCGCACACCCGTCATAGGCTCAGTCATTCGCGAGTTCTTGCCTTGGAACCAAATCATCAACTACCTAGAAGCTGTCGTTCGCGTTTACAACGCATGGGGACGTCGCGACAACATCTATAAAGCGCGCATCAAAATTTTGGTCAAAGCACAAGGTCAAACTTATTTCGATCAAGTGGAAGCCGAGTACCAACGCATCTTGAGTGACGGTGCCCACCACACCATCCCAAACCACGAGCTCGATCGCATGCGCGCTTGCTTCGTGGCACCACCTGTCGATGTAGTTAGCGAATCAGCACAACGCGAAGCAGAACAAGCACTTCTCAACCAAGCGAGCAACGACAAAGCGTTTGCACGCTGGTTGCAACAAAACGTCACCAGCCACCAAAACCCTGGCTTGCGCGTTGTTACACTGTCTTTCAAACGTTTAGGCCAAGCCCCCGGAGACGCCACCGCTGATCAACTCGATACCGCAGCAGCTTTGGCAGACCAATTTAGTGCAGGTGAAGTTCGCGTCAACCACGACCAAAACTTAGTTTTACCTTGGGTCCGCGTAGACCAACTCGCTGAACTTTGGCAAGCTGCACGCGCGGCGGGTTATGCCACGCCCAACGTGCATTTACTCACCGACATGATTGCTTGCCCGGGCGGTGACTATTGCGCTTTAGCGAATGCACGTTCCTTACCCATCGCAGCCGCCATCACTGAGCGCTACCAAGACCTAGACGAATTGTTTGACTTAGGCGAGATCGATCTGCACATCAGCGGATGCATCAACTCATGCGGACACCACCACAGCGGACACATCGGCATCTTGGGTGTCGATAAAGATGGCCAAGAGTGGTACCAAGTGACTTTGGGCGGCTCAGATGGCTCATCTTTAAATGGTGACGCCAAAGCAGGCAAAGTTGTCGGCCCCTCATTTGCAGCGAACGAAGTTGTCGATGTCATTGAAGCTGTTTTAGATGTGTACACCGAGCAACGCACTAGTGGCGAACACTTTGCCCGCACTTTAGAACGGGTGGGTTTTGACACTTTCAAAATAGCGGCTAATGCGGTGCGTCACACCACTGCGCGAATTGCTGCTTGAAACGGATTTAAATATGTCACTGCAATTTATTTCATTCACCGAGCACAGCCATGCCCCTAATGGCTTGGCATTAGCTAATGAAGCAGACGCGCAGGCTATAGCCTTTGACAATGTTCAGCGCATCGACCTGCACTTTCCCAAGTTCACCGATGGCCGTGCATTCAGTCAAGCATTTATCTTGCGCCGTCGAGGTTATGAAGGTGATATTCGCGCGCACGGTGATGTGTTAATCGACCAATTGGTACAAATGCAACGCAGCGGTTTTACTAGCGTGGTGTTGCGCGATGACCAAAACGCCGAGCATGGAAAAAAACTGTTATCGCATTACCCATCGTTCTACCAAGGTGATGCGGTACATCCACAACCGCACTTTGCAAAGGAAGCGGCATGAGCGCTATTGAATTGAACGCACATGCAAGTAGCAATTTCGCAGAAAAATTAGCAAAAACACAAGCCTTGCTGCAACGCGCAGCCAAAGAATTCAGCCCCGTCACACAAGCATCTAGCTTAGGCGCAGAAGACGTGGTCATCACCTACTTGATCAACAGTTTGCAATTACGTATTCCTGTATTCGTATTGGAAACTGGCGCGCTGCACCACGAAACCTTAGCTTTGCTAGAACGCACACAAGCGCATTCGCAAACCGATATCTACATCTACCGACCTGCGCACACCAGCTTAATGCGCTTCATTCGGGAAGAAGGTCAAGACGCTATTTTCAAAAGCATGGAGCAGCGCAAAGCCTGCTGCCATATTCGCAAGATGGAACCTTTGTCGCGCGCGCTCAAAGGCCAACGCGCATGGATCACAGGTTTGCGCAAAGAACAATCTCAAGCGCGCGCCGATGTGCCATTGATAGACACCTCGGAAGAAGCCAAAGGCACAGATGCCTACAACAGCTCTCCTAGTCGCGGGCTCATCAAATTGAATCCACTTGCCAACTGGACGTGGGGCGATGTGTGGCATTACATCGCGATTAACAAGGTGGACTACAACCCATTACATGACGCGTTTTTCCCCAGCATCGGTTGTGCGCCCTGCACCCGTGCCATTTCTATGGGCGAAGACTTCCGCGCCGGACGCTGGTGGTGGGAAGAAGAGAACGCCAAGGAATGCGGTCTACATGTGAAAGAAAGCTAAACCATGAATGCTCTAACCAAACCTGAAATGCACGCACTCAGCAACTCCCATCTCGATGCACTCGAGGAAGAAACCATCTTCATCTTGCGCGAAGTCGCCGCTGTGTTTGAGCGCCCTGCACTTTTGTTCTCTGGCGGCAAAGATTCTTTGGTCATGCTCAAGTGCGCAGAAAAAGCATTCGGTATCGGTCGTTTTCCCTACCCACTTTTGATGATCGATACAGGGCATAACTTCAAAGAAGTCACTGATTTCCGCGACTTACGCGCCAAAGAATTAGGCGCTGAATTGATTGTGCGCAATGTCGAAGACTCTATGAGGCGCGGCACTGTGCGACTTTCCCATGCAGGTGAAAGCCGCAATGTGCACCAATCCGTCACTTTGCTCGAAGCAATTGAAGAGTTTCATTTTGACGCCCTAATCGGTGGCGCCCGCCGCGACGAAGAAAAAGCCCGTGCCAAAGAACGCATCTTCAGCCACCGCGACAGCTTTGGCCAATGGCAACCCAAATCGCAACGCCCAGAGTTATGGACGCTTTTCAATACGCGCTTACAACCTGGCGAACACTTTCGCGTCTTTCCAATTTCTAATTGGACCGAACTCGATGTCTGGCAATACATCGCTAGAGAAAATATCGCCTTGCCTTCGATCTATTACACACACAAACGCGAAGTAGTAGACCGTCGCGGTTTGTTAGTGCCCGTCACGGAACTCACACCGTCCAAAGGCGATGAAAAAGTACAAGTGCGTGATGTGCGTTTTCGCACGGTTGGCGATATCACTTGCACCTGCCCTGTAGAAAGCTTAGCAGCCACACCACAAGACATCGTTTTAGAAACCTTGGCCGCAGATGTCAGCGAGCGCGGTGCCACCCGCATGGACGACAAAACATCTGACGCATCGATGGAAAAACGCAAGAAAGACGGTTATTTCTAATGAACGCTTCCACACTTCAAAACACCAGCAACGCATTACGCTTCATTACCTGCGGCTCAGTCGATGACGGCAAAAGCACATTGATCGGTCGATTGCTCGTCGACACCAAAGCCGTATTGCAAGACCACTTGGCTGGCGTTCAGCGCGCCGGCGTCACCGATTTGGCATTGCTCACCGACGGGTTAAGCGCGGAGCGCGAACAAGGTATCACCATCGACGTCGCCTACCGCTATTTCAGCACCGAAGCACGCAAGTTCATCATTGGTGACACGCCTGGCCATGAGCAATACACCCGCAATATGGTTACTGCTGCTTCTAGCGCAGACGCTGCCGTGGTCTTGGTCGACGCCATCAAACTCGATTGGAAAAACCCAGCACTCGAGTTGCTTCCCCAAACCCGTCGCCACGCATTGTTGGTCAATCTCTTACGCGTTCCATCCATTGTGTTTGCCATCAACAAACTCGACGCGGTTGGCGATCCAAGCTTGGCATTTGTCAATATCTCCAATGCACTTCGTAAGTTTGCAGAACAAGCGCAGATCACGATTACCGCCATGGTTCCTATCTCTGCGCTCAAAGGCTTCAACGTAGTTGACACTGCTGAGCAAGATTGGTGTGGATACAAGGGCCCACACTTATTGGACATTTTGGAAGGCTTACCCACCACACCGGCGGAAGAACACGTTGCATTTAGTTTCCCTGTGCAATGGGTTGAGAAATTTCATGACTCCAATGTCACTTCGCAAGGCCGTCGCGTGTTTTGGGGTCGCGTAGGAACAGGCACTGTGTCCGTTGGAAAAACCGTGACAGTGTTCCCTAGCGGTCAAACTGCCGTGGTCGCTCAGGTGTTAAGCGCCACACGTCAAAGCTTGACATCCATCAGTGGCCACAACGCGGGCATCGTGCTGAACAAAGAAGTAGATGTCTCGCGTGGTGATTGGCTACTCGCTGGCGACAACACCTTGCAAGCCCAGCGCGAAATAGAAACTACCGTCGCTTGGATGGACGATGAGCCTCTGATAGCTGGAAGTGTTTATTGGGCCTTGCATGGACACCGCTGGGTCAAAGCCAAAGTACAGCGCGTGGTGCACCGCTTGAATGTCAACACCTTGAAAGAAGAAAACGCCAGCGAACTGCCACCAAACGCCATTGGCCATGTGACCCTTGCCTTGCAGCAACCTTTGGTGACGCTGCCATTCACACAATCGCGCGTTTTAGGTGCACTGGTATTGGTGGACACCGCTAGCCACAAGACCTCAGCCGCGGTATTGGTTCGCTAAGCACCATCGCTAGCAAAACATTAAAGCTGTTTAAAATATCAGTTTTCGATAGTATTCAAGCCAAAAAGACTAAATCACCATGACGCACGTTGTCACCGAAGCCTGTATCCAATGCAAATACACCGACTGTGTGGACGTATGTCCCGTCGATTGCTTTCGCGAAGGTCCTAATTTCCTAACGATTGACCCTGATGAGTGCATCGACTGTGCGGTCTGCATTCCAGAGTGTCCTGTCAACGCCATTTACGCAGAAGAGGACGTTCCTGCTGATCAGATGCACATGACAGCGCTCAACGCAGAGTTGTCTCTCATTGGTTGGCCTAGTATTACCAAGCGCAAAACACCTTTGCCAGATGCCGACGACTGGAAAGAACGCACCGGCAAACTCGCTGAACTTAAGCGTTAAACCTACAAGCGCATTCAAACCCATGCGCATGATTGAAACCGACGCCGTCATCATTGGTGCCGGACCTGTTGGCTTATTCCAAGCCTTTCAGCTGGGTCTTCAAGATATTCGATGCCATATCGTCGATGCATTGCCCTATGTTGGTGGCCAGTGCCAAGAACTCTACGCAGATAAGCCTATCTACGACATACCTGGTATTCCTGTCTGCTCTGGCGCTGATTTGATCGCCAAGTTGCAAAAACAAGTTCAACCCTTTCAGCCAACACTGCACTTGGGTCAACTCGTTGCCGAGTGCAAGCCGCAAGCAGACGGACGATTTGCATTAACCACCAACAGCGGCACCCAATTTCTTAGCAAGACTGTTTTTATTGCAGCGGGTGTTGGTGCATTTCAGCCGCGTCCTCTGATGGTTGAAGGCGCCTCAGCACTTGAGGGCAAATGCATACATTACGGTACATCGTTCACACAAGATTTATATGGCAAAGATATTTTGGTGATTGGACAAGATGCAGACGCCATTTCTGCAGCCCTGTCACTTGCAAATTCCAGCAAATCAGCGCAAACCGTCACGTTGATGCATAGGCGTGATGTATTTGATGCATCAGAAGAACTCGTGCAAGCGATGCGCGATGCTGTCAGTTCTGGCAAGTTGCATCTGCAAATTGGCCAATTAACTGCCTTAAAAACCAGCAACAGAGTTTTGCAAAGCGTGACGATTGCGACCCGTTCAGGCGAGTCCATAGAACGCTCTATCCATCACATCGTGGCATTTTTGGGCATCTCTCCCAAACTAGGCCCCATAGCCCAATGGGAACTTGAGATGCAACGCAAACAGCTTGAGGTCAATACTGAGAATTTCTCTACCTCGACAAAAGGTATTTTTGCGGTGGGTGATATCAACACCTACCTCGGCAAGAAGAAACTGATTTTGTGTGGCTTCCACGAAGCCACGCTAGCGGCTTTTGGTGCAGCAAACATCATTTACCCAGATCGCAATACGCCTTTGCAATACACCACTACGTCTTCCGCTTTGCACCGTTTGCTAGGTGTCTCCGGCAAAAATTAAAAATAGCAATTTAATTCTTGCTTTTTATGATTCTTAGTTTCTTCATAAATTGCATTAATTGGGGTCAGAACCTAATTAATTTATAAATTTCTTAGTCCTTTTTTGCCATATCGGCTTGGTAGCGTGCCTTGGTCGCTGCATCCATGGGATACAAACCTGGCAGTGGAACACCCTTCTCCACCTCGGACATGATCCAACCCTCCATTCGCTCTTGCTCTGGACCTTCTTTGAGCATGGCATCCAACAATGCCGCGGGTATCAATACAGCGCCATCGTCGTCCACCACGATCACGTCGCCTGGAAAAACTGCCACGCCACCGCAAGCAATAGGTTTTTGCCAATCTACGAAAGTCAAACTCGCAACCGATGGTGGCGCTGCTACACCGTTGCACCACACGTTCATTCCAGTTCCTAAAACGCCTGCAGCATCACGCACCACACCGTCAGTTATCAAAGCAGTGACGCCGCGTTTCTCCATCCGTGCACACAAAATGTCACCAAAAATACCTGCGTCTTGCACACCCATCGAATCCACAACGGCTATACAGCCAGCAGGCATATCTTCAATCGCAGCGCGGGTTGAAATAGGTGAAGCCCACGATTCAGGCGTAGCTAAATCTTCCCGTGCAGGAACAAAGCGCAAAGTAAACGCTCTGCCCACCAAACGGGGTTGGCCCGTGCGGATGGGCTTGGTGTTTCGCAGCCACACATTGCGCAAACCTTTTTTTAACAACAAGGTGGTCAGTGTGGCGGTTGTTACTTTGGAAAGAATGCCAATCGCTTCTTTAGAGAGCGTCAGCTTCGTGTTGTCAGTCATATGAATACTT
>Ga0209596_1004454_pt1 | contig 10673 bp, 17 predicted proteins | sample M_130807_MF_Meta_FD_187314 | JGI IMG/M metagenome (GOLD analysis project Ga0209596, IMG submission 187314) | Freshwater microbial communities from Lake Montjoie, Canada to study carbon cycling - M_130807_MF_MetaG (SPAdes) (version 2) | ecosystem: Environmental > Aquatic > Freshwater > Lake...
AAGATATTGTCGATTCTTTAGATAGAATTGTTCGCAGAATTGATAATCTTGAAATAATGTTATCCAATATTAATGAGAAACTGGATAATTTAACTAAAAATGGTTCTACCTTGTTAAAGAATAAAAAAAAAATTCCTGGTATAGTAGAATCTTCAGATTATAATCAGGAATGAAGTTAAGTATTCCAAATAAAAAGGACTTTATTAGTAATGTCCTTAATCCTGTATCTAATTTAAATGATAAAACTATCATAAAGATTGATAAGAATAAAATAAGCAGCATTACTGCATCAAACGATGCAACTTTAGTTTTATATTCTGAGACTGAAGTTAACATTGATGCTAATCGTAGTATTAATATCCCAGACATTAAAAAATTAGTTAGGGTACTAGAATGTGTTGATACAGAACATTTAGACTTAGAAGTTTCAAGTAATAATATAAAGTATACTGGAGATAATTTTAAGTTTACATATCATTTACTTGAAGATGGTATTATTAAGATACCTTCAATTAATGTTAAGAAGATAAATGAACTTAAATTTGATACAACGTTTAAGGTTACTGAAAATATGTTATCATCGTTGTTTAAAGGCTCATCATTTACTACTGAAACTAATAAGCTTTATATCTATGTTGAAAATAATAAAGTTTACGGTGAGTTAGGAGATAAGACTAGACATAATTCTGATAATTTTCAATGCGTACTTGCTAATGAATTTACAGGAACTGCATTAACAAAGACTGTACCAGTTAACTTTGAAACGTTCAGACTTATCAATTTTAACAAGTGTAGCGACATAGAATTTGCTATTAATGTTGGGTTTGGTGTTATAAAGATAGTGCTAAACAAGGATAAAACAAAGCTAACATATATTGTATCAGCTTTAATTAACTAAACCGTTTGATTTTGTAATTTATTCAGTTATATATTGATATGCATACTGATATGGAAATAAAAACTAGTGATAAACGAATTTCTAATAAGATTAAGACTGCTGGGTATTTTATTAAAAGGTTAAAGGATAGTGGTTTTGTTGTTTTTAAAATATTCAATGCCTATAGTAATGTAGATCCAAGACGATGGACAGTACTAATTGATCCAGGCGTTTCATCTGTATATGTTACATGCTATACAAACAAGAACGAGATTAATGAAGTTTTATTTGAAATAGATGATGGGGGTAATAGGTTTAGTAAAGGAATGTATTTTAAAACAGAAAGCATTGAAACGTTAGTTAGTTTGTTAATTGAAAAGGGCGTTAATAACGATATCACAAAAAATCCATTCAGTGCACTTAAATAACTAAATGGCAACCGACGAAAATAATAAAAAACTTTCATCAGGAGATGGTAAAAAGTTACCAAAACCAATAGTTACTAATGTAACTCCTATGAACGACCCTTTACAAATTTCAGACCCTTTAATTGCTAAGGTAATTAAAGATGCATTTCTTATAAAGTATGCACAGCTTAATAATGAAAAACGAAAATATGAAATAGATGAGCTTGGTGCAATGTTTGCTACATGCCAAGAGTTTATGCAAAGTTTTATTATATTAGGATATGATTTAAATGGTCAACCTATACAGCCAATTGTACATGCGCATAATCAACAAGAAGCTGATGCATTAGGAACTTATCTCAATAAGTTCTTGCATAGTAATATACAAGAGATAGATTTTTCTGGAGAACCTTAAACAGGTTGTTATAATAAGGTAGACATCTTATTACATAAAGAGAAACTACCATAACCAATGTTAAAATTTGATTATATCAATAGACTGTTAAAGAGAAGAACCAATGGAGTTCCTAAGGTAAAAGAGGTATATGCTTGCGGTACAGGAACTTATGTAGGTGAGATGTTAGTGTTCTGTAAGAAGGACTTAGATAGCTATTACTTCATATCTATACCAAAAAACATTAATAGAGTTATACCAATTGATAAGTTCAATTTTGCTATAGCCAATAAGATAATTGAATTAGCTCATGTTCTACCTAATGATGTGTTTAAGATATGTTACAAGCAACATGAATATAACAGAAGTAACTTGAATACCAAGAAAAAAGAGACTAAATAATACATATGTTCCTAGAACCTAAAAAAATCAGATCACCTTTTACTGGTGAATCAGTGTTTCCTAAAATTACAACCCATTCAACAGGAGGCAAAACATATGAGCAAATAAGTTATAATGACCCTGTTACAGGTAACCTTATTAAAAAAGGTATGGTTAGTATAAAAGACGAAAAGACTGGTCAAGTAATACAAGACTTTAATACTATTAATGTGAACTCCACGAGAGGCATAAGTTATAGAAATTAAAAAATGGACAAGTCAGAGTTTACGTATCATGTAGGATGTCATGATGATTATAAACACGGTAACCTATCATCTAAAAGATTAAAAGAGTTCTTTAAGATCGAAAATACATCGATGTTTGTAGAAACTGGAACCTACCGCGGTGACGGTATTAAATGGGCTACTACACAACCTAATTTTGAAAAGGTTATCTCAACAGAGATACATAAACCAAACTTTTTGCATTCAATTGATAGGTTTAAGAGAATAGGTAGTATAGATTATGATATGTTTCATAAAATATTCATAGAATTAAAAGATACTATTGATTTTTTAACGAAACGTGTTCCTGAAATTAAACAGCCAACTTTATTTTTCCTCGATGCGCATGGTGGTAGTGGTGATTTCGGTGAAAACAGCAATCATATAGTACCTATCGTGCAAGAAATCTCAATTATATTAAAACATTTTTACAATTTCGATGACTTAATAATAGTTATTGATGATGCTAGATTGTTTGATACCGAAAAACCAAATGCTTGGAATATTACTGACTATACAACTATCAAGAATTTGTGTAATATTAAAGGGCTGGTTAGTATTTATATAGATGATTCTATTGTATTCTGTAGACAGAAGTGGCTCCGGTAAATAGTTGATTGTTATAGGAAATAATACATAATAACGTGTGATTCCGGTACCAGAAGAGTATGTTATTCAAACGTTTTATAGGTGTGTTGTTTCACCCACCTATAATAAGTACACAAATACCTATAATGGTAGTTGTCCATTTTGTAAGGAAGGTAAGAGTTATGGTAAAAAGACTAGATTCTTTTATATACCAGAAAAGGAATTAACGTATTGTCATAATTGCGGCTATAGTAAGAAAGTGTTTAATTTTATACTAGATGCAACTGGTAAACCGTTTAATGAAGTTATAAAAGAAATTAGAGACGGTAATTATGATGTTGTAACTGATGTAAAAGAGAAAGAAGAAGTAAAGGTATTATCTAAATCCTTACCAGATGATTGTATTAATTTAAATGATGATAATCAGTTAAGATTTCATAAAGAGAATACAACAGTTAAGATATGTTTAGAGTTTATAAAGAGTAGAAGATTGGATACTGCTATTAATAAACCAATACGTTACTATCTTTCACTTATAGATAAGGTACATAAGAATAGATTGATATTACCATTCTATGACGCTGAGGGTAATATTATATTTTACCAAACGAGAACGTTATTAAAGAAAGATATGTTTGAAAGACCAAAATATCTTAGTAAGATTGGTGCAGAAAAAAGTTTATACGGTGTTCATAACCTAGACTTGAATCATGATAATGTATATCTGTTTGAAGGACCAATCGATTCTTATTTTATTAAAAACGGGCTAGCAGTTTGTGGTATTCAAGAAGATAGTAACCGTACCTTTAATGATTTCCAGACAAAGCAGTTAGCTCAGTTAACAAGTTTTAATAAAATTTGGTGTTTAGACAATCAATGGAATGATAATGCTTCTCTAAAGAAGAGTATGTTACTTGTTGAAAGTGGCGAACAAGTATTCTTATGGCCAGAAGAGTTTAAGCATTATAAAGACGTTAATGATATCTGTATTAAGTTTGGTAGAGACAGTATAAACCCGAAGTTGGTTACCGATAACACATACTCCGGGTTGAAAGCAAAGATTATTCTAACGAATATTAAGAATAAACGATCTTAGTTATATTTGTATTTCGGATCGTTAGCTGTTGCTAAGTAACCCTTTAACATTTCACTTAAAGAACTAATTTCTACAGCAACACGAGCAATTTTCTTCGTTTCTGCTGTACTGATTTTATCAAACAATGTTTCTGGCTCAGCTGAATTCAATCTTGATTGCATACTCTCTGGACCAGTACCGTTTAAAAACTTAGACATTGTATCTAATTCCATAACCCAACCCTTTAATTCATCATACATTTTCTTTTGAATAGCACTCATTGTAGGAGCAACTTGACCACCTGCAGCAGGAGCATCTACGTTAAAATCTTCTGGATTAGTACCTTTATCAAGTGTCTGAACCATTGCATCTTGGTCTGTAATCTCTTGTTCTGGTACATCATCTTTTTCTACCAAAAATCTTTTAAATCTGTTTCCGTAGTTGCTCATATATGTATTATTTATTAGTTTTACTTAAATAATACATATGAAAAAGGTAATTTTTGAAGATACTACAATGCGCGATACCCAGAGACAAGTGTATGGTAGTACTGCTAGACAAGACAGCAAAGGAGATACTGCTCCATTACCACGTAAAGTAGGTGATTTACTTGCTACAAATAAAAGAGATGACAATTCTTTAGCCCCTGCTTTAAAACCATACCCACTAAATTTTGCAGATGAAATTCTATCTGATATATTCGTTGCAACAGCAAATTTACGTAAGATAGTAGGTAATGCTGTTGAAAATCCAGCCTTAAAAAAGAAGTTTCATGGTAACATGAACTATGTAGATAGAAGAATAGAGTTTATTAACAGAGCAATAGTTGATATTAGTAGGGAACTTGATAAAATCACATAATGATAACCAAGTTATTAACATCATCAATTATTACAACGTTAATAAGTGCATTGTTCGGGCTATTAAACCCATCTAGTTTTTGGGTAGTGTTTAGTTTAGCTCTTATTATACAAATATTATTTTTTTATTTTTATAATAATCATTATGAGAATATTCTTATTGAGAAAGCTCAGAGATTAAAGTTAGAGGAGTTTAAAGAAGCTAGTAAACATATTTCAGTTGTACAGTGCCCTTGTGATGAAAAGGTTAAACAAGAAATTATAATGAGATTTGATGATGATGTTATTTATGAGTGTGCAAAATGTAATAAAAATATTAAAGCTTTTGCTGAAGTCCGGACTGTATTAACTACTGAACCAATCTACTTTAATAAGACTAATGAGTGAGTTAAATAGTATTACAAAAGAGGTTTCTCCTAATTCATTAACATCTACAATCTTTCATCCAGAAAGAAACGTAGAAGACCTAAATGCTACTTTAGCTACGCACTTTAAGTTTGATTTAGACGAACAATCAAAGTTTAAAGAAGGTGCTGTTACTGAAAAAATGAACAATACCTTAGCTACAAAGATGATGTTACAAGCTATCATAGCTATTATAGATGATGGTAAGCAACCAATAGGAGATAAAGTGAATGAAGCGTTATACAGTAATAATAAGAGAATAATGAAAGAATTAACGTTCGGGTTGTTTAACGCCCTAAACAATTACACTTATAATGATAGACATATGAAGGTACTTCTTTTAGGAAAAGTGATACAATCACTACATGGAAAATATTGATAAAGAAGATTATAATAACGTCGATTTCTTAGCCAGATTTGCTTGCCTTTATGAAGGCGTGAATTTAGCTTGTGATAAAGCTGAGCAACTTGGTATAGATACAAGGAAAAGCGCTGCATGGATCAAGCCATTAGCATTTCAGAAGTATATTACTGATAGAGAACGAGATATGAAGTATCAAGTTGACGCTTGGGTAAGAGGAGATAGAGAGGAAGTATATCCCGACGCACAGTTTTTTAAATAAAAAAATTAGTACGTCCCGTATACGTCTGTATTATCATTCTTAGGCATATCAAATATAATCTCTCTACTTACATCATTAATTGATAGTAATGGTTTGTTAGCAGCATCTTGCTCATTATATTTCTTACCTGGTGAAGGTGGTTGTGTACCACCAGACAATATACCATTATAAGCATTATCATATACTTGCTGACTACCATTTTCAGCAGATAATCCAGGCTCAAAACTATAATCAAATCTCTTACCCTTAATTATCCATACATAATGGCCACCTAAAGGATTCGTCTTTGCAATATCTTCGTCTAAAATTTCTGTTACTTCAAATTGTTTACCACTCCTATTACCAGGTCTACCTTTACCGTACTCAGTTAACACAAACACGTCACCAGACTTTGGTTGTACTTGATTATATTGGGTTTCAAATACTGTCGGCGTTTCTGTAGCAATATCAAATTCATTTTCTGAATCTATACTAGTATCTTGTACATATTCAGGAGATAAATTATTAACTCCTATATCATAAAAGGCATCATAGAATGATGATAAATGAACGTAAATTGTAACTTCATCATCTGCTTCAAACCCAAACTTAGATAGGGTGGTAGCATTTTCAGACAACTCAACGATTGCTATAATTGTTTTACCAGGCGCAAAACAACGTGTAGGATCTTCACCGTAAAAGTTATCAGCACTTAATACATTGTAAGCATTAACAAAATAAGTTATTTCAGTACCATATACATTAATTTGTTCTCTATAATAATTGCTGTAAAGATACTCTTCATTACCAATAACACTCTTATCAAGGTATCTGTAGCAACTCTGATCTGAATCTATAATTCCCGGAAAACATGTATTTTGTTGCATATGTTATTGTTTTTCAATTATCCATTTACCTGATTTAGGATCTTGGTAAAACTTCATATTCATTTTACCACCTAACGTTTTTAACTCACCCGGCTTAGCTGGTATACCCTTTAAGAAATTTGTTGTTATATATTCAACATCTTTTGGTTCACAGAAGAACCTACCTGGTCTAGTCTTTAAGATTTCTATCTTCTCACACTTACTATTATCTTTCTTATACTTAGCAGGCACCATGTTTAAATGTGTTTTCTGAAAGTCAGTACCTCCAATAATTGGTTTACGGTGTCTTTTATCAACACCTATTTTATCAACACCTATTTTAAAAAAATCTTTAAACATGTCCATGTTAATATTTAAGCAATATTAGTATACATAAAAAAGCCTAAGACTTAAAATCTTAGGCTTAATTTTGAATCTACTTATTAGTATTACTTAATACCATATGCTAATTGATTATTACCTTTAATCTTGCTGTGTGGCTTGTTGTTTGAATGTTTAGTTAATGCTAAACCTGCCGAATCTGGAACGTTCTTACCTTTACCATCTACTGGAACGTCAATTGTTGTTGTACCAGCTTTGTTTGCACCAACATCGTGCTTTGCTGTTACGTCACCGACTTTAATGTTAGAATGTTTTGTCATTGCTAAACCTACAGAATCTTTAACTTCTTCCATTTCTGTACCTTCAGGCATATAACCTTCACCTTCTTCACCCTTCGCTTTCATTTCTGCATCTTCATCTGTACCCATATCGTCGTCTGGCATACTTTCATCTGACATACCTTCATCAGCTGAGCCATCGACTTGAGCTAAAATTGCTCTTAAGACTTCAACATGATCAGGTGATAATGTAATTGTTACATCACCTTCCATATCACCCTCAGGTGCATCGGCGTCAACGCCAAGAGCAACTAAGTCTTTGTCGTCTTCACTGTTCATAACTTCTTCGAATAACTTATCAAAAGTAGATTTCATATTATTATTTATAGCGGCTTTCGTTGTTTTCTCGAGATTCTTATCAAAATTTTCTACAGACACATTAAGTTGAGCTACATATGGCTTATCTTTCTTATCTTTATCTGTCATTGTCTTTAAGTCAGATATGCTTCTATTAAAAGAAGGCCCGTCAAAATTATCTGCGGCTTCTGGGCCTGTTGAGTCTTTTCTACCTATAGCACCTGCTTTAGGATCATTTAATAAGACTGGGCCAGGGCCTGGCTTCGTCGACATTTTAACTGCCTTTTTACCTGGAGGATGAGCTGCAGGTGCTTTTTCATTAAGCACTTTGCTGTTATACAAACCCCATATTTCTAATAGATTATTAGCCATTGACATGTAAATATTTATATCGCCCGTGATTAAAAACAAACAGAATTACCTAAATAACCCGAACCTACCTGCTAGCGACTCTCAGTTTGAATATACTGCGGAGATGGCAACGTCATTAAAAAAATGTGCAAATAACATACTTTACTTTGCTGAAAACTATTTTCACATTGTTTCATTAGATGAAGGTAAGCAATGCATAGAGTTACATTTATGTCAAAAAAGAGTTCTGAGAAAGATGAGAGATAATAGGTTCTTTATATTATTAGCCAGCAGACAGATTGGTAAAACGACCCTGTTTACCATATATGCTTTATGGGTTGCTTGTTTTCAAGAAGATCAAAGCATATTAATTGTTGCAAATAAAGAAAACACTGCTATAGAAATCTTTAGAAGAATTAGATTAGCATACGAAGAGTTACCAAATTGGATTAAACCTGGCGTAAAAGAATACGGCAAGACATCAATGTCATTAGCAAATGGTTGTAGAATAGGTATATCAACCACAACAGGTACAGCAGCAAGAGGACAATCAATAAACGTTCTATTATTAGATGAGTTAGCATTTATTGAACCTCATTTAGTTGAAGAGTTTTGGAAATCAGTTTATCCAATCGTTTCATCATCTAAAAAATCTAAAATTTTTATTGCATCAACTGCTAACGGTACTGGTAATTTATTCCATACATTATATTCAGGTGCTGAAAATAATAAGAACGGTTGGGCTGGAGATAAAATTTTATGGAATGAAATTCCTGGTAGAGATGAAAAATGGAAAATTGAAACTGTTGCAACTATCGGTAGTTTAGATGCCTTCAATCAAGAATTTAATTGTGAATTCTTAGACTCAGGTGAGAGTTCTGTCAATGAAGAGTTATATAGTAAGTTGTCTGTATATATAAAACAGCCGTTATATGTTATGGAAGAAGGCAACTATCAAATTTGGGAAGAACCTAAAGATGATAGAATTTACGTGGCTGGGGTTGACGTCAGCGAAGGTATAGATAAAGATGCAACCGTCATACAAGTTATAGACATAACTGAATTAACAAATATAAGACAAGTTGCATGTTATCATAATAGTGGTATATCACCAGTAAACTTTACAAGTAAGTTAAATGAAATTTTAGCTCAATGGGGTAGACCACTTGTTTGTGTTGAAAGAAATAATTGTGGTGCCCAAGTTGTTGATGGGCTACGCAATACATTTGGATATGATAATATTGTTTCATGGGGAGCAGCTACAGCAGGTAGACAAAAAGACCAACTAGGCATTGTAGTACATACAAATACAAAGTATACTGGTATAACTAATATGAGGTATTGGGTAAACCAACTTGAAGTAGTACAGATCAGGGATATAAATCTTTTAAAAGAATTTAAAAGTTTTGTTCGCCATAGCAACGGTACCTGGTCAGCTAAAAAAGGAGCTGGCTACCATGATGATAGAGTGATGAGCTTTGTATGGGCGTTAATTATATTAGATAAAGATTTAGTAGACAAGCACTTTGAAGTTATACAACATGACTCTAATAATAGACCTCTTATATTAAAGCAATTAGATTTTGGTATTAAATATTATACTAACCCAGGTTCTCTTTATAATGATACGGATGGTAACAACTCAGCAATGCCTACCATTTTATCAGATAAAAATACCGGTCTTAGTGAAATGGAAAATTTAATTCAACTCGGATATAAAATACACAATGATAGATAAAGTAACACAATCACAACTCAATAAGAATAGGTTAGATAAGTTTTTACTTGTGGTTAACTTACCGCCAGTTATGAGAGACATTAATAACCAATCATTGAAAGGTAGAAGTAATAACTCAGTAAATGAAAATTCAGTTCAATTTTCAGTGTTCGGATCAGTTATTCCAGAGATATCTGTACCAGAAGTAGCAGCAGGCTATAGTGGCCAGACGTATAAATTGTCTTCTCATAGTAGACCACCATATAATAATATAACTGTTAACTTCACTATTGATAACAGATTTAACAATTACTGGGCTATATATAAATGGCTGGATATTCTTAATAATGAAAAGGAATCATTTTATAATTCAGATGACCCAACTATACCTCCTGTAGAGTATACCAAATTACCAGTAAAATTAAGCCCAAGTCAATACCAAACTGATTTAACAATCTTCGGTAAAGATGAATTTGATGTCAATGTTATTAAATTTACTTACACCAAAGCATTTCCTGTTCTCCTTAATGGGATAGATTATAATTATAGAGAGCCTGGTGAAATTGAATCTTCTTTTTCATTTGCCTTTTCTCAGTTCTTTGCTGAATTGTTGTAAAAGTTGTCCGCAAAATCATAAATAATTACATATGGCTCGCTCAATTGAATCTCCAGGCGTACAAATTTCAGAAATTGATTTATCTCAAGGTCCAGTGGTACCTACAGGTACAAACGTGTTAGTAGCAGGGTTTGCTGCTACCGGTCCTACTGATGAAGTTTTACAAGTTACAAGTTTATCTGATTTTACTAATATCTATGGTCAACCTCAGACACCTGCTGAAAGATATTTTTACCATTCAGTAGCTCCTCTGCTTAATACAACAGCAAATGT
>Ga0209596_1004456_pt1 | contig 10672 bp, 8 predicted proteins | sample M_130807_MF_Meta_FD_187314 | JGI IMG/M metagenome (GOLD analysis project Ga0209596, IMG submission 187314) | Freshwater microbial communities from Lake Montjoie, Canada to study carbon cycling - M_130807_MF_MetaG (SPAdes) (version 2) | ecosystem: Environmental > Aquatic > Freshwater > Lake...
AAAACAACGGAGCACCCGGTGAGTGCACCACTTCTAATTTGGCAGCGCCTGAAATAAATTCACCGCAATCCCAGAAGCTTACTGTGGCTTCCTTCGTAATCATGTACACTGTGCAGGCGATTAGACATGTAGCCCAACCAATCACATTATTAATTCTGTTATAATTCATATTGAAATTTTAAAGAGGTAGCAAATATAAAAAAAGGAATCTGACTATTCCGAATTGTTTTCCGTTAATTAAAATGAAACTCAAGACAGCGTTCAAGCGATCGATCCGCAAGCGAAAGCGAACGATATGCAACATGGCAATAAGCAGCGTATTATTCAATAAAAAATGCAGGCCACTTTCGACCTGCATATTTATTCTAACTTTTGAATAGTATCGACCTGCTACCTTAGATCGTTTTTACTTAAATATCTGTTGCTTCGCCGAAAGCCATTGCTGTGGCTTCTTTTACGGCTTCACTCATCGTAGGATGCGGATGAATAGCATTTAAAACTTCATGGTAGGTTGTTTCTAATTTGCGACCTAAAACGGTTTCAGCAATCATCTCTGTCACATTCATACCAATCATATGAGTTCCTAACCATTCGCCGTATTTGGCATCATAAATCACTTTTACAAAGCCTTCGGTATTGCCTGCTGCCGTGGCTTTTCCGCTCGCTACGAATGGAAACTTACCAATTTTCAATTCATAGCCAGCTTCTTTGGCTGCCTTCTCAGTCATACCAACACTCGCAATCTCAGGACTGCAATACGTACATCCCGGTATATTACCATAATCGATAGGCTGTGGTTTGTGTGCGTGTTTCTTTTCCATATAGGCAATATTCTCGGCACATACGATGGCTTCTTTACTAGCTACGTGCGCCAAGGCTTGCGTTGCTAAAATATCACCGATGGCGTATACGCCCGGCACATTAGTCTGACAATAGCCATCCACCACAATACGACCTTTATCGGTTTTAACACCCAATGTTTCTAAGCCAATATTTTCAAGATTGGCAACTACACCAACTGCGCTTAATATAATATCGGCTTCCAATGTAATTTCGCCAGTCGCTGTTTTTACCTTGGCTTTCACACCGGCGCCACTTGTATCCACACTTTCCACTGAGGCATTGGTCATAATGGTGATGCCCTGTTTCTTAAAACTCTTTTCGAGTTCTTTGGATACATCTTCATCTTCAACCGGTACGATACGTGGCAAAAATTCAACCACGGTCACATTGGTACCAATGCTATTATAGAAATACGCAAACTCCACACCAATGGCACCGCTACCAACAATAATCATCGATTTAGGTTGCACAGGTAATACCATCGCTTCTCTGTATCCAATTACTTTTTTACCATCAACCGGCAAATTCGGCAAGGTACGTGCACGTCCTCCGGTAGCAATGATGATGTGTTTACAGTCGTAGGTAGTGGTTTTACCATCAGCGGCTGTTACATCCACTTGTCCTTTGGCTTTCATTTTTCCATAGCCCATAATCACATCAATCTTGTTCTTTTTCATTAGAAACTGAACACCCTTGCTCATCTTATCAGCCACGCCTCGACTACGTTTAATCATTCCGTTAAAATCGGCAGTGACCTTATCGATTGTTACACCATAATCGGCTGCGTGTCTGGCATATTCAAATACCTGAGCCGATTTTAGCAACGCTTTCGTAGGAATACAGCCCCAGTTGAGGCAAACACCACCCAGACTTTCCTTTTCAATAACCGCGGTTTTAAATCCTAATTGAGAAGCGCGTATAGCGGCTACATATCCACCAGGGCCTGCACCAATGACAATGACATCGTAATTCATATCGTATTTTTTTATTGTAAAATGTTGAGCGGCAAAAGTATGCAAAATGATGTAAAAAGTAAAATATGCTATTCGTTCACAGGATTACTATACAACGCACGTAATTTTCGTTCGTAACGAAGCGCTCCTTCAAACACAAATTTCTTCTCCCCAAATAAAGCCCCTCGTCGACGTAAAGCAATATCCGTGAAACACAGTTTGCCCTGCAACGGCTTAAAATCGGCATCATACATATTAATGCCATAATTTCTGCTCGCCGCATCATCCTCATCACCTTGAAAGTGGTCAATCTTGCGACTAGCTGCATTGCTATCAATGGGCAACTGCGCAGAGGGTGCGGCATAACTAACTTCTGCAAAATAGATAGATTGCAATTGGGTTAGATCGAGCGGTTGCGGCATTGATTGACTGGTATAAAATTGAATAGCAGCAAACTGTTTAGTGGTTGCTTTATCATAGTTATCGTCGTAAAAAAAGTACACAGGACAATACGTGAAATGCGCAGCAAAATCCTTCATAATTGATTCATTCGTCTCTTTGTCAGCAGCCATCACCATAGGAATATCACGTTCCATTCCTCTTCGCCTCAACCCTTCTATTTTATTGGTCGACAAGTGTAGCATAAATAAAATAACCGATGGTGGTTGATACCTACTTTTGTTGATTGAAGTCGACACGCTATCAGTTGCCTGTGCGGATGAATAAAGAGCGCATCCGATAAAGAAGAAGGTAATTGCCGTGCATCTGAACATGATCTGTTATTTTAGATTAAAGGTACATTGCGATTTTATAAATAAAAGACTTTAGGTGATCAAATGGGAATTCATCACAAGAGAGAATGGAATGACATTATTCCGAAAATCTGATTAAATTTGCCCACCACAAAATAAACGAAGTAACAATGGGAAGAATATTCGAAGTACGTAAAGGAGCCATGTTTGCACGATGGGACAAAATGGCGAAAGATTTCACCCGTATCGGAAAAGAAATCGCGATTGCTGTGAAAGCATCGGGTCCGGACGTGGATAATAATCCGGCGTTGCGAAGATGCTACCTCAATGCGAAGGCCTGCAACATGCCGAAAGACCGTGTTGAAGCCGCCATCAAACGCGCCATGGGTAAAGACACAACCAATTACGAGGAAGTCCTTTACGAAGGTTTCGGACCACATGGTGTAGCCGTATTAGTTGAAACTGCCACCGACAATACAACACGAACTGTAGCCAATGTACGCGCTGCCTTTAATAAAGGAAATGGCGGCATGGGCAATAGCGGTTCGGTAGCCTTTTTGTTTAATCGTATGGGCGAATTCAAATTGAAAAATGAAAATATCGACCTTGACGAACTTGAATTAGAAAGCATCGACCACGGCATGGAAGAAATAGGTGAAGATGCAGAAGGCAATATCATTGTAAGAACCAACTACAACGACTTTGGGAAAATGAATGAGTTTTTGGAAGCCAAAAATATCACACCAATTTCAGCCGAACTGACGCGCATCCCTTTAAACACTGTAGAACTCAATGATGAGCAATCAGAAGAGGTGCTTAAATTAGTGGATCGAATCGAACAAGATGAAGACGTACAGAAAGTCTATCACAATCTTAAATAAGATAGACCCAACTTCGCCTTGCAAACAATACCCTAGCATACCGCACTTCAGCTATCGTATCGGGGGCTTCAGTTTTTTTTCTTTCTGTCAAAAGAAACTACATTTATACTTTAATCTACTTCTATACTATGCAACATCGTTTTTCGTTATCGATCATCCTCGTCGTATTTCTGTCAGCTGCTTTTTATTTTTTACCCGGAGCGATAGGCCTTACCGAACAGGATGCAGAGAACTCTCTTGAAGAAAATGCCGAACGTGTGGCGTTAGAAACGAAGATGTTGGCAGACCCATTGACAGGTAAAATTCCTGCTGGAATAGAATATCAAAATATCGAATTCTTACACGCATTACAGGCTAGTTTCCCAACTAAAAAAGGTCGCGGTGCTATCTGGAACAACCGCGGCCCATGGAATGTCGGTGGCCGCACAAGAGCCATCGCGATTGATGTCAACGACGAAAAACATATCTTGGCCGGTGGCGTTTCAGGTGGTATATGGCAAAGCACAGATGGCGGCGTTTCATGGAAACGCGTGAGTGACGTAAACGGTCACCCAGGTGTTGTGAGTATTACGCAAGACCCGAGACCAGGCAAAACCAATCTTTGGTATGCGTTATCAGGAGAAATTTACGGTACCTCAGCGAGTGGTGGCGGCGCATTCTATCTTGGCGACGGCGCATTCAAATCGCTCGATAACGGGTCAACATGGACACCCATTACATCAACGGCGTCGGGAATTCCAAGTGCATTCTCTACAAGTTTTCAAGGTGGATGGCGCATTGCGGCTTCGCCAGTTGATTCGATTGCAGCCTGTTTGTATATGGCTACCTACGGCACTATTTATCGTAGCAAAGACACCGGAAAAACATGGAAAGCCGTAATAGGCAGTGGCAACGATTCATATTTTACAGATGTCAAAGTTTCTTCTAAAGGCTTGGTGTATGCGTCATTGAGCACAGACGGAACAAACACAAGAGGATTCTTTCGATCAGCTGACGGACTTAAATTCACCGACATTACGCCATCTTTTTTAAAATCGGCCGACAGAACCGTCATTGAAATCAATCCATCGAACGAAAATGAAGTATACTTTCTGAGCGAGCTTCCAACAGATACAAGTGGCGGCGTTGTGACAGCTAATTATGAAGGAAGCAAAGAATATGTGTCGCTCTGTAAGTATACCTATATCAGCGGCGATGGCACAGGAGCTGGTGGTCAATGGACCAACTTATCACCTAATCTTCCGGTAAGTTCAACCAATCCATTCGACCGATTCAATTGTCAAGGAGGCTATGATTTATTTGTCAAAATGCAACCGGGTACATCCACCTTAATTATTGGAGGCACCAATGTGTATCGATCAACCGATGCCTTCACCACACCAGATCATATCAAACAAATCGGAGGCTATGGTATCGGCACAACAATCCCCTTCTTCACAGTGTATCTCAATCATCATCCCGATCAACACGATCTTATCTTCTTGAAAAGCGATCCGAAGAAAGCGTATTCTGTGAGTGATGGCGGTGTGAAATTTACCGATAATATCAATGCCCGAACAGTTGAATGGCAAAACAGAAGTATGGGCTATGTAACATCACAACTTTATAGTATAGCCATTGATGAAAGCAGCGCGTATGACCAATGGATGGTCGGTGGTTTTCAGGACAATGGAAATTATGTCTCCAATACCAGTGATTCAAAACATTCGTGGGTGATGCCTGTTAATGGCGATGGAGCGTACAATTATATCGCGCCTAATAAGGAGTATTTCGTGATGAGTATACAACAAGGGCGTATGGTAAAAGTTGAACTTGATAAACACGGTCACTTACTTGCACGACGTCGTATTGATCCGTTTGGTTTTGAAAAGGCTGACTATGCATTCATCAACCCGTTCATTGTTGACCCCAATAACAATAACTTTCTGTACATGCCAATCGGCAAACGAATTTCACGGTTGAACAATCTAAATTCGTTGGCAGTGAATAATGACTATTCACAATTAAAAACAGGCTGGACTATCCTGTCTGATACCATCACCACGCCGAATTTTGGAACCGCTAATGCCACTGTTGCAGAAATTACTTCATTGGCTGTTTCAAGCAATGAACCGAATATACTCTACTTCGGCACGAGCAATAAAGAGATGTACCGCATCGACCAAGCCAATACGGGCGATCCGAAATACATCAAATTAGACACCATTACGAAACGCCTGCTGGGCGGTGGTTTTGTGAGTAGCATTGCAGTAGACCCGGATAGTGCAAAAAATGTATTAATCTGTTTTTCTAATTATAAAATTAACAGCCTCTTCTTCAGTAATGATTATGGGATGAATTGGTATTATGTGGGCGGCAATCTTGAAAGTTCAAGCGCTAACCCAACTGGCGCCGACCCGTCAATTCGCTGTGTTAAAATTCTTGTCGGTGCAAATGGCAAGCGAACCTATTTTGCAGGAACAAGTATAGGCTTGTTTTCAACAGACACTTTAATTCTTGCAGCAAGTGCTTCTACTGCCATCAACAAGACGGTATGGAAACAAGAAAGCGCTGACAAAATTGGGGCTGCTATTGTGACGGATATCAAGGTTAGACCAAGTGATGGTTATGTCGCTGTGGCCACGCACGGCAGCGGCACATTTGAAAGTTATTATACAGGCAAGATACCACCGGTAGCCGCCAATACATCGTCTGAAATAACAGCCTATCCGAATCCGGCCTCTGATAAAATTTATTTTTCGTTTGACGCTACAAATACCAACTTGTACAATACCGAAGTCTATGATATTAGCGGTCGCCGTATTACAGTATTGAGTAATGGCATCAATTATAATAATGTCTTCACACAAGTGCTCGATGTATCAAGATATCCAAACGGGCATTATTTTATAAGTTATTATACATCGGATAATAGATACCAAGTCATGCATTTTATTGTCCGACATTAATCATACATCAACTATGTCACTATTGACGCACAAACTTTTTTCGTTTCTTTTAATTATAGGATTCATACTAAGCATTCAAAGTTGCGATGAACCAACTTATATACCCAAGCCTAGAGGTTATTTCAAGATCAATTTCCCTGAGAAAAAATACACCTTATTTCATCAGACTGGATACCCCTATCAATTTGAAATACCGACGTATGCAGCGATTGAAAAGGATACGATGTTTTTTGATCAGAAGACTGAAAACCCTTGGTGGATCAATGTTACCATGGAATCATTGAATGCTAAAATTTATATCAGCTACAAAGAAATCAACGGACAAAATACCTTGGCGAATTTATTGAACGATTCGTATAATATGTCGCATTATCACTCAAAGAAAGCGAACTATATCAGCGAAAAAAATGTGTTTCATACCTCCAATAATGTACACGGACTTTATTATGACGTAGGTGGCAATGCCGCTTCGGCTCTTCAGTTTTATGCGACAGATTCTGTTAGACATTTTATTCGCGGAGCCCTTTATTTTAATTCAACACCCAATGTCGATTCATTGAAACCATTGAATGATTTCATGCGCAAGGATGTTGAACATTTAATCAACACACTAAAATGGACAAGATGATAATCATAGATGATATTTTGATAAGTGATGAAATACTGGATGAAGAATTTGTCTGCAATCTTGAAAAATGCAAAGGTGGTTGCTGTGTCGATGGCGATGCCGGCGCACCGCTCAATAAGGATGAACTAAAGAAAGTCAAAGAGGTATACAAACTCATCAAAGATGAATTAACGCCTGAAGCGCAAGCTGAAATCAACCGTGTAGGCACACATACGACCGATGAAGATTTTGGGTATGTGACACCGGCTGTCAATGGCGGCATCTGCGTGTATGGGTATACCGATGGCGCGGGCATTGTCAAGTGCCTCATTGAGAAGGCCTATCTCGAGGGGAAGACTGATTTTAAGAAACCTATTTCGTGTCACCTCTACCCTATCCGCGAAACAAAAAATGCCAAGTACATGGCCCTTAATTATCAGCCTAGGCAATTGATGTGTGCGCCTGCGTGCACCCTTGGGAGAAAACTGGGTGTCAAAGTATACGAATTCTTGAAAGAACCCCTCATCCGAAAATATGGCGAAGCGTTTTACGGCGCCATTGAAAAAGTTGCTGAAATCAAACACAAAGGCGACAAATAATGGCTATGCTGATCGGTAATAAAAGGACTATTTCATAGGAAACAGCCGCTATTATTGATCCCAAATGTCATTTTGCCCTATGTCTTTTTGCCTGTTTTGGATTAAATTGCTCCATGTTGGCATATTTTCACTATTTTCGCGTCCTTAAAAAATTATAAAACATGAAGTTATCATCATACGTTTACGATTTACCCTTAAACTTGATTGCGCAATATCCAGCCAAGAACAGAGATGAAAGTAAATTGATGGTGGTGCATAAAGACACCGGTAAAATTGAACACAAACTCTTCAAAGACGTCAAAGACTATTTTGATGATAAGGATGTGATGATAGCCAATAATACCAAAGTTTTTAACGCCCGTTTGTATGGTCGAAAAGAAAAGACCGGCGCTAAAATTGAAGTGTTTTTATTACGAGAATTAAACAAACAAAACCGCTTGTGGGATGTCATCGTTGAACCAGCTCGTAAGATTCGCGTTGGGAATAAGCTTTATTTCGGTGCAGATAATTCATTAGTAGCTGAGGTCGTAGATAATACCACCTCACGTGGTCGTACCATTCGTTTCTTATTTGAAGGATCAAATGATGAACTAAAAACCATCCTTGACAATATGGGTGAAACCCCATTGCCTAAATACATCAAGCGTAAACCTGAAGAATCAGACAAAGATCGTTATCAGACAGTCTATGCAAAAAACGAAGGTGCGGTAGCAGCGCCTACAGCAGGCCTGCACTTTAGTAAAGAATTGATAAAGCGACTTGAAATAAAAGGTGTTCGTTTTGCTGAAGTGACCTTGCACACAGGACTTGGAACGTTCAGACCTATTGAAGTTGAAGATCTAACAAAGCATAAAATGGATGCCGAGTATTACGCCGTTGATGAGTATGCGTGCAAGACTGTCAATAAAGCGAAAGAAGAAGGCCGTCGAATTTGTGCGATTGGCACTACCTCAATACGGGCTGTGGAATCATCGATCACAACCACAGGCATGTTGAAACCATCTTCGGGTTGGACGAATATCTTTATTTATCCGCAATATGATTTTGCGCTGACAAACTGTATGATTACAAATTTCCATTTGCCAAAAACAAGCCTATTGATTATGACCTCTGCGTTCATGGGTTTTGAATTAACGATGGAAGCTTACAAAGTGGCCATCAAAAACAAATATCGATTCTTCGATTATGGCGATGCGATGTTGATTATCTAATAAAAAGTACGTGGTGTAAGGAAATCTGAACAGTGATTCATAGTCACTGCTATGTATCTTATTTCCTTGTAAAATGAATCGCATTCTATTCCTGATGGGTCTATTCCTTTGGATCAACTGAACTTCATCTTCTTAAGCGCATGAAAACCCAAAGCAACTGGGTCGCCTATCCGAAATGGAACAAGCACACGTATCGATTACTACATCAAGATAAAAACAGCCTATCCTTTCTTCTTTTTCTTTACATACGCATCCACCGATGCAATCGCAACCATATTGACAATCTGACGAACGGTACTTCCTAATTGCAACACATGAACAGATTTATTTAAGCCCAATAAAATAGGGCCGACAGCTTCTGAATTACCTAATTCCATCATCAGATGATAGGCAATATTTCCTGCGGCAAGATTGGGGAATATCAAAATATTCGGACTGTTATTGATCAAGGTACTGAACGGATAATTTTCTTTTAGCAATTCGCTATTGAATGCCACACTGCCCTGCACTTCGCCGTCCACAACAATGTCGGGATGATTCTCATGCAGTATACGAACGGCTTCTTTGGCCTTCGTTGCTTCGGTAAGGCTGCTTGATCCAAAATTAGAGTACGACAACATCGCAACCCGCGGTTTGATATTCAGATTCTTCAAATTATCGGCAGCCAACAATGTGATATCAACTAAATCTTGTGCCGTTGGAAACTCATTGATTGTTGTATCGGCAAAACAAATTGGGCCCTTCTTCGTCAGCATCACATACATACCGGCGAGCTTGTTCACTTTTTTATCTACCCCAATTATTTCAAGAACAGGTCGCAATGTATCAGGATATTTTCTTGTCAAGCCAGTGATTAAGGCATCCGCTTCACCATGTTCGACCATCATACATCCGAAGTAATTGCGTTCGCGCATGATTTTCTTTGCTTCGTAAATATTATATCCTTTGCGACCACGTTTGGCAAATAACGCTTCGCCAAACTGATTACGTCTTTTTTCATTCTCATCCGATTTCGGATCAATAATCTCAACACCTTGTAAATCCAATCCGTTTTCTTTCATTAGGGTTTTGATACGCTTGACATTACCGAGTAAAATCGGAATCGCGATACCTTCATCTTTTACGAGCTGCGCGGCCTTTAGTGTTTTAAAGTTTTCGGCATCGGCAAATACAACCTTCTGTTTGTATTGTTTTGCTTTGTTGATGATAATCTTCAAAATATTATCATCACTCCCTAAGCGATTCTTCAATTCCTCTTCATACACCGCCCAATCTGGAACTCGTTGAGCCACCTTACTTTTAACCGCTGCTTTTGCTACGGCTAATGAAACCTCTGGTAATAAGCGCGGATCCATTGGTTTAGGAATGATATACGTGGGACCATAACTCAAATTCTTCTCGTGATAAGCCATATTCACCATATCAGGTACCGGCTTCTTGGCAATAGCTGCAAGTGCTTTTACGGCGGCCAGTTTCATCGCTTCATTGATAGTCTTGGCTCTTACATCTAATGCACCGCGAAAGATGTAAGGGAATCCTAATACATTATTCACCTGATTAGGATAATCGCTTCGACCTGTGGCCATAATCAAATCTGGTCGCGCAGCAATAGCGGTCTCGTAATCGATTTCCGGATCAGGATTTGCTAAGGCAAAAACAATTGGATTCTTCGCCATCCCCTTCAACATTTTCGCGCTAACAATGCCACCTTTTGAAAGTCCGATAAAGACATCTGATCCTTTCATCGCAGCTTCGAGCGAGTTAATTCTGCGCGAGGTTGCATATTTACGCTTCATCGCATCGATATCGGTGCGTGTTTTTGTAATCGCTCCTTTTGAATCAAACATGACCACATTCTCAATCTTCACACCTAATTTC
>Ga0209596_1004457_pt1 | contig 10670 bp, 9 predicted proteins | sample M_130807_MF_Meta_FD_187314 | JGI IMG/M metagenome (GOLD analysis project Ga0209596, IMG submission 187314) | Freshwater microbial communities from Lake Montjoie, Canada to study carbon cycling - M_130807_MF_MetaG (SPAdes) (version 2) | ecosystem: Environmental > Aquatic > Freshwater > Lake...
TTTCTTCAATAACCGCACCTGCAAATAAGACATCTTCAATATTAAATCGGTTTTTCCAGCCAGAACAACCCAATATTACTGGTGCATTTTGTTCTTTTAAATATTCTATCACCTTGGTTAAATTAGGAAAGGATCCTGTAATAATATCTTTGGCTCCTTGCTTTAGGGCAAGATGCAATAGTTTAGTACCATTGGTGGTGGTGATGACTAAAATTTTATTTTCAATAAAATCTCTTGGATATTCTGAAGGAGAATTTCCATAAGACAAACCTGGAATAATTTTTCCATCTCTTTCTCCAGCAGTCACACCTCCTGTTTGTTTCCCTACTTCCATACAAAGCTCAGGTGTATCCACAGGAATAATTTTACTAGCTCCATTATATAAGGCTGTGGCCATGGTGGAAGTAGCTCTAAAAACATCAATGATTACAACAATACTATCTTTTAAATTATATAAATCTAATAATTGAGGGGTAAGAACTGTATGTAATGAAGGTTTTGTCTTTGCTGCAGATATCATAATGCACAAATATACAAAACCTTCATTTTTTATTAGACTAATTCTTTTTCAACGGGGACCTTTTTGGATAAGATTAAAATATCTGAAACTACAATATCTGTGCTTACTCTTTTGATAGCATTTTTATCGGTATAAGCCTTTGTAAGCAGCCTTCCTTCTACTGCAATTTCACTGCCTTTGAGTAAATATTTTTCAGCAAATAAGGCCAGTTTTGCCCATGCGACCAAACTAAACCACTGTGTTTCTTCCACCCATTCCCCTTTCGCATTTTTATAGCGATCATTCACTGCCAAACGCATATTGGCTAACTGACTCTCCTTTAAAATTTTAAATTCTGGATCGGCCCCTAAATGACCAATCAACTGCACTTTGTTTTTAATTGCTTTCATACTAATTGTTTTGTTAAGACACAAAATTGCAAATAGTAATAAAACAAAAAACAAGTATTTACCCAACTGAAAAAGGGTATAAATAAATCTATAAACTAGAATAATAAATAAATGTAAAATTTAAATGAGTAGAAAAACTAATCACTAAAATTAACAATGCTCTTTATTGTTAAAAGTAAAATACTTATAACAATTACTTTTAAAACTATTGATTACTTAAAAGGAAACTTCACCACCTGTGCTTTGACTAAAGTATTTCTAATATCAATATAAATTTCAGATCCAACTTTAGAAAACTCAGTGGCCACATAGCCCATACCAATGGCCTTACCTAAACTAGGCGCCTGTGTACCTGAAGTTACCGAACCTATTAGTTTTCCAGTGGCATCTTTAATTTCATAATAATGTCTTGGTATACCACGGTCAATCATTTCAAAGCCTACTAATTTTTTAGCTACCCCATTTGTTTTTTGTGCAAGCAAGCTTTCTTTATTGGTAAAATCTTTGGTGAACTTTGTAATCCATCCAAGACCTGCTTCCATAGGACTGGTGGTATCATCAATATCATTTCCGTATAAACAAAAACCCATTTCTAAACGAAGGGTATCTCTTGCGCCTAAACCAATTGGTTGAATGCCATCGGCAGCACCTGCTTCAAAAATAGCGTCCCAAATTTTATTGGCATTATCATTAATGTCTTCAAAATAAATTTCCACACCCCCTGCCCCTGTATAACCTGTAGCACTAATAAGTACATTGTCAATACCTAGCATTTCTCCTTTTGCAAAACTATAGTATGGCATATTTAATACATCCATACTGGTTAAAGTCTGAATAATTTTAGCAGCCTTTGGACCTTGCACCGCAAGTAGTGCAGTCTTAGGACTTATATTATGCATCTCCACGCCTTTGGTATTGTAACTGCTAATCCAATTCCAATCTTTTTCAATATTAGAAGCGTTCACTACTAACATATATACTTTATTCTTCTCTACGCAATACACTAATAAATCATCTACAATACCCCCTGTTGTATTGGGCAAACAACTATACTGCGCTTTGCCGTCTTCTAAAATAGAAGCGTCGTTAGTGGTAACGCGTTGAATTAAATCCAAGGCATCGGGGCCTCTTAGTAAAAATTCACCCATATGACTTACATCAAATACACCAGCATTATTTCTCACAGCTGCATGCTCTAGGTTAATGCCCGAATAACTTATAGGCATATTATAACCTGCAAAAGGGGCCATTTTAGCGCCTAGTGCAATATGTTTATGGGTAAAGGGAGTGTTTAAGGCTTCGCTCATTTCAATTAAATTTTCTCAAATATAATCAAAAAAGAAACTGAAAGGAAAGCCTAGTGGGTGAATCTGTCTAATACCCACTGTAAGTCGGATAATTTGCCAGCCGCCTTACCTATCTTATTCATCTTTTCAAGGTTCGAACCACCTATATTATCTTTATTAATCTCATTCACTCTAACCACTTTTATTTTTTCTTTTTGAAGCTCTTCTTCTTTTAATTTTTTAATATCATTTTTAATGGACTCTCTTTCTTCTTTCAATTTTTGTAATTGAATTTCTTTATCTAAGTTTTCATCATCCATTTTTTTAATATCATCAGAACGGTCTTCATCAATATCCCTTGGGCTTACACTCTCTAACCCTGTTTTGGTCATCTTATATTCAATACCTTTTTCAAATTGATAAGACTCATTGTCCCAAGGTTCATTCCATTCATCATACCAATTCTCATCATTAGTGATACGGTCAATAGTGCCTGTTCTTATTCCTCTTCCGTTAATATTTATATTCGTTTGAGACCATCCTTTATTCGTTATCTTAATGCGCTTACCAATAGGCACTGCAATGGTCATAATAATATGCTGGTTTCTGAACTTGTCTATTTTATTAATACCAATGCCTTTGTCTAAATAGAGCATACTATCTTGCTGTGTCAATTCAAAGTTTATTTTACTCGCCAATTCATTGGCATTTTGAACCGTCTTACCATTACTTAGCTTCACAATTTTCACTTCAAAACTATCTGTTTTAGATTGCACAATTCTGATACGTAAATTTCTTACATATACAGTGTCTTCATCAGAGAACCCTTGAAAATCTTCAAATTGGTACCAATGATTTTCATAATATTTCATTTTGGGTGCTGCCGTAATTTCTACATAATTAATTGTAGGATTGGTCAAAGCAACACTTTGCTCTGCAGGCGCATTATGTCTTGAGAAACTATTTCCCAAGCTACTTCCAAAATAAAATATACAAACCCATCCAAGTACCCATAAAGCAATAAAACTTGATCTCACCCAAACATTGGCTTTTTTAAGTCCTGCAATTTTTCGAATCACAGCAGTGACTATTCCAATAATAGGCACCCATACAAAAAGTAGAATGGCTCCTATCACAGACCAGGTTTGCGCACCATCTTCTATTAAGAAATTTTTCAAAGGTAGTAAGGCAGTAGCTGCAGCGCCTATTCCAAATAAAGCCGCTAATAAGGAGATACCAACAATGGCTAAAATAAAATAAACAAAACCCTTAATACATATTGTTATAATTCTACCGATATAATATAATAATCCTTTTCTCTTCTCTGATGATCTTTGATTTTCTGAAGATTTATGAGAGTCATTAGATTCATTCATATTATTCGTTCCTTTGTTTCTATTGTATAAATCACTGCCCCAAGATTGAGCTCTTTTACTAAAACCTTCCATATCATTTTGAATGGTGTTTTTAATACTATTCAAATCTACTTTCTCCCCTACCATTTCTAATTTATCCGCACTAGTTTTAGCTTCAGGTAGTACCAACCATAAAACGATATATACAAAAACAGCCCCTGGACTAAAAGTAATATCTAAAAAATTAGGGAAATCGGGTGCATCCCAAAATTGGAATAAATGCATATGTCTAAAATTCGCTACAAAACGAATGAAGGGAATTAAAAATAAAATTCTCACTATCCATACTTGAATACCAAAATATTTTGATAGTCCTGCAGCTACTCCACCAATTATTTTATTATCTATATCTCTAAATAATCTTTTACGCACACCACCCACTACTTTTACAGAAGTGCTGGGTACTGCAATCCATAAAATTAAATAGGCCAGTATATTAATACCAATTAAAAAGAACCATAGAATGCGCACTACCCATGGCTCTATCACAAAGTAGTTCGCAATACCGCTACAAACACCGCCCAATACTTTGTTTTGCTCGTCGCGGTATAGTCTTTTAGGTCTATTGCCATCTCTATAAAAATTCGAGCTATTATTCCCACTGGTATTTTGTTGCGTCTGACTTGTACTCGCTTCAAATCCATCTTGGGCTTCAAAATCGGCAGGACGACCAATACTGGTAATAATTAAATCGATGTCGTTAGCAGCGATGCATACCGTTCCTTTTTTCAAGCGGTCTTCACATAATTCAGCAATGCGACATTCAATGTCATTAATAATTTCATCTCGTCCTTCTTCGTTGGCAAAATAAACACGCAGCGACTCTATATATTGTTTCAATATTTCATACGCTTGTTCTTCAATCGGAAGAATGCGACCTTGAAAATTGATATTGATTACTTTATTCATAAAATATTTTTTAAAATGTAGGTTTAAGAAACTGCTTGATTACTATTTTCAGCAGTATTTGTTTTTTCTTGGGTAAGTTGATCCACCGCCGTGGCCATTTCTTTCCAGGTTTGTAATAAAATACCAAAGGCTGCTTTGCCTTCTTCAGTCATTACAAAATATTTTCTTGGGGGGCCACTGATGCTTTCTACCCAACGATAATTTAAGAGGCCCGCATTTTTTAAACGCGTTAACAAAGGATACAGGGTTCCTTCTAGAATATGCAAATTGGCCAACTTCATTTTCTCAACAATATCACTTGGATAAACTTCCCCTTGTTGAATGATGGACAATATGCAAAACTCCAAAACGCCCTTGCGCATCTGACTTTGTGTGTTTTGAATATCCATAAGAATTAATTTGAAACACAAAACTAGGGCTTTTTATAGTACTATGTATCGCATAGTACTATAATTTTAATAATAAAAAACGCAATACATTGATTTACAATATATTATATACATAATATTTTTATGAACGAAACTAGGAAAGGATAAATGGTAGTTTACAACACTCTTAATAGTTCACTAATAGACCACTAATTCGTAGAAGTCTTCCTCTTTTAAATAGGTGTTGGCCAGGGCTTGTAATTCCTCGGGGCGAACAGAACGCACCACTTTAATGGTATTGTAAAAATAGTCTTCGGTTAAATCATTTAATAAATAGGTTTTCCAGCGACTTATAATTTGAAAGGGTCCATCTAAATCACCTAATAAAGCACCCAACATATAATTTTTAACCAATTTTAATTCATCATCTCCCACAGGTTCTTCTCTTAATTTTTTCATTTCCTTATACACTTCTTCCATAGTGGCTTTGCAAACATCTTTACCTGCATCGGTACTTACCATCCAAGCACCTGCATGTTTATAGTTTTGTAAATAACTATGTATACCATAAGTATAGCCTTTGTCTTCTCTAATATTACTCATTAGTCTTGATCCAAAAAATCCACCAAAAATATTATTCAGTACTTGTGCTGCTGGAAAATCGGGATGATGTCTATTTGGAAAATGTCTGGCTAAACGAATAGAACCTTGTACCGAAGCTGCATCATTTACAATACTATATTTTTTTTGGGTGGCAGATATAATGGTATGTGCCTGCTCCGTGATATCTTTTTTATTTAAAGGTAACTGGCCAATATGCTTATTGAGTAAGGATTCCATCGTTGAAGGAAATTTACCTGCAATAAAAATGACACATTTTCCATTCAAATAATATTGTTCGTAAAAAGCAACTAGGTCTTCTCTGTTAATTGCTGTATAATCTTTCTCTACAGAATATTTTCCATAAGGATGATCAAACCCAAATAAGTATTCATCAATTAATCTATTGGCAATAAAGTCGCCTTTTTTTAAATTCAATAATAACCTTTGAATTTGATTTTGTTTTAAAATAGCAATTTCTTTTTCAGGAAAACTCGCTTCTGAAATAATTTCTCCCATAATAGGAATGACTTCATGAAAATATTTCGATAAACCATGTAAGGTAACAGTGGCGGTTTCATTGGTACAAGTTCTATTTAAATGGGCACCATAAAACTCAAAGGCATCGGTAATTTCAAAAGAAGTTTTTTTGCTCGTTCCATTTTTTAATAAAAAATTAGTGGCAGCTGCTACCCAATTTTTTTGCTCAAAACTATTGCCTGCATAAAATACCATATCCACGAGCAATACTTCCTGTGAGCCACCTTCATAGGCATATACTTCTACCCCATTATCTAAGCTAAACTTTTGATATGGTTTCAATTGAATATTAAAATCAATAGCGTCTTTAATAACAGGTGCTACTATTCTATCTAGGGCCATGATTTAGGATTTACTATAATAATATAATGTGTTGCGATTGTTCTCTTGGAATATTTGTTGAGCTGTATGCTGAATCATTGCAGGCGTTACTCTTTGATACATTCCCAACTCTTTGTTCATTAAGTCTGCGTCGCCTAATAGTTCATAATAAGCCAGGCTATGGGCCCTATTCATAATACTCATATCCTCAAAACAAATCACACTTTCTGTTTTATTAATTACTTTTTGCACTTCTTTGGCATCCAGTATTTCATTTTTTATTTTTTCTATCTCTTCTAATACCGCCTTCTCTGCTACCGCCATACTTATGCCCTTCACTAATTTTCCTTCAATCACCAGTAGCCCCGGATCCACGGTTCCAAAATGATAACAATCAATAGATGAAAATATTTGTTTCACTTTTATAAGCTGCTCATATAATCTTGCAGAAGTACCTCCACCCAAGACTTCGGTAATTAAATCGGTAGCATGATAGCCTTCGTCAAAACGGCCTCCCATATGCCAGGTCATCATCAACATATCTAAAGGCACATCGGCGCGCACATCCATAGTTCTGCTTTTTTCTTGTACAGGCTCCTTGGGTAAATTGCGTACATAGGCTTTGCCAGCTTCAATAGGACCAAACCATTTTTCGGCTAATTGTTTTACTTGTTCTGTTTCTACATTACCCGTCACTACTAATATCGCATTGTTGGGACGATAAAATTGAAAGAAAAAATCTTTCACATCTTCTATAGTAGCATCTTCCACATGCTGCAGAGAGGCTCCAATAGTCATCCATCGATAAGGATGTTGTGTATACGCCAAGCTACGCATTTTATGCCAAGCATCTCCGTAAGGTTTATTGATATAGTGTTCCTTAAATTCTTCACAAACTACCTTGCGTTGTACCTCTAAACTTTTTTTACTAAAAGCCAAGGACAACATTCTATCACTCTCTAACCAAAAAGCAGTTTCAATATTTTCTGCAGGTATTTGACAATAATAATTCGTTAAGTCATTGGTAGTATATGCATTGTTTTCTCCGCCCGCTCTTTGTAAGGGCTCGTCATAAACAGGAATATTCACACTGCCTCCAAACATTAAGTGTTCAAACAAATGCGCAAAGCCTGTTTTAGCAGGATCTTCATCCTTGGCCCCCACATTATATAAAACATTTACTACGGCCATAGGGGTACTAGTATCTTGGTGTACCAAAACTTTAAGGCCATTGTCTAGTTGAAATTTTTCAAATTGTATCATAACAGAGGGCGAAAATACTTAATAACTACAACAGTTCCTTTTCTATTGCAATGAACCTTGTTTTAACCCTTTCGAAACCCGATAAATTCGATTAACTTTGTGACCAATTAATACCTAAGCTATGCAGCTGGAATCATTATACCAAAGAGCCTTGAATTTTGAACACTTAAGCAAGGAAGAAGGCCTATTTTTATTTGAAAACGCGCCTCTAACCGAGTTAAGTCATATTGCCAATGAGTTGAGAAAAAAGCAAGTGCCCCATGGTAAAGTAACCTGGCAGATAGATAGAAATGTAAACACCACCAATGTTTGTATTGCGAATTGCAAGTTCTGTAATTTTTACAGAGTGCCTGGACATCCTGAATCTTATATTACGGATATGGATACCTACCGCCAAAAAATTAAGGAAACTATGGACTGGGGCGGTGATCAATTATTATTACAAGGAGGCCACCATCCTGAATTAGGTTTGGCTTTTTACACCGATATATTTAGTCAGATAAAAAAAGAATTTCCGACGATTAAATTACATACACTCGGGCCCCCTGAAATTGCACATATAGCAAAGCTGGAGAAAATGAGTCATACCGATGTTTTAAAAGCCTTAGTGGCTGCAGGTATGAATTCACTGCCTGGTGCGGGTGCAGAAATTTTAGTAGACCGTGTCAGAAAATTAGTGTCTAATGGAAAATGTGGTGCAGACGAATGGTTGGACGTCATGGCTGCAGCACATCAATTAAATATTACCACAAGTGCGACCATGATGTTTGGTCATGTAGAAACCTTAGAAGAAAGATTTATTCACTTAGTGCGTATTCGTGAAGTACAAGATAGAAAACCAGCCGATGCTAAAGGATTTTTAGCCTTCATTCCTTGGACCTTCCAAGAAGTAGATACCCTACTTACCAAAATTAGAGGGGTACATAATTTAACCACTACGGAAGAATACATTAGAATGATTGCCATTAGTAGAATTATGCTGCCTAATATTAAAAATATTCAAGCTAGTTGGTTGACCGTAGGAAAAGCCACTGCACAAGTTTGTTTGGAAGCAGGTGCCAACGATTTTGGAAGTATTATGCTAGAAGAAAATGTGGTAAGTGCCGCTGGTGCCCCACACCGTTTTACCTATAAAACTATACAGGAAGCTATTAAGGAAGCCGGTTTTGAGCCTCAATTAAGAGACCAACAATACGAATGGAGAACCTTGCCTACTGCTATCCAAGAGCAAATCATAAACTACTAGCAAGTAAGCATTTAGGACCCCTTTAGCTAAAAATATTTTTACTATAAACCAGCCATTGACTGTAACATTTAGGTCAAGGGCTCGTTTAATGCTAATAGAACCTTCTTTTATACATGAGCAACTTAGCATGACCGACTTAGAATTTAATATATGTGTTGATGATTACTCCGACGGGGTATACCGCTTTATACTAAAAATTAGTAAAAACAAGGAGGACGCTAGAGATATTGTGCAAACTGCTTTTGAAAAATTATGGGTGAATAGAGAAAAGGTAGAAACCCTTAAAGCGAAGTCCTATTTATTTACAGTGGCCTATCATTTAATGATTGACCAACTTAGAAAAGAATCTAAGATAATTATGACCGATAGCTTTGATGAAAATGCCAATGCTATTACCCAGGGCAGTTCAGAATTAAAGCAATTGTTATTAGAAGCGATTAATAATTTGAACCCCACACAGAAATCACTCATTCTATTAAAAGATTATGAAGGTTATTCTTACCAAGAAATTGGAGAGATTATGCAATTATCGGAATCACAAGTAAAAGTGTATTTGCATAGGGCCCGATTAATTTTAAAAAATAAATTAACTCATCTTGAAAAAATGAGTGCTTAATAATGATTAACGAAAACAACTACGAAACTTATTTCATGTCATACATTGACAATGAATTAATTGCTACCGAAAGAGCGGCCGTAGAAGCTTTTGTCTTGAATGAACCAAAATACGCAGCTGCCATGGCTGTTTTTGAAATAGCAAAACTGCATGCGCCTAATGTTGAGATGGAGGATAAAATATTTTTATACCGCTTTCCAGAAATGCAGGCCAGCCTAGATTCCGATTTTAAAAAATCATTGTACAGAAAAGAAGCACCCGTTCGTAAAATTATTTTTACACCTAATTTAATGAGGGCTTCATTTGCTATTGCAGCCATACTTATTTTCTTTGTCGGCATTCAACTATTTAAAACAGAAACGATAATAAAAGATAAAACAGCATTAGCTATTACCAATAACGCTTCTACTAATTCAAAACAGACTGAGAATACGATATTGCCTGACAATGCACCGGAGGCTTCTGTAAATAAAATTAATAATACCAATAATACTATAGCCGAGTCTGCTACTGCTAATCGAGCTGGCTTTGAAGATCAAGCCATCGCAAATAATAATATGAATACAAATATTATTAATACAACTGAGGGTCTTAGCCGAACTAGTAGAGAAAATGATAGCCAAAATATATTAGTAGCCAAATTCAATGAAGGTAAGATAAGTGCAATTGCTATGGAAACAAAGGCTACCGAAGAAGAAAAATCAATACCTAGCCTTCCTACTAATTATAAAGAAATTGATACAGAAGAGGAAGACAGAACCATTAGTATTGGTATGCTCGAAATTGACGGCGCTGCTTTCAGAGGTATCACCAGAAGAGTTTCAGCCCTACTTAAAAGAAATAAAATAGAAAAAGAAAAATAAATATGAAAAAAATAATTACCCCTCTAACATTAAGTTTAGTGATGTTATTAAGCCTTCAAGGTTTTGCACAAAACGACTCAACTAAAACAGATGCTAATAAAATTATAATCGAATCTGATACTATTAGAATTGGCGATATGCTTATTATCAAAAAGCAAGGAGATCGAAATAATAGTAGTGGTAATAATAGCTACTATAATAGAAAAAGAAATAGGCTTTATGGTACCAGTTTAAATATCACCAATGGTAGAATTAAAAAAGATACCTTCTTGTCTGTAAATGATGACACTGTAAGACTAGGTAGATTAAATATTATTAAATCACAAGACAGTAA
>Ga0209596_1004460_pt1 | contig 10669 bp, 11 predicted proteins | sample M_130807_MF_Meta_FD_187314 | JGI IMG/M metagenome (GOLD analysis project Ga0209596, IMG submission 187314) | Freshwater microbial communities from Lake Montjoie, Canada to study carbon cycling - M_130807_MF_MetaG (SPAdes) (version 2) | ecosystem: Environmental > Aquatic > Freshwater > Lake...
TGAATTGTAATTATTTAAAACTTCAGTTGCACTCAATGCTCTAGTGTAATGATAGAACGCACCACACTTACCTTTACCATATGCATTAGTTCCCATATTTGTACCATCAATACCGGCAATTGTATAATAAATTGCAGAACCGGTTGACCTTGGATTAACTACTGATCCTATACTTACGCCATTAATATATGCAGTTGTTGTTGAAGTTGAATTATCATATGTAAACCCTAAGTTATACCAAGTATTGAAACTTTTTGCGGAAGATACAATCTTATCAGCATAATTATCCCACACAGCAAAACTTATTTGGCCGCTAGAATTTATTTCAATCTGGCTGTCATGCCAACCACTATTAATTGTTCCTTGACCTAATTCACTAACAATTTGTCCTGCAGCCTGTGGATACCACCAAATGAATGTTGATATAGTTGGAAACGATGACATAGTATATAAATTAGAGGCACTCAATGCATAATCATTTGTACCATCAAACACAATTGAGTTAGCATTTGCTGATTCAAATGTTGGACCATTTACGAGGGTCATGTTTTTAGCATTACCACTTAAATCGGTCCAAGTTGTCCCAGAACCAGGATAACTTGATGTGTTACTAGAATCTAACCAAACAATTAAACTAGTTAAATTTATTGTTGCAGGATTAGGCTCTTCAACAAATATCATACCACCAGTAATTTGTGAACCACTAATTGTAATCATTTTTGTCTTAATACATCCGCAATTCTAGTGTCAATTGATATCTCTGAAGATAGTATGTCATGGCCTTTAATACCTTTAACAACATCCGGCATACAACTCAAGAACAACAAATATGTCTTTAATACTGGAAAATCATCTTTAGACACTTTAAAGAATAACATTCTTGAAGTTACCTCTGGTCCAAAAACATTATAGAGAACAACCAGATGATTTAACACCAATTGTTCTCTAAGTTCATTCAGTTTGCGATATCTACGAAATAGTCTTTTCAGATAATTAAATCGTTTCATATCATCTTTAAATTCACTCATAATACAATTAGGTTTATCATAAGCCTTAATTGCATACATCATTATATTTTCAGTTGTTAAATCATCAAAAGACATTATTATTATTCTTCTTCTTTGTTTTCTCCGTCCGATAAAAGTTCTTCCATACGGCTTTCTTTGCCTACTTCAGCATAAAACTCATAGTTATCGTCATCGGTTAGATAGTAAATTATGTAAACACCCAAATCGTCTTCTAAATCTAATATAACTTCATCTCCCTCAGGATCAGCATCGTAAAGTGCTGGCATATCATGACCATATGCACTCAGCACTTTACGAATACGCTGTAAACCGGATTCAGGAGATAAAAGAACATCATTTAAGTCTCTATCTAAACGATTGTTAATTTCAGTTTGTGACTGATTAGTACCAATCTCATCGAATGGCACCTCTTTAGTAACAATAGGTTGACTGTAATGCATTTCTGCATTTGTCAATTCATTTAAATATTGACTGAATCGCATTAACTATCTGGATAGATGATATCGTCAGATCCATCACCAACCATAGAACCCATAGCAACTAAGGTTTCTGTATGAACACGATTTGCACGACCACCCATAACAATAGTAAACGATCCGTTACCTACAGCAGCACTATATGCAATAGCTGGAGTATTTGCATAGAATCCAGGATTATCAATTACAATTGAAGTAATGTATCCAGCAGTATTGACAGCTACGTTTGCTCTTGCTTCTACTAATGGATTTGTAACACCACCAGTTTGACGAGCAGCAATATTGCTAAGGCCTTTGTTACCGCCTGTGAATATGACTGTACCGTTAGCACCAACAGCGCCAGTATTTGCAGTAATGGATACGATTGGACCCATGCCTGCTTTTCTCAGTACCCAACCTGCGTGAGTTGAAGATTTACCATCAGAACCAAGAATACCTTTTTCTGTTGGGTCAACTCCAAAAACACCTACGGCTGCGCCTGGTACAAAAAAACTCGCTTTTGTGTTAGCATAAAGCGTTCCTTGTGTGTTTGCAGAAAGGCCTAAACCTCCAGTTCCTGCAAACTTTGGTGCACCATTTGATGCATCAGTATTCGTCCATAAAGACATATTTTTCTCCTTGTTTTATATCCGGTTTGATATTATATTTATGCTTCAATCACTATCATACATTTCTTGTTATCGAATTCGACAACTCAGGATCTGCCTGAAATTTGTCTTCTGATGCAGCTTTTTTCTTGTCTTTGGCAGATTTAACTGCATCACGAACAATAGAAGCCTGTTTCGATTCTTTGATACCTTTTTTCTTCACGGCCATTTGCATACCTCTATGAGCTGCATCTTTTGCCATTGATTGTGCTGTGTGTACAGCACCAGATTTATCTTTTACATCACCTTTAACCTTCTTGTAAGGACCATCAAATGGTGGTTTGTTAGCATCATCAGCTTTCTTTTGACGAGCTTGAATAGAGTTTTTGTAGTTTGGTTCATCCATAACTTCGTTTACAACTTCTTCTTTGACATGACCATATTTCTTCTTGTACCAATCAGGCATTCCATTTGTTTTGCGGAAGTGTCTTACTGTTGCAGAATCATTTGCTTGGTCACGATACTTGTTTTCAGCAGTAGTATTGTGTGACTTCATTGCTTCAGCGGCAGCATGTGCATCTTTAGCAATATGAACCAATGCATCATTAGACTTTTTGTGATACTCATGGCCTTCTAAAGGATGTCGTTGTGATGGGCGACCTTCTTGCATCACTTCTTCTTTCATTTTCTTTTGTGGAGGTTCAATATGACCAATCGCATGATCTGTCATACCTTCGGGACCCCTACCTAATTTTTCATAGGCAGAATAAGCATCTGTATAATTTTTATGTGTACTCACAACTTTATTAGTTTTTTTATGAATAATCTCATGTGGTTCATCTTCACGATTAGTTATAGAAGTTACAGATTCTTTTCTCAAATCATTAGAAAATTGTTTTTTAGTAGCTTTCAAAATACCCCCAAATCGTTTATTGCCTTTGTTATAGTCACCGGCTTTGTCAGCCTTACTTGCATCAGCGCCAGCTGCAGTCTTGTAACGACCCAACATATCATTAGATAACTCATCAATCTGAACTTCTTCTTTCATTTCAGAATACATGTAATCAGCGGCTGTTTGAATATAATCAGTAGCAAGAGTAATCTTAGATTGAACCCATTCAGGCATATCAGTATCAGGCTTTAACATATCTTTAATCATCTCACCACATCGTATTAGTGTAGCTAATTGATTCAAGGCCATGTCACCTTCATAACCATACTCTTGTTCATCTTTTGCTTCTGTTACTCTTGATTTTGCAACTGATTTTGAAAGACCATGTTTTTTAATAAATGAAGTTTTATCTAATCCACCTAAATCATCTTTAACTTGAGCCATAACAATTTCAGATATTTCTTTGAATCTTCTTATTGATGTTTTACTTCCTCTTTTTTCAAGACCATCTGGCATTTCTTGAGTAGTTGGATCATCACCAACTTCAGATGCTTCTGAAACAGATTTCCATCCACCACCTTTAGATTTATACCACTTTGACGCCCAACCATTTGCATAGGCAGAAGGATAAACATCAAACTTAGATTTTGCCTGAGCAATAGCTCTAGACCATAATTCTGGATTAGTAGGTTTATTTTTTTCGTTTATTTGTTCCATATTTTCATTTACCTTACTTTTAACATTGATTGGAGCGCCTTGTCTTTCGGCATTTGGATCTTGTTGTCTTTTTCTTCTTACAGCAGAAGCTCTTTCTTTTTTACTTAAAGAAGCTCTTTGTGCTTGTGACATGCATTTAGGTTTAGGTTCACCAGGTTCTCTTGCACAAGGGCCAATCGCTTCACCCTTACTATTGATTCTTTTCCAATCACCTTTTGGACTAGTTTTACTAAACCAATCTCTCAAGTCTTCATTAACACTTTCATTTTTCTTTTCGCCAGCACAATGAGCCTTTTGACTAAAGCCTTTAGGATTGCTACAATCAATACTACTTTTATATTTCTGAGTCCATTTTTCTTCTATATCTTCCTCTTTCATACAAGAACCTGGAGAAAAAGGTTTCTTACCTGGCACTGGTTTGTGACCAGGCCAGCATCTACCTTCTAAGAAATCAGAAAACTTCTTCATTTCAATCTTTCATTGCTTGTTTTGTTGCAGTTGCATACATCACATTCTTAGCACGATCACCATAACGCTCTTTGAAACCAGCCATGCCTTTTTTCATTGACTTAACAATATCTTCACGTTTATTCATTTCACCGCCAGTCATGTGACGTTCTTCGATGTTTACTTCAGCAAAACCATTCATTAAATCTGCATTAATAACATGAATATCTTGTTCAACTGCTTCAGCATTTAGACTTATACTCTTTTTTAATTTGTTAACATCTTGTTTGTTTGCTTTTCCAGCACCAGTCACACGAGCAGGAGTTCTGTGTGCAAGTTTATCATAGGACCCAAGACTATGCCCTGGTCTTGTATAGTGTCCTTTTGCATCAGCGGCACCTTGAACAGCAGCTGCTGATTTTGCATCTTTAGTCTTTTTAGCATGATCTGCAAACTTTTGCGGATCATGTGATTTACCATAATGATAGTCTGCATCAGGGTCAGAAGCAGCACTAGCGGCTTTAGCTAAAGTCTTTGTTGATAGTTCATTAATTTGTTCTGAATCAGGTTCTTCAATAATCAAATCTTCTTTTTTAATTGATTCAAAAAAAGTCTTTAGGCCACCTTCTTTATAAATGGCAATCATCTCAGAGATTTTCTTTTTCTTTTTCTCTGCATCAATAGCAGTCAATTCTTTATCTTTTGGTCCTTTTAATACATCAAAGGCACTTGGTTGTGGTTTAGATGCACCATATGAACGACCTTGAACTTTAGTAGAAGGCAAATCAGCCATCTTAACTTCATCCATCTGTTCAATTTCTTCTTTAACAGGATGATAACCACGTTTCTGATAATCAGAAACAGCAGGTTTGACAACACGAAGTTCTTTACCAGAATCTTTGTGTTTAACTGTTACAACTTGTTCTTTTTTCTTTTTTCCCAATTCATCTTCTTCAATCTGTTCAACTTCTTCTTTAACACCACCAGCCTTAAGCATATCAATACGGTCACGATAACCACCAACTCCTGGTTTGATATCTTTAGCTGCCTTTTTCAATGCAGGTGATGGGTTTGGAATGTGTTTCATTGTAGTTGCAGCTTGATGAGACATCGCTTCATCTTGTTGCTCAACTTCTTCTTTCTTTACTTTTTTCTTAGCACGTAAATCTGCTAAATCGTCAGCTTGAATGTCACCATCTTTATCCACATCCAACTTCGTTTGGCCGCCTTTTAATTCTTCTTGGATTGGTGGTAAACCAGCCATGATTCGTGCAGCAACATCTGCAACATCACGGATTTGTTTGTTATCTGAATTCATGAGTTTTCTCCTATTTTTTTATTGTTCTGAAGAATTGATTTAACAATTCCATTTTCTTAATGATTTATTAATACGGCTATCTGGATCATGTGCTGTTTTAGCAGAAGTTAATTTTGCTTTCATGCCAGACATTCTAGCACAAAATGATTTACGGCGATTTGCAGCCTTCGATCCAGCTTTCAATTTAGATGGTTTAGTAGTAACTGCCATTGATAATTTAGAACCAGGATGTTCTGCACGATATGATGCAATACCTTTACGATTCAATCCACCCTCTGGATTCTTACCAGAAGAATTTTGCCATGCAGCACTTTCTGTTATAAATGCTTTAAATGATTTCATATGAATTTCTTTGCTTTGAAAGTTTTAAGGTTGATACCAACTCTTTTCAATTCACCTTCTTTTTCATCACCAATACTCATAGTTGTTTCATCACCAGTCAACTCTTTAATAGTTTTCTTCTTTGGGTCACGATTGTATCTAAAATTAGTTGGTGCAGTAGGATTACTTACACCACGACTGAAGTTTTCACCAGCTGATGACATTGATACACCAGGTTCAATACCCATGTCTATCGATTCAATCATTTTTTCTTTTTGTTTTGCCCTAATTTCGGAGAGACTGATTGTTTTCTTACTGGTGGGCGTGGTTGTTGTTTCGGTGTAATAACCGGAGTCTGTACTTCCAATACTTGTTCTGGCGCTTCCACTTTCGGTAAAGTAATTTGCACCGGTGCTTCTACTGGTACTTCCACTGGAACTTCCTGCTTGACTTCCGTAACTGGTTCTTGCACCGGTTTCTTCGTGAATAGGTTCTTTAAATATTTCAACATTTTCATTCTCCTCTTTAATTTTGATTGCATAACCATCTTTATATTTAACTACTTCACCATCGTGAGTGTGTGCATGTTTAGCCGCAGAACGGCGTAATAAAAACTTATACACATCACCACTAGATTTACGCAGAAGTTTTACCTTCTTTTCTTCGAACAATTCAAGTATATCATCATTCAAGAATTCTTCTCTAACAGGTTTCTTTGCAGAGGTTCCTGTAGTTGGCACTTTTGGTTCTTTAATTGGTTCTTTAGGTATCTCAACAAGTTTATCATGCACAGAACGATGTGTGACTTTACCTTGTTTGCCATATCGACCAAAACCAAAGTATTGTAGGCCTAATTTTCTCGCCTGTTCAGCGGATGCAGAATCAGGATGAGGTGATTTCTCTGCACCATTTTTTGGTACAGGCAACGTATCTTTCTTATCTAACTCTTGTGCGACCCACTCATCTGCTTGTTTTGTCTTTGGTGGTCTTGCAATGAACTCTTTGATGCCTTTAAACAGTTGCATCAGTTCATCTTTTTTAGCCTTGACAACAGTTGGATCAGCACTTCTCAAATCTTCAGAGTTATCAAACTCCATATAACTTGCACCAAACAACTTTGAATACTCTGCTCTAGCTCTCTGTACATTGTCCCATTTATCCTTACGAATGTCTTCTGGTACTGTACGACCACCACGCATACCACGTTCTATGTTTCTCTTTTTAGATACTTCATCGTGTGTATTGACTAGAAGCATAGATGTTTCATATCCAGCTAATTCTAGTTTATGTTTAATCTTTTTAGTCTTCTCAATGTCATCACCTGTGCCATTGATAATTAAACCATTACGACCTGCGATTGCAAGACGTTGACGTAACTCTGTAATATTCTTTGCACGGCCACGAACAAGATTTCTTTTTTCTTCTTCAGATGATGGCATCTTTTTATCAAGACCTTCTTTGTCCATCAAGAACTCAAGTGCCTTATCAGAATTCATTTCAACTAGACCATGGCCTGCAAGTGTATTGTCTAGTACATAATCTTTACCTGAACCAGGACCACCAGATAAGAATACTGCTTTGAAAATAGCATGGTCATGTACACCTTCTGTCAGAAAGATATCAGCAAAATCGTCATTGATATCTTCTTTGACTTGCATACCTTTACGCACATCATGGTACATTTCTCTCGCATGATTCTCTGGCACATGAGATGGAATACCTTTTCTGAAATGTTGAAACTCACCAGCCTTTGCATGACCTCTCATTTTAGATGCAGACATGCCAGCAGTACCTTCAGCATCAGGATCACGTTCACCCGCATTATGTACTGTAATCTTTTTAAAGTTATACAACGCACCTTTGTGTGTGCCATTGTATTGTGCAAGTTTCTTTTTGTATTCTGGAACCCGATCCGATCCAGCAACCATGTGCAAGTGTGTTACACCTTTTTTGTGTAACTCAGCTGCATGTTGTAGAAAAGTAGGTTTTTCTTTGCTTGACGTAGAAAGATTCGTATCAGGGAAGAATCTTTTAGCGTGTTTGAGTTTTTGTTCTGCTGATAAAGGGTTTTTATCTTTATCTTGAGTATGAGATAGAACAACACTATGGTCACCACCGTGTTGTTTAGAGACTTCTTTGACTTTGTTTACAAGTACTTCATGGCCAGTTGTGGGTGGACTCATGCGTCCAAACGCAAACGTGTGATGTACCTCTTTGGCTTCTCTCAAAAAATCTCTAAAATTCATACTCCGCCTCTACAGCAGTTGTTAATACTCTATTTAGTATTTAATCGGTTCTGATAACCAAAACCTCATCAGATTTAACGTATTCATTCGGATATTCTTGTGGTTCTTTCAAACCAACGTCACCTTTATCAAACACCACAATACTATCATAGACTGACATACATTTTGTGTTTAGTGTATAATAGTCTGCATCAATTTGACCTCTTGCGTGTGATGCATTAATTTTATCAACCATCGTTTTAGCAACATTATTGATAGAATCTGGATGGCTAATACTTCCACCATGTGATGCCCAATAAGCTGCATGTGTATCTTCAATAAAGTATACTGCTTCTTTTGCAATGCGTGGATATAGAATCTCAAATGTTTTTCTTACATGATCAACATGATGACTGCCATCGTCTATTACTAAATCAAATTGGCCAAATTCTTCAATCAAACTAGCAAGAAACTTAGGATCAGATTGATCACCAATACGAACATGTACACCATTTTCTTCATGTTCTTTACATGCAGGATTGATATCAATACCAACAATCACACTATCAGGATGAAAGTATTTCTTCCACATCTGTAATGAACCACCATTAAGAATGCCAATCTCAAGCATCTTAATTGGTTTTTCTGTTAGTGCTTTAAAATGTTTCTCATATACCCAAAAGTAATGAGTCCATTTAGTAATCTTTTTGCCGGTGTTGTTTAACCAATATTCTTTTAAATCCATAATATCCTCAGTAAGTTTCTGTTGCACCTGTTCCGGCTACGATGCCGTCACAATGTAATTTATCAAATTCAATCAAATGATCGTGCTTTATATATCTATAGTGTGCATGTTCAGTATCAAGACCTAATTCTTGTACAGTCTTGAAACAACCCATTAATACACCAAGATAATCATTTAGTAGTGATGGGCAGAATGAATACATTCTTGTAATGAACAAGTAATCATTTTGATTCTTCCATGATGGTATCTTTTTCTTAAACACATACTTGCCAAATAGATTATCATATTCTTTGATATCGAATGAATCATGTAGTGTACTTCTCGCAGAGAACTTAAAGATTCTTTTAACAGATGCCATCATGTTATCATCAGTTTTGTCCATCAACAATCTAAGAGTCTTGAACAACAATACAATTTCTGATTCACTCTTGCGGCCATTAGAAGCTAACAACTGAATATCTGGATCGGTATTCCAACAGGCAAGAACATTTACAAAAGGAACAATCTCTTTTAGTTTGTATTCTTCTACTTCATTTGGTGAACCATCAGTAAACACAATGATATCATTTGGGAAATGTTTACGCAAAGAACGCAAAGAATCCATTGTTTGTTTGAATCTATCTTCTGGTTGTACAACACCTATAACAGGATTCAATGCAGACGTAACAATGATTAAGTTTTTATCTGGTAATAAGTTCATAATTTTTCTTCATTGTTTCTGTCATCAAGTGTTGAATATTCTTATTTGGTTTCCAACTAAGTTCCCACATAGCCTTCGTACAAGAACCTAAAGAGAACTTATTGACTTCTCTCTCAACTGCATCTTTAGATATCGATAACTTGTAACTAGACCAATATTCTTTTGAAGGCCTAAATTCATACTGCAAATCACCGAATGCGGTAACGGCAGATTCAACAACATCTTTTACCGATGTTAATGTGCCTGTACACACATTATAAATTTGTCCTCTTGCCGTTGATTTATTGATGCACAGCTCAATCAACTTTACCACATCATCAACATGAACATAATCTCGTTTCTGCTCACCATTTGAATAGAATGTACATGATTCTCCCTTAACAACTTGCTTTACAATATAATTTAAAAGTGGTGGTGATGGGCGATGTACATCTTGTCTTGGACCAAATACATTGAAGAATCGTAGGGTCACAATATCCATATCATAGTTGACAATATAAGATTGTACTACGTCTTCCATTAGTTTCTTTGATAATGGATAGAACAATGATGGTTTAACCTGTAGTTCCTCAAGAAACGGCGCATCAGCTTCAGTATTGCCTTCATAGATGGCCGATGTACTTGCAACAATGGTTCGTTTAACACCAGCATCTTTGGCTGCCTTGAGAACAGAGGCAGTGCCTGCAACATTGACACTCAAGCATTCAGCAGGATTAGATTCACACTCAGGCAAAGATGTTAACGCTGCCAGATGCACGATAACATCAGTCTTGTTAAACTGCAAAAGTTCTGTTAGTTTGGTTGTTTCACGAATATCAAGTGCAACTGCATCACAGACTTGTTTGTCATTATCAAACAGATTCTCCATGTAACCATGACTGAAATCATCCAATGCAACTACTGTGTGACCATTCTTAGCCAATTCAATGCACAAGGTTGAACCAATACCACCTGCACCACCAGTAATTAAAATGTTCATGCTAACTGATCCACATTTTGACCGTTTCTATTCATTTCACGATTCAGTCTTAGTCTATTTTCTTCAATCTGTTTCAATCGTTCATCAAGCCGTCTTCTTTCAACAATCAATGCATCATGTTGTTTTTCAATTTGAGTTCGTTCAACTTGTCGAATAAATTGTTGTACTTTTTCAATTCTCATAACATTTCTCCTAATGTATCAGTATCTCTTTTAAGGTTAATTGCAACTGCGG
>Ga0209596_1004461_pt1 | contig 10667 bp, 9 predicted proteins | sample M_130807_MF_Meta_FD_187314 | JGI IMG/M metagenome (GOLD analysis project Ga0209596, IMG submission 187314) | Freshwater microbial communities from Lake Montjoie, Canada to study carbon cycling - M_130807_MF_MetaG (SPAdes) (version 2) | ecosystem: Environmental > Aquatic > Freshwater > Lake...
CATGTGGAGAGTGTGCGCGCCAGATTTGTTGATCATTTATCAAAGGCTGATCAAGAAGTAATAGCTACGATTTTTGCCCGAGTGGAAGAGTCACTTCGCAACGATGGAAGTAATGAATAAATAAAACTGCATAAAAAAACCCGCCACATAAAGTGGCGGGTTTTTTTAATTGCTAATTACTTCTTAGCTGCCTTCTTGCGACGGCGCTTCTTTGGAGCAGCTGCTGCTGCTGCCTTCTTGCGGCGACGCTTTGGAGCAGCCTTCTTAGCTGCTGCCTTCTTGCGGCGCTTCTTTGGAGCAGCCTTCTTAGCTGCTGCCTTCTTGCGGCGCTTCTTTGGAGCAGCCTTCTTAGCTGCTGACTTCTTACGACGCTTTGGAGCAGCCTTCTTTGCTGCTGCCTTCTTGCGGCGCTTCTTTGGAGCAGCTGCTGCTGCCTTCTTGCGGCGCTTCTTTGGAGCTGCTGGAGCAGCTGCCTTCTTACGGCGCTTCTTTGGTGCTGCTTTCTTTGCTGCGGCCACGTACTTCTCCTATCGGAATGGTTCGGATCCGTCACCCAAACCTTTTCGTGGATAAGCGTGACATCATTTAGGTAAAAATGCCATCATATTGTGGAAATTATTTAAGTGCGTGTCGCACATTCTTTTTAATTATTTTTTATGCATCTACGGAAAATTTCACTAAATAATTAATTCACAATCAAAAAAATCGAAAAATTATTAAAAATCCCTTAATTTTCCCAAAATCACGATATCTCTCCCTCGCCTTGAGGGTTTGAGCGTGATTTCTCACTCTCAGCGGCCTTTTCGAGGGCATTTTTATCGGTTTTTATGTCGAATTTTCGCAAAATTGGAAAAAAACCGGCCAGTAGGGCCACGCAAATGATGCAGATAATTCCGCCAGCAGTGACTGAAAAAGTTAAAGAAAATGCTGCCGCCATAGAAGCTGCGCGCATCTGTCCGGCTAAAGGTCCCAGTGAATATGACAATAGCTCGATTCCGGCAAGGCGTCCCCGCAAATTATCGGGAATAGTTTGGTTCCACATCGCTGATCGAAACAGGGCGCTGACCATGTCTGATGCTCCGGCCAAAGCGAGAAAAAGAAGTACCAGGGCTAGGTAATTAGTGGCACCGGCCAGAGCAATAGCTGCGCCCCAACCGATAGCTGCCCACATAATTGCTCGGCCATAGAAGCGAACGCTTTTAGTCCAGCCACTTGTAAGAATAATGACGACAGATCCAACAGTGCCAGCGGCATAGAGAAAACCAAGTGCCCACGGTGCACCTAACTGATCTGCCCAAAAAGGAATCAGGGCTGTGGGCATTGCAAAAAACATTGCAGCTAAATCAATCAAATAAGTTCCCAGTAAATCTTTGCGGGCAAAGGAGTAATTGATGCCATCAAAAAGGGCTGCCAGGGATGGCTTTTCAGCCTCTTTAGATGGGGGGATATTGCTCATCATGGCCAGCAAAATAAGTGAGATAACAAAGGTTGCAATGTCTGCGGCATATCCCACGGCCACCGAATATGTTGAAATTAATACACCGCCAATTGCTGGACCAACGATGACACCGGCCTGCCAGCGAAGACTCATCAATGCAGAGGCCGCTGCCATATCTTCATGATCGACAAGTCGGGGCAGGGCTGCTGTCATCGCAGGTTGTCGAAGGCCACTGACAGCTGCAAATAATCCAGCGACCACATAAATTAAAATGATGCTGGGGGAGTCCAGTAGGGAGTTGATTAAAAGAATGCCGGTGAAAAACAGAGATAGGAATTCGGTAATCCAGATCAGTTTCTTGCGATCAATGGCATCGGCCAGGACCCCGCCATAGAGGCCAAAGATAATGAGCGGAACTATCTCAACGAGTCCACTTATTGCCACTGCCACATAGGAGTTAGTGAGCTCTTTGATCTGAAAAGGAACGGCAACATAGGTAAACATCGAGCCAAAATAAGAGATCAGCCCAGCGCTCCATAGATATCGAAAGTCGGCTGATTTGCGCAGTGGAGATAGATCTATCGCGTATTTAGCCACGAGGGTGAGGTTAGTTGAAAGTATGTTCTGCCGCTGGAAAATGGCCAGCTTTAACTTCTGCGGCAAATTCCCCAGCCGCTGCCAACATCTCAGAGCGCATATTTCTATATGCCTTAGCTAGCTTGGGAGGGTTCTTAGTAATACCCATCATGTCCGTCCACACCAGCACTTGGGCATCGCAATGAACCCCTGCCCCAATTCCAATCGTTGGAATCTTGAGGGCAGCCGTTATCTTTGCTGCTAATTCAGCAGGGACTAACTCCAAAACAATGGTAAATACCCCAGCTTTTTCAAGGGCCAGGGCTGCTTGCACAATGGCATCACCATCGGTGCGACCTTGGACCTTATAGCCACTTAATAAGTGGACGGCTTGCGGTGTTAAACCAACATGGCCCATCACTGGAATTCCAGAGGCTACAAGTTTTTCAACTGTTGCAATATGTGGGCCTTCAATTTTCACACCCATCGCCCCAGCCTCTTTGAAAAAGCGAGTAGATGTTGCAAGTGCTTGCTCTGGAGAGGATTCATAGGAACCAAAGGGCAGATCTGCTAGAACGAGAGCGCGCTTAGAGGCTCTGACAACTGCGCGGGTCAATGGAATTAGCTCATCGACTGTTACAGGGATTGTGTTGGCTTCTCCTAGAAAATTATTGCCAGCGCTATCGCCAACCAAAAGGACCGGGATGCCAGCCTCATCAAAAATCTCTGCCGTCATCTGTTCATAGGAAGTGAGCATCGCCCATTTTTCACCACGGGTCTTCGCCGCAGCTAGATCGGCAATAGTTACGCGTCGGTGCAGCGCACCGCCATAAAGGCTTTCCATTATTTTCCTCTCCTCGAGGCTGCGATAGGCAGTCCCCGGGTACAGGCACAAGGGTACCCCCGTTACACTTGAAAAATGAAGTTGCGCGTGGCGCTAGCCCAAATCAACCCAACGGTTGGTGACCTTGCGGGCAATGCCGGGCTGATTGCGCAATCTGTGAAAAAGGCCCAAGCACAGTCCGCCAATCTGATCGTCTTTCCAGAAATGATTGTGACTGGATATCCAGTTGAGGATTTAGCTCTTCGTCCATCCTTTCAAGCAGCCAGCATCAAGGCTATTGAAGAGATCGCTGCGGCAATCACAGGTGATGTGGTGGCCGTTGTTGGATACCTGGATAAAGGTCCCACAAACTGCGTTGCCGTTATCCATAACGGAAAAATTAAGGCCAGATATGTCAAGCGCCATCTGCCCAATTACGGCGTCTTTGATGAGTTCCGAAACTTTGTAGCAGGAGATGATTCCCTTGTTGTTCGAATCCATGGAGTAGATGTTGCCGTTGCAATCTGTGAAGACATTTGGCATTCACTCGATTCGATTAGCGCTAGAACTCCAGGTCTATTGGTCGTTCCTAATGGATCACCTTTTGAGAGAAACAAAGATGATGTTCGACTAGCTCTTGTGCAAAAGCGGGCCAAGGAAATTGGTGCGCCAGTTGCCTACGTCAACATGACAGGTGGCCAGGATGATTTGGTCTTTGATGGCGACACAATTGTTGTCGGCAAAGATGGAAGCCTCCTTGCAAGGACTGCTCAGTTTGATGATCAGCTCATTGTTATTGATATTGATTGCATTGAGGGATCCTCCAAACCTGATGTCGTTATTTCACAAGAACCAGCGGTCCATGCAGATTCCCTCAAATCTTCATTTGCCACACCCCTTTCAGATGAGGCAGAAATGTGGGCGGGCCTTGTCATGGGGCTTCGCGATTATGTTGGCAAGAATGGATTTAAATCTGTAGTCCTTGGCTTATCAGGTGGCATTGATTCAGCCTTAGTTGCTGCGATTGCAATAGATGCATTAGGTGCAAAACGAGTCAACGGTGTTGCCATGCCAAGTAAGTATTCCTCTAGCCACTCTGTTGAAGATGCGCAAGGGCTGGCAGATGCCACTGGTATTCACTTCAGGATCACTCCTATTACCCCCATGGTGGATGCCTATATGGGCACCATGGTCCTTAAAGGTTTGGCTGAAGAGAATCTGCAGGCGAGAGTTCGCGGAACCACGTTGATGGGTATTTCTAATCAAGAAGGACATCTTGTTTTAGCAACCGGAAACAAGAGCGAACTAGCTGTTGGTTACTCCACTCTCTATGGCGATGCAGTTGGTGGATTTGCTCCGATAAAAGATATTTATAAAACCGATGTTTGGGCGCTGGCAACATGGCGAAATGCTCAGGCTGTTGCTGCAGGTCAAACTCCTCCCATTCCAGTGCGCTCCATTACTAAAGAGCCAAGTGCAGAACTTCGCCCAGATCAAAAGGATTCAGATTCACTTCCTGACTATCCGTTGCTGGATTCAGTGCTGCGCTTATATGTTGATGAGGATCATGGCTTTGAAGCGCTGCTCAAAGATGGCTTTGATGAAGAGTTGATTCGGCGAGTTATTTCATTAGTGGATAAAGCAGAATTCAAGCGCCGCCAATATCCACCTGGAACTAAAGTTTCAGGCCGTGCCTTTGGTAAAGATCGTCGTTTGCCAATGACTTCACGCTGGAATGAGCAGTAGTTTCTGCGAATACTTCGCAACTCGCACTATTAATCATTCTCAGTAGAATTAACCTATGAAATCAATCATCAACTGGTTATTTACACGAAACCGTGTTGTTGATTTCTGCCTTTCCACATCCTGCAGCTGCTGATTTTCTAGCTTGCTATACCTGCAGTTTTAGAACATTCATTTTATTTATCTAGGGAGAATTATGACAATTTATAACAGCATTACAGAAATTTTCGGAAACACACCACTACTGCGCATCAATAAGATCACAGATGGGGCTGCAGGAAATGTTTATGCCAAGCTGGAGTTCTATAACCCAACATCATCTGTTAAAGATCGTCTAGGCGTTGCAATGATTGATGCAGCAGAAGCTAGTGGTGAGCTAAAGCCTGGTGGAACAATTGTTGAGGCAACATCTGGAAACACAGGAATTGCCGTGGCAATGGTTGCTGCAGCTCGTGGATATAAGGCAATCATGACAATGCCTGAATCTGTTTCAAAAGAGCGTCGCAAGCTCATTCGTGCATACGGGGCAGAGTTAGTACTCACCCCTGCTGCTGATGGCATGAAAGGCGCAGTTGCTGCTGCAGAAAAGCTTGCAGAATCTGGTGCTGTCTTAGTTCGCCAGTTTGAAAACGAAGCCGGCCCCTTTATTCACCGCACAACAACAGGTCCAGAAATCTGGCGCGATCTAGATGGCAAGGTTGATGCATTCATTTCAGGCATTGGTACCGGTGGAACGATTACAGGTACTGGCCAATACTTAAAGGAAAAGAACCCTGCAATTAAGGTCTTTGGTGTTGAGCCAGCTGCATCACCAATTTTAAATGGTGGAGAGCCAGGACCACACCCCATTCAGGGAATTGGAGCTAACTTCATTCCTAATGTTTTAGATCGCACTGTCTATGACGAGATCTTGGATGCAACTGCGGCCGATGCAATTAAATATGCACGCCGAGCAGGAGCAGAGGAGGGATTCCTTGCTGGAATTTCATCAGGTGCAACGTTGTGGGCTGCATCAGAGATTGCAAAGCGTCCAGAGTTTGCAGGCAAGAACATCGTTGTCATCTGTGCTTCAAATGGTGAGCGCTATCTATCAACAGTGCTGTATGAGGACTTGGTTGATTAATTCATGCCAATCCTAAGCCGCATCAAAGAAGACCTTGATAACGCCCTCAGCCATGATCCGGCTGCGCGTAATCGTTTAGAGGTCGCTTTGGCATACCCAGGTGTGCACGCGATTTGGGGACATCGAATTTCACATTTCTTATGGAATCATCGGCTTAAGTTAATTGCACGAATTCATTCCAACTTAGTGCGCTCTACGACAGGAATTGAAATTCATCCAGCAGCAGTTATTGGGCGCCGCTTCTTTATCGATCACGGTATGGGCGTTGTTATTGGTGCAACTTCAATCATCGGTGATGATGTCATGCTCTATCACGATGTAACCCTTGGAGCTCGCGGTATCGAAAAGGGTAACCGCCATCCGAATATTGAAAACAATGTAATCATTGGCGCTGGTGCGCGCGTGCTTGGAAATGTGACCATAGGCGAGGGATCGCGTATCAGTGCCAACGCTGTTATTACCAAGGATTTAGCCCCAAGAACCATGCTCGATCACGCTGACTTCTTTGTCATTTAAAGGCAGTTAACACAGCCGTAATCTGCATTTGTAAGAATGCCGCCCATGAGCACCGAGATCAGCAAGCAAGAAGAGTTCGTTCTTCGCACCCTTGAAGAGCGCAATATTCGCTTTGTGCGTTTGTGGTTCACAGATGTTTTAGGTTTCCTTAAATCTGTAGCAATTGCACCAGCTGAGTTAGAGAATGCTTTTGCTGAAGGTATTGGCTTTGATGGCTCTGCAATTGAAGGCTTTGCCCGCGTGACTGAGTCAGATATGTTGGCAAAACCAGATCCCGCAACTTTTTCAATCCTGCCTTGGCGCACTGAATCACCAGGTGCTGCTCGTATGTTCTGTGACATCGTGATGCCAGATGGCACACCATCTCCGGCAGATCCGCGCAATGTTTTACGTCGCACCCTAGAAAAAGCAGCAGCCATGGGTTACACCTGTTACACCCACCCAGAGATTGAATTCTTCTTATTTAAAGACAAACCAGAAACCGGCAAAGCACCTGTGCCAGTTGATCAAGGTGGATATTTCGATCACACACCTGCAGTTGTTGGTCATGACTTCCGACGCCAAGCAATTACGTTGCTAGAGGCGATGGGAATCTCAGTTGAGTTTTCACATCATGAAGGTGCTCCTGGACAACAGGAGATTGATCTGCGTTATGCAGATGCGTTAAGTACTGCCGATAACATCATGACTTTCCGTCATGTGATTAAAGAAGTCGCCATGGATCAAGGTTTCCACGCCTCCTTTATGCCTAAGCCTTTTACCGATCATCCAGGTAGTGGAATGCACACTCACGTATCACTGTTTAAAGGTGAAGAAAATGCTTTCTATGATCCAAACGCTGAGTTAAATCTCTCTGCAGTGGGTCGCTCATTTATCGCAGGTCTGCTCAAGCACGCACCAGAGATCACCGCAATTACAAATCAATGGGTGAACTCCTATAAGCGTTTGCATGGTGGGGGAGAAGCACCAGCTTTTGCTAACTGGGGTCCAAGTGATCGCGCTGCATTAGTACGCGTGCCTATGTATAAGCCAAAGAAAGAAAACTCAACGCGTATTGAATTTAGATCACCAGATACTGCATGTAATCCATATCTTGCATATGCCGTGATGCTGGCAGCAGGACTCAAAGGCGTTGAAGAAGGCTATGTACTAAAGGATTCAAAGGATCCAATTTCGCTGCCTTCTGATCTCAATGAAGCCATTGCGCAGATGGAAAAGAGTGAATTAGTCCGTCAAACTTTGGGCGAGCATGTATTTGAATATGTTTTACGCAATAAGCGCGCCGAATGGCAGGACTATCGCCGCCAGGTCAGTGCGTATGAACTCGATCGATATTTGCCAGTTCTTTAACCTGCGCGTTACCCTTTACCCATGAACACACGCAGTCTCCTTCTTAGCTGCCGTGGCGGGGTCAAATAACCGAACCCCTCGCTGCGGGGTTTGTCGTATCGGTAAAAAGACAAATTCCGCAAACACATAAGGAGCAATTGAAATGAATTTTCCCAAGCAAGTACCTTCATCGATGCCAGTGCATCGCTATGAACCTTTTCACCCAATAGATTTACCAGATCGCACCTGGCCTAATAAGAAGATAACTAAAGCGCCTCAGTGGTGTTCAGTTGATCTGCGCGATGGCAACCAAGCGTTAATTGATCCGATGGACACACCGCGCAAGTTAGCGATGTTCAAACTTCTTGTAGCCATGGGTTACAAAGAAATTGAGGTGGGTTTTCCAAGTGCTAGCCAGACTGATTTTGATTTTGTTCGAAAGATTATTGAAGAGAATCTAATTCCTGATGATGTTGTCATTCAGGTTCTGACCCAAGCCCGCGAGGCGCTCATTGTTCGCACCTTTGAATCCATCAAGGGTTCAAAGCAGGCGATTGTTCACCTGTATAACTCCACATCAACTTTGCAACGCCGAGTGGTGTTTGGCCTTGATAAAGATGGCATCAAGAAGATTGCAACCGATGCTGCCAAGATCTGTTTAGATCTAGTTAAAACTGTTCCTGAAACTAAGGTCTCTTTCGAATATTCACCTGAGTCCTATACGGGCACAGAACTTGAGTTTGCAGTTGAGGTGTGTAATGCCGTCAATGATGTGTGGAAGCCAACCCCACAGTGGAAAACCATCATCAACCTGCCAGCAACTGTTGAAATGGCAACACCGAACGTTTATGCCGATTCCATTGAGTGGATGTGTCGTAACTTAAATAATCGCGAGAGCGTGATTGTCTCCCTTCACCCACACAATGATCGTGGCACAGGAGTTGCAGCTGCAGAGCTTGGTTATCTAGCAGGAGCTGATCGCATTGAAGGAACCTTGTTTGGTAACGGTGAGCGCACAGGCAACGTTTGTCTTGTCACTCTTGGAATCAACTTAGTTACACATGGCATTGATCCACACGTTGATTTCTCTAACATTGATGAAGTTCGTCGCACAGTCGAATATGCCAACCAGCTGCGTGTTCCTGAGCGCCATCCTTATGGCGGAGACCTTGTCTTCACAGCTTTTTCTGGTTCACACCAAGATGCAATTAAAAAAGGCTTTGATCACATGGCAGTTGATGCAAAGGCTGCAGGTAAGGAAGTTCGTGATTACACATGGGCTATTCCTTACTTACCTATTGATCCATTAGATATTGGTCGCAGCTATGAAGCGGTTATCCGCGTGAACTCACAGTCAGGTAAGGGCGGTGTTGCTTATCTGATGAAGAACGAGCATCACCTTGATCTGCCTCGCAGATTGCAGATTGAGTTCTCTAAAAATGTTCAGGCAAAGACTGATGCTGAAGGTGGAGAAGTTAGTCCAGAGGATTTATGGAATATATTCGAAGATGAGTATTTACCAACTGAAGGTGCACCTTGGGGACGCTTTCGCCTCAAGGGCTTAAGTCAGACATCGGTTCTCGGTGAGGATGTTCACTTAATTGTTTCACTCACCGATCGTGGTCAAGTCCATGAACTTAAGGGTCAAGGAAACGGACCTATTGCAGCGTTTTGTAATATCTTGCAGAACTACGGAGTCGATGTTCGCGTTCTAGATTATTACGAGCACGCCCTTTCAGCAGGTGGCGATGCATCAGCTGCGGCGTATTTGGAATGTTCTATCGATGGTGATGTCTTCTGGGGTGTGGGAATTGATCCAAACACCACCACCGCATCACTGAAAGCTGTCGTGTCTGCCATAAATCGCGCAATTCGCTAATCCACGCACTACCTTTGCCCGTATGAGTTTGTACCGGGATGAGGCAATCATCCTGCGCACCCAAAAACTCGGTGAGGCCGATCGCATCATCACCTTGCTCACCAAAGATCATGGGCGCATCCGCGGGGTTGCAAAAGGTGTTCGTCGCACCATGTCTAAATTCGGTGCGCGACTTGAACCTGGCAGCCATGTTGATCTCCAACTCCATGTGGGAAAAACCTTTGACACCATTACACAAGTTGAAGCGTTGATGAATTATGGAGAAGCACTCACTCAGGATTATCAGCGCTGGACAGTGGCTTCAGCGATATTAGAAGCTGCTGAGCGCTTTTCACCCAATGAACATGAACCTGCGCTGCAAGAGTTTCAATTAGTTGTTGGTGGTATGAAAGCGCTGGCTGAAAATAGATATGAACCCCTGCTCATTCTTGATGCATTCTTGCTGCGCTCTTTAGCTGTTGCTGGTTATGCGCCATCGATGACAATTTGCTCACGTTGTGAAAAACCTGGACCTCATAGGTATTTCTCATTAGTGGGTGGGGGATCAGTGTGTAATGACTGTCGTCCATCGGCATGTGCAACCCCTGCCATGGAAACTTTGCAGTTGATGGGCGCACTTATTAGTAGTGATTGGGAGAGTGCCACGGCTAGTGAAGGAAAACATCGCCGGGAGGCTAGTGGATTAATCGCTGCCTATTTACAATGGCATCTTGAGCGCGGTTTAAGGAGTTTGCCGATGGTGGAGCGAGTATGACAATTCATATTCCAAATCACGTTGCCGTTGTTATGGATGGCAATGGGCGCTGGGCGAAGCAACGTGGTTTACCGCGCACAGCAGGACATGAAGCAGGGGAGGCCGCACTTTTTGATGTTGTTGAAGGTGCAATTGAATTTGGTGTTAAAGAGTTAAGTGCCTATGCATTCTCAACTGAGAACTGGCGCAGATCTCCTGAAGAAGTCCGTTTCTTGATGGGATTTAATCGCGATGTGATTAGACGCCGGCGGGATCAGATGAATGAGATGGGTGTTCGCATTCGCTGGGTGGGCCGTTCTAAAAGGCTATGGAGCAGTGTTATTAATGAGTTAGAAGAGGCCGAAGAGTTAACTTCCAGAAATAAAACTCTGACATTGAACATGTGTGTCAACTATGGCGGACGAGCAGAGATTGTTGATGCAGCTGCAGAGTTAGCTCGTGATGTGAAGAGGGGCAAGCTCAAGGCTGATTCGATTACCGATAAAG